>Ga0209752_1000827_pt1 | contig 15199 bp, 16 predicted proteins | sample METZYME_3_250m_FD_187548 | JGI IMG/M metagenome (GOLD analysis project Ga0209752, IMG submission 187548) | Marine microbial communities from oxygen minimum zone in mesopelagic equatorial Pacific - METZYME_3_250m (SPAdes) (version 2) | ecosystem: Environmental > Aquatic > Marine > Oceanic...
TGGCCTGCTCGCTGGCGAGCTTCGCCAGGTACTTGTTCGGGGCGACCCCGACGCTGCACCCGAGTCCCTCCTCGACGTACACGAGTCGGCGGATCTCCGTCGCCTGATCGGCAGGAGGACCGAGAAGCGTGACCGAACCGGACACATCCAGGAATGCCTCGTCCAGCGACAGCGGTTCGACCAGGGGGGTGAACCGCCGGAAGATCGCCATGATTCGTCGGCTGACTTCCCCGTAGTGGGAATGGTCGCCGGGAAGGAAGACGGCGTCGGGGCACAGCCGCCTGGCGACAACCGACGGCATCGCCGAGTGGACGCCGAAGACTCGGGCCTCGTACGAGGCAGCGGCGACCACTCCCCGCTCCCCGGTTCCACCGACGAGTACCGGCCTCCCACGCAACTCCGGATGGCGCACCAACTCGACCGACGCGAAGAATGCGTCCATGTCGACGTGCAGGATCGTCGCAGGGCTGCCTTCGAGAGGGTCGGATGACCCGGTGGGTCCCGACGAGTGCGCGTCGCTCACCGGCGTTCGACGTCGAGGTTCCCGGGACTCGTGCCGCTGACGAGGAAGTCGTAGCGGGCGCCGTCCGGAACCCGTCCGGCCAGCCAGTCGCCGACCGGCTCCCACACCCAGCGCGGCGCCGATTCCAGGAGGACGGATCCCTCCTCACCGTCGACGAAGACCCCGTCCTCGACGATGCCGTCCGGATCCTCGAAGGTCAGGTCCCCGGACCACCGTTCCGCCCGGAAGACCTCGACCCCCAGGCGCATCTCCCGGTCCGGAAAGTCGACGGACACGCCGTAGACGAGGTCCGACCAGGACGTCACCTCCAAGCCGGTCTCCTCTCGGACCTCCCGACCGAGCGCCTCGAGGCTGGTCTCGCCGAAATCGACGACCCCTCCCGGCGGCGTCCACTCGATGCGACCGTCCCGACGACGGTTCGCCACCAGGAGAAGACGGTCTTCTCGCAGGATGAGGCCCCCGGCGACGCTCCAATCACGCATGCACCCAGTCTCGCGCCCGAAAGGCGCACCGGATCCCCCGCTGCCCATCGGGATGGCGACCAGTAGCCTCGCCCCCGTGGGTACCACTGCATCCGACGCCATTCCTTCGGTCCCCCCGTCGGCTGCCCCGCCGATCATGGCCCGGGTCCTGGCGTTCGTCGCCGTACTCGTCGCCGGCGCATGCGGCGGGCTCGTGGGCTACGCCGTCACCGACCTCCAGTGCGCCGACGGTTGCACGACGCTGGCCGGGTCACTCGGGGTGCTCGGTGCAGTTGGAGCGGCGGTCGGTGTCGGCATCGTGGCGACACTCACGCTGCGGGCGATGGCCGAATGGCGGACCAACGAGCTCCAGCAGGCGGCTCGGGACCACCACCCCATCGCCTAACACCCCATGGCCGATCCGACGACGCTACGAGACCTCGCCCTCGAGGTGGCCCGCGCCGTGGCCCCCGAACTTCGACGACTTGCCGGCAGGACACCGGTGGAACGCACCAAGAGTTCCGCCACCGACCTGGTCACCAGCGCCGACCGCTGGTCCGAGTTGGAGATCGTCTCCCGGCTACTCGACGCTCGGCCCGACGACGGAATCCTCGGCGAAGAGCAGACCTCGCTGCCCGGAACCAGTGGGGTTCGCTGGATCATCGACCCGATCGACGCCACCACGAACTTCGTCTACGGCCTCGCCGGCTATTCCATCTCCATCGGGGCAGAGGTCGACGGAGAGCCCGCCGCCGGCGTCATCGTCGACCCGGCCCTCGGCCACGAGTTCGCCGCCGCAAGGGGCGCCGGCTCCACCTGCAACGGTGAGCCGATCCGGGTGAGCGACCAGGTGGAACTCTCACATGCGCTCGTGGCGACCGGATTCGGCTACCACCCGGACCGTCGGCGCAGGCAGGCGGCTGGCCTCGTCGAGGTAATTCCCCGGATCCGCGACATCCGGCGTGGAGGCGGTGCCGCCATGGACCTGGCCAATGTGGCCGCCGGGCGCGTCGACGCCTTCTACGAGCGCGGCCTCAATCCCTGGGATATCGCCGCGGGAACGGTCCTGGTCCGCGAGGCCGGGGGCACGGTCGGCGACCTCGACGGCAATCCGACCGACGGCGACTTCGTCCTGGCAGCCCCCCCGGGACTTCGTGACGCACTCGCCGAACTACTCCGATCTGTGGAGGCCGACCGAGCCTGACCGGCGCGCACTCTCGCCGTTTTCCACCGATTTCGAGCGCTGGTCAGCATTCGCATCACAAATCGGGCACGATGATGCACGTGGGAACACGGATCCTGACCGTCGAGGACGACGAACGCATCCGCACCGCCGTCCGACTCGCCCTCGAGGACGAGGGCTGGGAGGTAGAGGAGACAGCCAACGGCGAGGAAGCACTGGCGGCCTTCACCCGGGAACCTAGCGACGTCGTCCTCATCGACATCATGCTTCCGGGCGTTGACGGCTTCGAGGTCTGCCGCAGCATCCGACGGACGAGCGCCGTGCCGATCGTCATGGTCACAGCACGCTCCGACACCCACGATGTCGTCGCCGGCCTCGAGGCGGGTGCCGACGACTACCTCACCAAGCCGTTCGCCCCGAAGGAACTCTCGGCGCGGATCCGTGCCCTACTCCGCCGGTACCGCTCCTCCGAGACGATGCCGGCGACCATGCACTTCGACCAGTTGGAGATAGCCCCCGAGGAGGGAGTGGTCCGCCTGGCCGGAATCGAGGTCCACCTGACCAGGACCGAGTTCCAACTCCTGGTAGAACTCGGGCAGCATGCCGGCAAGATCCTTAGCCGTGAGGACCTCCTCGAGCGGGTATGGGGGTACGACTACTTCGGCGACGGTCGCCTGGTGGACGTCCACGTCCGCCGCCTACGGACCAAGATCGAGCCCGATGCCGCCAACCCTCGCTTCGTCGTGACCGTTCGCGGCATGGGGTACAAGCTCCAGCCCTGACATGACCACCGTCACCGAGGAGAGGCGCTCCATCAGGCCGGTCGGGCTTCGGACGCGCATCTCGATGGCCTTCGCCATCAGCGGCCTCATACTCTCGGTGGTGCTCGCCGGCGTCACCATGGTGTTGTCTCGCGAACAGTTCATCGAGGCACGCGAGGAGAGCGCTGCCGCCATCGCCGTCAACAACGCCGTCCGCCTCAACAACCAACTCACCCCGGATGCCACGGTCGAGGACCTTCCCTCCATGCTGGACTCGCTGACGAGCCTCGAAGGCAGCCAACCCCTGGTGCGCCTCGGGGCCGACTGGCTCCTCGCTCCCGAGTTCGGTCGCGGAGACATCCCCGGCGTGCTCACGGCACTCGTCGATGATGGCCAGCCCGGACAGATCCGAGCAATCGTCGCCGGCCGGCCCCAGTTGGTGATCGGAATCCCGTTGCCCTCGTTCGACGCCGCCTACTACGTCGTCGTCGACCTCGACGGCGTCGCCGACACGCTCGGAAGCATCAGGATCATCCTGCTCTCGGCGGGGGCCGCGACAACCCTGCTCGGTGCGGTGATCGGATGGTGGGCGAGCCGCCGCACCCTGCGTCCCCTGCGACGGGTCAGCGAAGCCGCCCGGGCCATCGCCGGGGGCCGCCTCGACACACGGCTCGAACGACAGGCCGACCCCGACCTCGACAACTTGGCCGATTCGTTCAACGGCATGGTCGAGGCCCTCGAGACGAGGATTCGTCGCGACGCCCGCTTCGCCTCCGAGGTCAGTCACGAACTTCGGAGCCCCCTGATGACCCTCACCACCACCGTCGGCGTCCTGGAGGCCCGTCGCGACCAGTTCTCCGAGCGTTCCCGGACCGCCCTCGACCTCCTCTCCCAGGACCTGGCCCGATTCAGCCGGATGGTCGAGGACCTGCTCGAGATCTCGCGCTTCGACGCAGGCGCCGCTTCCCTGGAGTTGACCGAGATCAACGTCAGTAACTTCGTCCACGCCTCGCTGCGCGCCGCCCACCTCGACCATGTCGACGTGACAGACGGCTTCGGCGGAAGGCCGGTCATGATCGATGCTGACAAGCGGCGCCTGGCCCGGGTGATGGCCAACCTCCTGGGCAACGCAACACACCACGGCGGTGGCCTCACGGGGGTCTTCATGGAGCGGGACTCCGAGGTCGTCCGGATTGGAATCGATGATGACGGACCAGGCGTACCGGCCTCCGAACGAGAACAGATCTTCGACCGCTTCTCCCGTGGATCCTCGGCCGGTCGTCGCGGCGGGACATCCGGGGCCGGCCTGGGCCTCAGCCTCGTCTGGGAGGACATCCGCCTCCACGCTGGGAGGGTCTGGGTCGAGGATCGCTACGACGGCGGTTCCGGCGCCCGATTCGTCATCGAGTTGCCACTCCCTCTGGACGACCCCACGGCGGCGATCACATGAGCCGCACAAGGACCCCCGTAGCCGCGGCAGCACTCCTCGGACTGTCGCTGCTAGCGACTGCCTGCGGCATCACCGTGGAGAGCCAGCCGCGGTCGGTCTCGGCGCCCATTCCCGATGCTCTGCAACCGGACGTCACGACGACGATCCCCTCCCCGGACACCGAGCAGGTCGAGATCTTCCTCGCACGAAGCTTCGAGGATCGCATGCAGTTGGCCAAGGTCACGCGCGACATCGACCCGGACGGCACGGTCAACACGATCCTCGAGCAGGTGCTGGCCGGCCCGAACCTCGAGGAACAGGAGGAGGAGTACATCTCCCCCTTCATCGAGGGCAGCGCGATCATCGGCACAGCGCTGAACGGAACCCTGCTCGAGATCTACCTGGACAGCCTCGACGGCTTCCCGCAGGACGACTCGACGAGCAACCGCCTCGCCTACGCCATGCTCGTCTGCACGGCCACCGAACTGATCGTCGGGGCCGAGATCCAACTGGTGAAGATCCTCGTCGAGCGCGACGGAGATCTGATTCCGGTCAACATCCCAGTGAGCGACGGCGAACTGACCGAGGAGGGTGCCCCCGTCTACTGCGCCAACTACGCCACCTTCGACCCGAAATACCAGGCGCCCGAGGAAGGTTGATCCCGGACTCTGAGAACCTGGAGGGGGCGAAACCGGTCGGGTCAGGCGAAGAAGACGCGGGCGGTCCCCCACAGGTCGGCGTCCAGGACCTTGAGGTGGCCGACCGCCTCCTCGAGTGGAATCTGCACGATGTCGCCCCCGTGCAGTGCGGACATGGTCCCGAAGTCGCCCTCCACGGCAGCGTCGGCTGCTGCTACGCCGAATCGGGTGGCCAGAACCCGATCAAACGCCGTCGGCGTGCCGCCCCGTTGCACGTGGCCGAGGATCGTGACGCGGGTCTCAAAGGACGTCCGGGACCGGATCTCGGCAGCGATCCGGTGGGCGATGCCCCCGAGCCTTGCATGGCCGAAGCGATCGAGTTCGGGTTCGGGAAGATCGATCGTCCCCGCCGCCGGGACGGCGCCCTCGGCGACCACGACGATCGATGCGTAGCGGCCACGGCTGTGGCGGCGCCGGACCCGCTCGCAGACCTCGTCGATGTCGAAGGGTTCCTCCGGAACCAGCGTGACCGTGGCACCGCCCGCCAGGCCCGCCCAGGCGGCGATGTGCCCGACGTGTCGGCCCATCACCTCGACGACCATGACCCGGTCGTGTGATTCGGCTGTCGTGTGGAGTCGGTCGATGGCTTCGGTGGCGATCTCCACGGCGGTTGCGAAGCCAAAGGTGAAGTCGGTCCCCGCAATGTCGTTGTCGATCGTCTTGGGCACCCCCACGACGGGGAACCCGCCATCGTGCATCTCGCGTGCACAGGAAAGGGTTCCTTCGCCTCCCACGACAACCAGTGCGTCGACGCCGCGAGCTTCGAGCGTGGAGCGGCACGCCTCGACTCCCCCCTCGACGCCGAACGGCTGGATCCGCGAGGTGCCGAGGACGGTTCCGCCACGTGGGAGGAGTCCCCGGCAGGCCTCCACGTCCAGATCAATTGCATCGTCCTCGATGACCCCGTTCCAGCCGTCGCGAAAGCCGAGGACGGTTCCGTCGTGGTCTCGTTCCACCCGCCGGACGACGGCTCGGATGACGGCGTTGAGGCCGGGGCAGTCTCCTCCGCCCGTCAGGATGCCGATGCGCATGTCTCCCCCTCCTCAGGACAACCAATCCAGGCAGCCGCGTAGGGTGCGCACCGCCTGGGTGATCCGTTGCTCGTTCTCTATGAGGGCAAAGCGGACGTAGCCCTCCCCGCCCGGTCCAAAGCCGACGCCCGGCGAGACGGCGACATCGGCCTCCCGCACCAGGTGGCTGGCGAACTCGACGGAGCCCATCCCCAGGTAGGGCTCGGGGATTGGCGCCCACACGAACATGCTTCCCCTTGGCGGCTCGACGGACCAGCCGATGCGCTCGAGTCCCGAACACAGCGCATTGCGCCTGGCCTCATAGATGGCGCATACCTCCCGTGGATGCTCTGGCGCCTCGTTGAGCGCGACCGTTGCTGCAATCTGGATCGGCTGGAAGGTCCCGTAGTCGAGGTATGACTTGAGCTTCGCCAGGGCTGCGATGGTCGGCGCATGACCGACCATGAACGCTACGCGCCAGCCCGCCATCGAGTAACTCTTCGTCATCGAATACAACTCGACCGCTACCTCGTCCGCCCCGGGCACCTCGAGGATCGACGGGGGCTGGTAACCGTCGAAGCCGAGGTCGGCATAGGCGAAGTCGTGGACCAGGAGCACGTCTCGTTCCCGGGCGAACTCGACGACCTCGGTCATGAAGTCGAGGTCCACGCACGCCGTCGTCGGATTGTGGGGAAACGACAGAACGACCACCCGGGGCTTCGGCCAGGAGTACTCCCACCCGTCCCGCAGCGCACCGATGAAGTCGCCGTCGGTCGTGAACGGCATCTCACGGACGTCGGCGCCGGCGAGCAGCGGCGAATAGCGGTGGATGGGGTACGACGGTGACGGCACCAGTGCCGCATCGCCGGGCTGGAGCATCACCCACATGAGGTGGGAAAAGCCTTCCTTTGCACCGATCGTCTGAATGACCTGCGTCTCGGGATCGAGGGTCACGCCGAACCGCCGTTCGTAGAGGTCGGCGGCGGCCTGCCGGAGTTTCGGGATGCCGCGGCTGGACGAATAGCGGTGGTTCCGCGGGTTGCGGGCGGCCTCGGCCAACTTGTCGACCGCCACGTCCGGGGAGGGCAGGTCGGGGTTGCCGAATCCGAGGTCGACGACATCCCTGCCGGCCCGTCGTGCCTCGACCTTCAGCGTGTCAATGACCGTAAAGACGTAGGGCGGAAGTGCAGTGATGCGCCGGTACTCCATCGGCGACGAGCGTAGCGGGACTCCTGCGTTGCCTTTAGGAGAAGTCCCTACCCACGGGTGATCGGGGAAATAGGGGGGGCTGCCAGACTCTCGATGTGACCCTTGAGGTCGTCGATCGCTGCGTGGACGATCTTGGCCTCGAGGCGTCGCTTCACGAAGCCTGGCAGGCGGACGATAAGGTCGACGTCGAGGTCGTAGTGGACCTGCGTAGCGTTGGGATCACCGTCGACGGCGACGAACTCGTATTCGCCGCTCATGCGACGCATCACGTCGCCCTCGATCAGGCGCCAGGAGATGCGCAGCGGGTTGGATCCATAGGTGTAGCGCAGCGTGTAACTGCTGCTGCGGCCCATCGCCGCCGCCCGGAACTGCACGTCGCCAACCCTGCCCTCGTCATCGCGGGCGAGGACGTTGGCCTCCTTGATGTCGACGGCCCATTCGGGGTACCGCTCGACATCGCGCACCGTGGCGAAGCACAGGTCGGGCGGTGCCTGGATGTGCGTGTGTTGACTGGCGTGGTCGCTCATCGCCTCCGACACTACCCGAGCCCGACCTCCGGGGCGTGGGCATGGCGAGGTTCATCGAGAGGGCTCATGGAGCGGGCACCGAAGTGGTCGCCGTTCCCGCACGACGGTTACGGGTGGGGAGTCGTCCGGCCACCCTCACCGTCCGGTGCGGAGTTCGGCGGCGTCGATGCCGACTCGCAACCGGTCGGCCAACACCTCGTAGGAGAACTCGCGCTCGACCCGCTGCCGCCCGGCCCTCGCCATGGCCCTGCGTGCTTCCTCATCGCCCAGCAGGTCACCGATCGCCTCGGCGACGACCTCCACGTCGGTCGGGTCGTCCACGACGAGCCCGGTCTCTCCGTGCTCGACGGCTTCTGCCGCTCCCCCGCTGCGCCCGGCCACCTGGGGGACGCCCGCCGCAGCCGCCTCGAGGAAGACGATCCCGAAGCCCTCCTGTTCGAGGCCGGCGAGGCGTGTCCGGCAGAGCATGCCGAAGACGTCGCCGGCTCCGTACAAGCCGGGCAGGAGGCGCTCCTCGACCCGTCCAAGCAGGATGGCAGGGGCGCCCGTCCTCTCGATGAGCGACTCGAGGCGGGCGTGCTCGCGGCCCGCTCCGGCGATCGCCAGGACCACGTCGGGCTCCTTCTCGGCTAGGCGGGTCACGGCCCTGACCAACGTGTCCATTCCCTTCCGGGGGACGAGTCGACTGACGCTGACCACCAGGGGGGCGTCGACCGGAAGGCCGAGTTCCCTACGCACCGATGCACGTTCACCGTCGTCGAGGGGAACGAATCGGTCGGTGTCGACGCCCGGCGGAACGACGAGGGTCGGGAGCCCGCCCCCTGCCGCCCGCTCAGCCTCGGCTGCCGGATAGCCACCTGCACTGATCACGAGCGATGCACCACGCAACACCCGGCCCAGCAGTGGGCGCAGGATGGGCAACCTGCCCGGAATCGTGACCTCGGCGCCGTGGAGGACGACGGCGTAGGGCACATCGACCCGTGGAGCGGCCAGGCCGACGGGAATCGCCGGGTCCCAGACCACCAGTTCGGCATCCTGTTCCCGGGCGAGGCGGCCGACGCGTCGGGGCAGCCATGGATGGGGAAGCAACCAGGGTTCACGAGACCGGGTGACCGCGAATCGCTGCTCGGCGTCGAATGCTGTCGAACCTTTGTGGGGCGTGGTGTGGACCGCCACGTCCTCGGGGGGGAGCCGTCGCCACAACTCCCAGAGGTAGGACTGGATGCCCCCCACCTTGGGTGGGAAGTCGTTCGTGACCAGCAGGTGCGACCTCATGGCGCTACAAGTTTTCCGGTCGCACGTCGGGCCAGCGCCCAGGCTGCGTGCTCGCCAAGCATCGGGTCCGGGGACCCGGCGAAACGCTGAAGGAGGGCGTCGACCAGAGGGTCCTCGTCCGTCGCGTTGCCGAGGACGACGAGTGCGTTGCGTCGGAGGTAGCGGGGGTCGCGGTCGGCGATGTACCAGCGTCCGAAGCGGTCAAGGAGGTCGGAGTCGGAGGCCTCCAGTACCCAGATGGCCGGCACGTCGGCTCCGGATGGTGATTCGTGGCCTGCCTCGGAGCGCTCGCCGTGGCCGATCGGGCAGACCTCCTGGCAGTCGTCGCAGCCGTACAGGCGATCACCGACCGCCTGCCGGAACTCGACCGGAATCGACCCCGGGGCCTGCACCAGCCAGGCCAGGCAGCGGCGCGCATCGACGACGCCGGGCTCGACGATGGCACCCGTCGGACAGGCCGACATGCACCGGTCGCAGGTCCCGCAGCCGTCCCGGACCGGCTCGGTGGATGGCGGAAGCGGGGCGTCGGTGACGACGGAGCCGAGGACGAACCAACTGCCCCTCCCCGGGAGCAGGACGTTGGCGTTCTTGCCATACCAGCCGATCCCGGCCCGGACGGCGGCCTCGCGGTCGACGAGGGCGTTGTCGTCGGCGACGACCCGGGCCTGCCACCCCTGATCCACCAGAAGCTCCGCCATCTCACGAAGTGCCGCCCGGAGTTCCCCGTAGTGGTCGTCCCGTGCGTAGGCGGCAACCCTCGCCTCGGACGGTGCCGTGGACTGGAGCCGGGGAGCCGGGGTGTGGAGCGCCCCGACGACCAGGGATCGTGCGCCGGACAGCGTGCGTTGGGGGTCGGTGGACCGCTCTGGGTTGCGGTAGGTGAACTGCATGTCGGCAGCGAGCCCCCGGGAACGGCGCTCTTCGAGGTGGCGACGGGTGGCGAGGAATGGAGAGGCATCGGCGATGCCTACGGCATCGAGTCCTGCCCGACGGCCGAGCGCGCAGACTTCGTCTGCCAGCACCTCGCAAGCGTCGTTCGATCCCGGCTCCCTGCCCTGCTCCACGGTGCCATCGTCGCAGGTCTCGTGGCGGACAACGCGCCCGGAGGCGCTCTGACATGGCCTCGTGGCGTTCAGCGGCCCTCGGGAGCGTGTCGTAGCGGTGGAGCCAGACCGGCGTCGGCGAGTATCCGAAGGCTGCGGTGTTCATCGAGGTCGATCACGACGGCCTCGCCGGGGCGACGGCCCAGCAGGAAGGTCACGACGCAATCGTCGCAGGTGGCGGTGTGGCGCTCGCTGCAGGTCTCGCAGTCGACTACCAGGGAGCCTTCGGAACCGGTCGGGCATGCAGGGGAATTTGGCTCATGGATCGGGGTGTTGGTCATGGCGACATCTTCGCCAGAGGGTGTGACAGTCCCGCCTGCGAGGAGTGATTTCCGCAAGAAGTGCGGGTTTTCCGGGCCCGAGTGCTTGACAGACGAACACCTGTTCGATTCACTGGTGTGCATGGCAGCCGCTCCACCGGACGCACATCCCGCTCCGGTCCAGCAATCGCTCGACGATCTCGGCACGCCGCTGTCGGATGTCACCTTCTGCGTGATCGACCTCGAAACGACGGGGACCGCTGCCTCGACCTGTGCAATCACCGAGGTCGGGGCCGTCAAGCTCCGGGGAGGGGCCTCCCTTGGCACCTTCCAGACGCTGGTCGATCCGGGCTGCGGGATCCCACCCCGTATCACCGTGCTGACCGGCATCACGGAGATGATGGTGCACGACGCTCCCCCGATCGAAGCCGTGCTTCCTGCCTTGCTCGAATTCGTCGGCGACTCCGTCATCGTCGGCCACAACGTCCGCTTCGACCTCTCCTTCCTCCGAGCGGCCCTCGAGCGATCCGAGCGCCCACCACTCGCCAACCGGTCGATCGACACGTGCGCCCTGGCGCGTCGCCTGGTTCGCGACGAGGTCCCCGACTGCAAGCTCGGAACCCTCGCCCGACACTTTCGCCTCGACCATCCACCCAACCACCGGGCCCTCGACGACGCTCTCGCCACGGGCGACCTGCTACACCTCCTCCTCGAGCGGGCGGCGACACTCGGGGTCACCGGACTCGACGACCTTCTGGTCCTGCCGACGATGGCCGGCCACCCCGATGCCGGGAAGTTGGCCCTCACCGACTCCCTCCCCCGGTCGCCGGGCGTCTACCTCTTCCGCGGCCATCGTGGCGAAGTCCTCTACGTCGGGAAGGCCACCAACCTCCGGGCCCGCGTCCGGAGCTACTTCTCGACCGACGGACGGCGCAAGGTCCGACGACTCCTCCGCGAAACCCAGCGGATCGAGCACCGGGTGTGCACGAGCCCGCTCGAGGCGGCGGTCTCCGAGATCCGACTCATCCACCGGCACCAGCCCCGCTACAACAGACAGGGCACCGGTGCCGGGCGCTACGTCTATCTGAAGCTCACCCTCGGTGAACCATTTCCCCGACTGGCCGTTGCACGAGTGCTCACTGACGACGGTGGGCTCTACGTCGGGCCGGTTCGCTCCACCTCTTTCGCCCGGCAGGTCATCGCCGCGGTCGAGTCGGTCGTACCTCTGCGGCGCTGCACGGGACGCATTCCGAGGTCGCGTGCCGCTACCCCGTGCACGGCGGCGCAACTGGGGGCGGCGGCATGTCCCTGTTCCGGATCGATCGACGAGGCGTCGTACGGCCGCATCGTGGACCTCGCCCGCCGGGGCCTGACCGACGAGCCCGACCTGCTGCTCCGACCCCTCGCCGAGCGCATGGACCGCCTGGCGGCCGCCGAGCGCTTCGAGGAGGCCGCCGCCGCCCGGAACAGCGCCGAGGCGCTCGCCACGACGCTGCAACGCCAGCGCAGGATCGGCCTTCTCCGCCGAGCCGGGAGGGTCCGGGTCCGGGTCATCGGCAGCGGGAGCGCCGAGATCACCCACGGCAGGTTGCGACGGACCTGGAGGGACGTCGACCCGGTGCCACCCGATGAACTCGGCTTCGAGAGCGGCGCACCCGTCGGACCGGTCACCCGCGAGGAGGCGGACGAGTTGAACTGCGTGGCGACCTGGTTTGACCGCGAGGCGCACCGCCTCCAGCTGCTCTCCGTCGAGGGCCTGATGGCGGAGTCGGTCCGGCCGGTCCCATGCTTCACGCCCAGGAGGCCGGCCGCCTGATACGTCGTCGCCGACCCCTGGGTACCGGGGTCACTGAGTCTTCAGGAGCGCAGTGCCTCCAGAACGGCCGCTGCCGCGCCGTCGTCGATCGACGCTCCAGCTGCCTCGATGCCGGCGTCGAGGTCTTCGGCAACACCCGCCACAATGAGACCCGCTGCTGCGTTGAGCACGACAATGTCCCGGGCCGGGCCTCGTTCCTCTCCGGCGAACAGTGCAGCGGCGACCGCCGCATTCTCCGCCGGGTCGCCACCGGGAAGGTCATCGGGATCAACGATGGCGATCCCGTGTGCCGTGGGGTCGATCTCAAATTCGCGGACCTCGCCGTCACGGAGTTCGAGGACCCGTGTCGGGCCGGTCACGGCGATCTCGTCGAGGGCATCGTGGCCGGTGACGACCCAGGTGTGCACCGAGTCAGTGGCCCGGAAGACCTCCACCATGCGATCGCCGAGGGAGTAGTCGGCGCAGCCGATGACCTGCCTCCGGACGCCACCCGGATGCGAGAGCGGGCCGAGCACGTTGAAGACGGTGGGAATTCCGATGCCCGCCCGAACCGGCCCTGCGAAGCGCATGGCCGGATGGAAGGTGCGCGCAAAGGCGAATCCCAGGCCGTGTGTGGCCACCTGCTCGGCCACCTGAGCGGGCGTGACATCGATGTCGAGCCCCAGCAGGTCGAGCAGGTCGAAGGCTCCGGAGGTCGAAGAAGCGCGTCTGTTGCCGTGCTTGCAGACGACGGCGCCCGCCCCTGCGGCGACGAAGCAGGCCATGGTCGAGACGTTGAGTGCCTTCTCGCGCCGTCGCCGGGAACCCCCGGTCCCGACGATGTCGATGGTCCCGTCCGGAAGGTCGAGCGGCTCGGCAGCCGCCACCATCGCCCGTACGAGTCCGATCGTCTCGTCGACGGTCTCGCCCTTGACCTTGAGGGCGACCAGGAAGGCTGCGATCTGCACGGGTTCGGCCTCACCGGAGAGGATCTCGGTGAGGACCGACTCGGCCTCACCACTCCTCAGGTCTTCTCCGGCGCAGAGTCGGCTCAACAGGCCGGGCCAACCGTTGAGGCCCTCAAGACCCATCGGGGTTGCCGTCAGGCCGAGCGGCGGCGCCGGCGCAGGATGCGTCGACGATCACGCTCGGTTGCTCCACCCCAGATGCCGGTGTGCTCCCGAATCGCCAGGGCGTGCTCGAGGCAACTCTCGACCACGACACAGCCCTCGCAGACGGCGAGTGCCCGATCCGTACCCGCCTCGTCGTCGGGGTCCGGGTAGAAGATCGTGGCATCGAGGCCCCGACACGCCCCAAGGCCCTGCCAGGAGGGCGCCGCATCGCCATGACCGGTGCGATGGGGGATGTGGACCGTGGTGGTGGCGGAGGATCGCGTCGTCTGCATGTTCCGAGTAGTGCTAGTCGGGACGCACGTTCGTTGCAAGCCCCAATTGGACCATGGAGTCATGGAGGGACGCTAAGGAGATTCCCGTTGCCCCGGGCCCACCTTCCCGCCACACTGGAGTCGACGGTGAGCCGGCCGGGTGATCGCGGCGTCTTCCCCATCCGGGGAATTCGCTGAGGAAGGTCGGGGCTCCGCAGGGAAGGATGCTGGCTAGCGGCCAGTCGGGGCGACCCGCAGGAAAGTGCCACAGAGAACAGACCGCCGATGGCCTCGGTTCCTCCGGGAACCGGAGCACAGGTGAGGGTGAAACGGTGCGGTAAGAGCGCACCAGCGGCCGGGGCGACCCGGTCGGCTCGGCAAACCCCATCCGGAGCAAGGCCGAAAAGGGAGAGGGCGACCCGTCCGTAGACACTTCCAGGTAGGCCGCACAGATGGATGGTCACCCATCCGGACCCCCGCAAGGGGCCGGTGGACAGAACCCCGCCTACAAGCCGGCTCACCGTCACCCGCAGTCCCTGCTCCGCTTGCCGGGGCAGGAGCCTTCCCGCCGGCGGAGAGGGCCTAGGCTCCCGCCGGTGGAGATCAACGGCTACAAGATCGAGGCCGGTGCCGACCTCGCAGGAGCCGACCTGACCGGCGCCGACCTGCGTGCAGTCGACCTCTCGGGGGCCTGGCTGGGAGGTGCGATCCTCAACGGCTCCGACCTCTCCGACGCCCGACTGGCGGGTGCATCCCTCCGGCATGCCATCTGCCAACACGCTGTACTCGCCGACGCCGACCTCCGTCTCGCCAACCTCTGGCACGCCGACCTCACGGAGGCCCGGCTCCCAGGGGCGATCCTGAGTCGCTGCTGGCTGGGAAGCGCCCGACTGGTCGGGGCCGACCTACGCTCGGTGGACCTCGGCGGCGCCTGGCTGACCGGCGCCGACCTCACCGGCGCACACCTCGGCGGTGCCACCCTCGCCGGTGCGACGTTCTCCCGCAGCTGCCTCCACGAGGCCGACCTCACCGGATGCTTCGCCATGGGGGCCGACTTCCGCGGAGCAGTCCTCAGCGGTGCGATCCTTCGTGCCTCCAACCTTTCGGGTGCCGTGCTCAGGGGAGCGGCGCTGATCGGCGCCGACCTGTCCTTCACCGACCTCGCAGGCACGGACCTCACAGAGGCCCAACTCGAAGCGGTCTGCCTCGACGGGATCCGCCACGACGACACCACGGTGTGGCCGGAAGGATTCGATCCCCCCTCGTCCGGGGGGCTCGACGACCACGAGTAGCAGTTTGGCTCAGCCCCCGGAGTCCTCGAGTCCAAGGAGGTGGCCGGTGTCGTTGAAGCTACGCAGTGAAGGTCCGGAACGTCCGGTGCCGATGCTCGTCACCGCCGCCGTCGCCACGAAGCAACGCCAGGCCACCTCGTCGCCGACACCAAGCGCCCACGCCATGGCGGCCTTGACCGGCGACACGTGCGTCACGACCACGATGTCCCGGATGGCCGCCTCGTCCAGCAGGTCCTCGCAGGCTGAGCGCACACGTGCTCCCAACTGCCGGTGACTCTCGCCGCCCGGT
>Ga0209752_1000832_pt1 | contig 15150 bp, 14 predicted proteins | sample METZYME_3_250m_FD_187548 | JGI IMG/M metagenome (GOLD analysis project Ga0209752, IMG submission 187548) | Marine microbial communities from oxygen minimum zone in mesopelagic equatorial Pacific - METZYME_3_250m (SPAdes) (version 2) | ecosystem: Environmental > Aquatic > Marine > Oceanic...
CGAACACGGTGACCTGCCCCTCGAACCGGAAGATCGATCCGTGGACCACGGGGATGCCGAGTTTCACCGAGGCGTCGTTGAGCAGGTAGCGGCTCGGGAAGTTGTCGGCTCCGTCGACGACCACGTCGTAGCCATCGAGGATCTCCATGATGTTGTCGGCGCCCAGCCGGGCGTCGTACGTGACGACGTTGACGTCGGGGTTCAGCGCCGTGAGGGTCTTCTTGGCGGAGTCGACCTTGCGGTCCCCCACCCGGTCGACGTTGTGGAGGATCTGTCGCTGGAGGTTCGACTCGTCGACCACGTCCATGTCGATGATGCCGATCGTGCCGACGCCAGCGGCAGTGAGGTAGAGGGCGGCCGGCGACCCGAGACCGCCGGCCCCGAGGAGCAGCACCTTGGCGTCGAGGAGCTTCAACTGCCCCTCCTCGCCAACCTCGGGCAGGGACAGGTGCCGCTGGTAGCGGTTGCGCTGGTCCGGGGCGAGCGTGCGGGGCGCCGACCAGTTCCGACCCTCGTCCTTCCAGCGGTTGAAGCCACCGTCCATCGAGACGACATCGGTGTAGCCGAGTTGGCCGAGCGTGTCGGCGGCGAACGCAGACCGCACGCCGCCGGCGCACATCACGACGATCGGCTGGTCGCGGTCGACGACCCGGTTCTCGATCCCGGACTCGAGGTTGCCCCGGGGAATGTGGATGGATCCGGGGATCGCACCCTGCTCGTACTCGTCGGGCTCTCGGACGTCGAGCAGGAGGTGGCCCTCGGCGAGGAGGACCTCGGCACCTGCGGGGTCGGTCTCGCGGACGCGCCCCTTGGCAGCCTGGAGGAGTTCACGGAAGGTGGCCATACCAGAAAGCCTACCTATCCAGTCGGGATTCGGCCACCGTCCGGCGGCCGACCCAGGATCTGCGGCAGCACCTCCGCGATCTGGCCCCGCAGCACCACGTCGGCCAGGTCGTCCATCTCGGTCGGCTCGCCGTTGAGCACCACCACCGGCCGACCGACTCGCACCGCCTCCGGCACCATGAGGTTCACCGGACCCACACTCAATGTCGTTCCGACGGTCAGGACCACATCCGCCTCCCGGGCCGCAGCCAGCGCCCGGTCGAGGTCGCCGGGAAACAGTTGTTGGCCGAAGCTCACCGTGGCACGCTTCAACAGGCCACCGCAGTCGAGGCATTGCGGGTCCTCCTCACCGGCCCGCACCCGTTCGAGGACCTCCTCGACGGGCGCCTGCACCCTGCAACCCAGGCACATGGAGCGCCGCACCGTGCCGTGGACCTCGACGATCCGGTCCGGGTCTGTGCCGGCCATGAGGTGGAGGCCGTCGACGTTCTGGGTGACCAGGGTGTGCAACCGACCGGATCGCTCCAGGTCGACAAGGCTCTCATGTCCGACGTTGGGTCGGGCGGCGTCCCAGATACCGCTGGCCATCACCTGCCAGTTGGCCCGACGGACCTCCGGGTCTGCCAGGTACACCTGCAGGTTGGAGGCCTTCTCGGCGGCCGGGTTCAGCGTCCAGATGCCCTGCGGTCCACGGAAGTCGGGGATGCCGCTGTCGGTCGAGATGCCCGCCCCGGTCAGCACGGCGACGCTGTCGGCGCCATCCAGGAGGGCGGCGGCCGCCACCACGGGATCTGGGGTCTCGGGCATCCGGGGATCCTCGCGCATCTGATCGGGCCGGCCGGCGAGATTCTCCTTGACACCGACTGGAATTGACTGAAATACTCCACTTGCACTTCCCTCCTGCCCTGATCCCTCTGTCCCAGTAGGAGGCCGCCATGTCCCCAACGCCCACATTCCCAACCGACCGACTCCGCGTCGAAGCCTGGGACGACCCCCTCGTCGACCGACTCGGCCACGACCCCCGATCCACCTACACCGAGCACTACTGGCTCGGCATCCTCGGCCCCAGCGCCTGCTGGCTACTGCGCCGCCTCGCCGACGGGCTCGACGCCGAACCCGCCGGCTTCGACCTCGACCTCCCCGACACGGCGGCGTCCATCGGCCTCCGGCTCAACGGCGGCCGGCACGCCCCGTTCCTGCGAACGCTCGGCCGACTCTGCCAGTTCCGCATGGCCCGCCAGGCCGGCCCCACCACGCTCGAGGTCCGGCGCCACCTGCCGCCCCTCACGCTCTCCCAGGCCGACCGGCTCCCCACCGAACTCCGCGACCGGCACCGCGCCTTCATGGAGGCCACCCGCCGCGACCACGAGGCCGAAGCCATCCGTCGGGCACGCCACCTGGCGCTCACCCTCGTCCACCTGGGCGAGGGACTCGACGCCACCGAACGCCAACTGCGCGAGTGGTGCTTCGAGCCGGCCCTCTGCCTCGAGGCAGCCGGCTGGGCCTGGGGCTCCCGGCGGCATCCCTCCAACCGAACGAACAACGAATCGCCGGAAGGCAGAGCGCCCGAGTTCCTACCCGCCCTCGACGGCGCCGCCTGATCCGGCCGGTCGCCGACGGCCCGGCCGCCGTCCGCCCCCCTGCGGCGGAGGGCCGGCGGCGACCCGTTGCGTTCTTCCAACCGGAAGACAGCGACGATCCTGATTCGTCTGGGAACAAGCGATAGATTCGACTGAGACCCCCCAACGGTGATGTAGGCGGACCCCTGCCCGTCGACGATTGCCATACGAAAGGCCCCATGACTTTCGTCCCCTTGGTTCAATCACTGCGACCGAAGCAGATGATCAAGAACCTCCTTGTGCTGGCTGCGCCCGCAGCGGCAGGCGTACTTCCCGAAGCGAGGTCCCTGTGGCGGACGGCTCTGGCGTTCATCGTCTTCTGCCTCCTGTCGGGTGGGATCTACCTGGTCAACGATCTCCGCGATGCGCCCCTCGACCGCAAACATCCAACGAAGCGCCACCGACCGATTGCTGCCGGTGACCTGAGTCCGAGAATCGCCATCCTCGCAGCCGGCGGCCTACTGGTCGGTGGCCTCGTCCTGGCCGCTCTTGTCAACGCCGACCTGGCCCTGCTCGGCGCCTTGTTCGTGGCCAACTCGTTGATCTACTCGTTGTGGCTCAAACGGGTGGCAGTCCTCGACATTGTCCTGATCTCCGCCGGGTTTGTGATTCGGGCGGTTGCAGGGGCCGTGTCGGTCGACATCGCCATCTCCTCCTGGTTCCTCTTCGTCGCAATGTTCGGCTCGTTGTTCCTCGCCGCGTCAAAGCGATCCAGCGAGATCGCGGCACTCGGCATCGACTCGGAGACCCGTTCAGTGCTCGAGCACTACAGCGCCAGCTTCCTCACCCAGGTGCAGACGATCGCCGTGTCCTTGACACTCGTCGGCTACACGCTCTGGACAACTGAGCACGGTAACGAAACCGGCGCCGGCGAGACCTGGCTGGCGCTTTCCATCGGCCCGTTCCTCCTGGGGCTGCTTCGCTATCTCCTGAGCGCGTCCAAGGGCCCGGTCGAGGCTCCCGAGTCCGCAATCTTCGAGGACCCGGTGCTCCTTGGTGCGGTCGGCCTCTGGGGAGTGCTCTTCTTACTCGGCGTGGGTTGATGGCTCGCCCATCCGAGCCGCTCGTGGCGGGATGGGGTCGGACCCCCCGCTCGCGACCCCGGGCCCGGCATCGACTTGAACCGGGCCTCGACGCCGACTTCACCCAGGTCGGCCGTCGCGGCCTCACGGTACGCGGGCTCGGTCGCTCCTACGGTGACGCTGCGCAGAACGCCGGAGGAACCGTCCTGGACCTCCACTCACCGTCGGACGCGGCGTGGTACGACGAAACCAACGGAGTCGCACTCCTCGACGGCGGACTTTCCCTTGAATCGCTCCACGCCTGGACGCTCCCCCAGGGGTGGTTCGCTCCAGTCGTGCCCGGCACGTGCCATGTGACCATGGGTGGGGCGTTCGCTGCAGACGTACACGGCAAGAACCATCACCACGACGGATCATTCGCCGAACACGTGGACTGGATCGAACTCGAGTCGCCCGTCAGGGGCGTCGTCCGCCTGAACCCGGGCGACGACCTGTTCTGGGCGACCGCCGGGGGGATGGGCCTGACCGGGATCATCCGCCGGTTGGCCCTTTCGCTCCGACGAGTCGAGACGGCCTACCTGCGCGTCACAACCAACAGGATGGCATCCCTCGACGAGGTCCTGGACGGCCTGGTGGCAGCCGACCAGCATGCGACGTACTCAGTCGCCTGGCTGGACCTGTTCGGCACCGGTCGAGGACTCGGACGCGGCATCCTCAACACGGCGGAGCACGCAGAACTCGCCGACCTGTCTCGGCGGCAGACTCGTGCGCCGCTCGACTATTCACCCGGGCTACGACTCGCCCTGCCTGATGTGGTCCCCTCGGGACTCCTCATGCCCACCATGATGCGGGCCTTCAACACCCTGTGGTGGCGTCGAGCGCCGCACGACGACCAATCCGTCGAGTCGGCCACCTCCTTCTTCCACCCCCTCGATGCGATCACCAACTGGAACCGCCTCTACGGTCGTCGAGGATTCCTCCAGCACCAGTTCGTCATCCCGTCTACCGAGGTCGGCCTGCTCCGACACATCATCGAACGCCTGGCGAACAGCGGAACGGCTGGCTTCCTGGCGGTCCTCAAGCGCTTCGGCCCTGCCAGTCGGGGCCACCTCTCGTTTCCGGGCGAGGGATGGACGCTTGCGGTCGACTTTCCGGCGAAGCCCGGATTGGCCGGCCTACTCGACGAGATCGACGACTTGATCGCCGGTGTGGGCGGAAGGATCTACCTCGCCAAGGACTCACGCTTGGACCCGAAACACGTCCCGACCATGTATCCACGCCTCGAGGCATGGCGCGAACTCCGAAGAGGTGTCGACCCCGAAGGGCTCCTGACCAGCGACCTCAACCGCCGCCTCGGGCTCACCGGCCCCAGGGGTCGATCTCCTAGAATCGCCCCGAGGCAGCCGTGACCGGTGAGCCGACCTACGCCATGAGACAGACCCCGAGGTGTGTTGGATGAGGGATGCGTTTGGGACCGATGGATGTGTGCTCGTCCTCGGGGCCACCAGCGACATCGCGGCGGCGACGGTCCGCGAACTCGCCGCCTCCGGTACCCGTGCGATGACCCTGACGGCCAGACAGACGGCAGACCTCGCTCCACTCGTCGACGAACTCTCCGAACAGGGGGTCACCTGCCGAACGATTGAACTCGATGTGGCCGCCACAGCGACGGTGGGGCCGACGCTGGACGACCTCTTTGCGGATGTCGACTACGACCTGGTGCTGTGTGCGATCGGCGTGCTCGATGACGACGAGCGCCACCTGGAGGATTCGGATGCCGCCTACTCGACCATCACCGGAACATTTGCGGGTCCTGCGCTCGCCGTGCTCGCGGCCGCCCGGGGCCTCCGGTCCCAGGGGCATGGAACGCTCGCAACGATCACGAGCGTGGCAGCCATTCGACCGAGGGCCGGAGTCGCCCTCTACGGCGGTGCCAAGGCCGGACTGGACTTCCTCGCCCGAGGTCTGAGGCCGACGCTCCGGGAACATGGTGTCAGGGTGCTCGTCATCCGACCAGGCTTCGTCCACACCCGCATGACAGAGGGCCTGTCTCCTGCCCCGCTGTCGACCGACCCAGAATCCGTCGCCCGCGACATCGTGCGCTCGCTACGTCGATCACGGACGGTCGTCTGGACGCCACGCCTCCTCCGTCCGATGTTCGCCGTGTTGCGTCTTCTGCCATCCCCGGTCTGGAACCGACTTGCCGCCCGCTGAGGAGGGCAGTCGCGACGACGTACCGGTCGCCTGTTTCGACTTCGACGGAACCATCACGAGGACCGACGGCCACGGCACAAACTTCCGCGGTCACCCTGCCTGGGGAACCTGGAAGGCCGTCACCAACTCGAGCAGCAGTCGCACGCCGAAGCCGGTGCCGCCCCTGGTCAACTCGGCGTCGTCGCTGTCGGTGAACGCCGGGCCGGCGATGTCGAGGTGGGCCCACGCAATGCCGTCGGCCACGAACTCGCCGAGGATGATTCCCGCCGTGAGTGCGCCGCCGTATGAACCGCCGATGTTCTTCATGTCGGCCACCGACGAGTCGACCATCCTGCGGTAGTCGCCGGGCAGCGGCAGGTGCCACACCCGCTCCCCCGAACGCTCGGACGCCGCCTCGACCTGGTCGAGGAAGCCGTCGTTTCGGCCCATCAGGCCGGCGATCTTCGGGCCCAGCGCCACCATGCAGGCCCCGGTCAGGGTGGCCAGGTCGACGATGGCGTCGGGCTTCGCCTCGCTGGCGAGCGACAGGGCGTCGGCGAGCACCAGGCGCCCTTCGGCATCGGTGTTGAGCACCTCGATGGTCTTGCCGTTCCGGATCGTCAGGACGTCGCCCGGGCGCGTCGCATCGCCACCGAGCATGTTGTCGGTCATCGGCAGGTAGCCGCGGACCCGGCAGTCCGGGGCCAGTGTCGGCAGCGCCGAAAAGGCGCCGACCACGGCGGCCGCTCCACCCATGTCCATCTTCATGTCCATCATTCCCTGGCCGGACTTGATGGACAGTCCGCCGGCGTCGAACGTGAGCCCCTTGCCGACGAGGGCGATCGTTCCCTTCGCCCGCCCCTTGGGGCGGTAGTCGAGTTCCACGAACCGGGGCGGCCGCTCCGATCCCCGGTTGACGCCCAGGAGTCCGCCCAGGCGTGCCCGCTTGATGGCCGCCTCGTCGAGCACCTTCACGGTGATCCCCTTGTCGCGCGCCATGCGGCGGACCCGGTTGGCGAACTCGGGTGCGGTCAGCTTTCCGCCGGGCTCGTTCACGAGGTCCCGGGCCAGCGACACCCCCTCGACCACCGCCTCGCCGCGCCCTACTGCGGACCGTACGCCCGCAGCGGTGCTCCCCACCAGCGAGACCCGTTCGATCCCGCGCTCGGCCTTCTTGGACGTGTAGCCGAAGCGGTAGGCGGCCAGCCCGATCCCCTCCACCACTGCCTGGGTCGCCGGTGCCGCGTCGAGGCCCGAGGCGGCGGCGAGGTCGCAGGCCAGGGACCGGTGCTTGCGGGTCGCACGGGCCAGTGCGGCAGCGGAACGCCGGACGGTGTCCGTCGACACCTCGTCGGCGCTTCCGAGGCCGACCAGGGCGACCAGGCGCTTGCCGGACGGCAGGACCTGGACCTGTTCCGCCCTGGCTTCGAAGCCCAGGCGGCCGAGTGCCCCGGCTTCGACGCCGTCGGGAAGCCCCGATCCGTCCTCGAAGCCCTCGGTCGTGACGCCATGGGCCACCACGTGGGCGGTCGCCGGCGCACGTCGGGCGGTCGTGAAGGTGATCGGCATCGGTGGTCGTTCCTCTCGGGTCAGTCGGAGTCGATGGACCTGGTGATGACGGACTCGCCCTCCTGCCAGCGGGCCAGGGTCCAGAGCAGGTCGGAGAGGCGGTTGAGGTAGGGCACCACCTGTGAGCCGTCGGCGACCGCCGAAAGGGCGCTGCGCTCGGCCCGGCGGCTCACTGTGCGGGCCACGTCCAGGCGGGCGGCCACCTCGTTCTCGCCGGGGGCGACGAACTCGGTGGGCGGATCGAAGCGTTCGCCGGCCTCGTCGATGAGGTGCTCGAGTCGCTCCACCATCTCGGCCCGCACCCGACCTCCGGTGGACTCGAGTTGGTCGAGTTTCTCGTGGTTGCAGGCCAGTTCGGCCATGACGACCCAGAGGTCGCGTTCGAGGCCGAGCAGGATCCCGCCCAGTTCGTCGTCGCCGGCGGCCCGTGCGAGGCCGACGGCGGCCTGCGCCTCGTCGACGTCGCCGTATGCCGTCGGCTGCACATCGTCTTTGCGGACCCGCCCGCCGTAGAGCAGGCCGGTGGTCCCGTCATCGCCGCCGCGCGTATAGACCTTCACGGCGCCGGAGCCTACTCCCGCCCCCCGTCAGGCCAGCGTGGCGCGGGCGACGAGGTCCATGCCGAATGCGGTGAGGATGGCCAGGTAGAGCAGGCCGGTCGCCGCCATGACCGCCGAGTACTGGCGTTCGCGCAGCGCCGCACGGGTGGCGACGACGAGCAGGATCGTCGCCACGGTGCTGGCCACCCAGTACCAGCCCAGCATCCCTCCGTAGCCGTCGTCGATCGTGCCGGACAGGACCGAGAGCATTCCGGTCGGCCAGAGCAACACGAGCAGTTCGAACGGCCAGAGAATCGCCGTCCAGCGGACCAGTTCGATGATCGGCGCCCGGGCGAGCCCGGGCTGCACGAGGTACCAGTGGCCGAGCAGCATGGCGTCCGAGACGGCGCCGAGGAACAGGGCGCCGACGAGCGTTCGGGCGAGGGCCAGGAGCACCGGGTCGCCGGCGTCGATGCCCGCTGCGACGAGCGCTACGAGCCCTAAGAGTGGCGCAAGCAGGTCGAGCCCGGGCGGGAACTCGGGGACGTTCCGGTCGAAGCGTTGGGCGTCCTTGTCGATGCCGGTCATCTCGGCCACACGGACCGATCGGCGCTCCTCCTCGGTGCGTTGTCCGGCGACACCGGCCTTCCTGCGCTGCCACGAGACGACGAGGGCGACGCCCGTTGCCGCCACGACGCCGATGCCGAAGGCCTCCCGGACCGGCACCGGATCGACGACCAGGCCGACGACCACGGCGCCGACGGCCATCAGGCCGAAGGTGATGCGCATCGTCCAGCCGTAGCCGATGCCGACCTCCCGCCGGCGGGTCGTGACCCAGAGGAAGAAGAGCCCGCCGACCGCCCACTGGAGCAGCACGGTCGCGGCGTCCAGCGTGATCACCGGCGTTGGACCTCGGAACCCGGTTCAGCCGACCACGGCGAGGCCGTGGTCGATGTGGTTGAGGGGGTCGGGGCCTTCGTCGGTGGCCACGACGATGTCCTCGAGGCGTGCACCCCAGGTGCCGGGGACGTAGATGCCCGGCTCGATCGAGAAGGCGTGGCCGGCGACCAGCGGCAGGTCGTTGCCGACGACGATGTTCGGGTGCTCGTGGGCCTCGACCCCGATGCCGTGGCCCGTGCGGTGAACGAAGTACTCCCCGTAGCCGGCGTCGCCGATGACCCGTCGGGCGGCGGCGTCGACGTCCTCACAGGGTGTGCCGACCGTCGCTGCGGCAACGCCGGCCGCCTGCGACTCACGCAGCACCTCGTACAACTCCGCGAAGCCGGACGGCGGCTCGCCCAGGTGCACGCAACGGGTGATGTCGGAGCAGTAGCCCACCCCGTCGGCGCCGTCCATGGTGCCGCCGATGTCGAACAGGACTCCCTCGCCGTCCCGGATGACCCGGTCGGCGGCCTCGTGGTGGGGACTGGCGGCGTTCGGACCGGAGGCCACGATCGTGAAGTTCACCTTCCGGTGGCCCTCGTCGAGGATCCGCTGGGCGATCTCGGCGGCCACGGCAGCCTCGGTACGCCCTGCCAGGACGACGTTGCCGGCCTGCACGTCGGCGAGGATGCGGTCGACGGCGGCGGCGGCCCGGCGCAGTGCATCGACCTCGGCGGCGTCCTTGACCATGCGCAGCGGTGCCGTGATCGCAGACGCCCGGGAGAAACTGGTGCCCGGCATCGCTGAGGTGAAGTCGACGAGGAACCCGGCCCACGTCTGGTCCCCGATGGCTGCGGTCCCCGCTGCGCCGATCAGGTCGGCGGCAATGGCGATCGGGTCCTCGCCGTCGCGCCAGGTGAGCATCTCGAACACATCCGGTCGGTCCACGACCCGAGGAGCTTCGAGGAACGGGACCAGCAGGCGGGCATCACCCTCGCGGGGGACGATGAGCAGCGTCAGGCGCTCGAGCGGCATCGCCTCGTAGCCGCACAGCCAGGGAAGGTCGGCGCCGACTGACACCAGCAGGACGTCGATGCCCTGCTCGGCCATGGCGGCACGGGCCCGGTCGAGACGCTCGGCGAACACGGGGTGAGCCTACGGGGTGGGCGTCAGGCCGACCCCGAGAGCAGCACGGCGACGCCGGTGGCGGCTTTGGCGGCCTGGCGGGCGTGGTAGCTGGAACGCACGAGCGGGCCCGACTCGACGTGTGGGATGCCGAGGCGCTCCCCCACCTCACGCCAGCGGTCGAACGTGGCCGGCTCGACCCAGCGCTCGACCGGCAGGTGGTTGGTGGTCGGCCGCAGGTACTGGCCGATGGTGACGATGTCGCAACCGACGCCGGCCAGATCGGCGAGGGCGCCGTCGACCTCTGCGTCCGTCTCGCCCAGGCCGACGATCAGCGACGACTTGGTGGTGAGGCCCGCCGCCCCGGCCCGTGCCAGCACGGAGAGGCTCCGGGCGTACGAGGCCGAGGGCCGCACCGTGCGCTGGAGGCGGGCGACCGTCTCGAGGTTGTGGTTCAGCACATCAGGTCGGGCGTCGAACACGACACCGAGCGAGTCGGGGTCGCCCTTGCAGTCGGGGATGAGCACCTCGACGGCGGTACCGGGGTTGACGGCCCGGATGGCCCGGATGGTGGCGACGAACTCGGCGGCCCCGCCGTCGGGCAGGTCGTCGCGGGCCACCGCCGTGACCACGGCGTGCGCCAGGCCCATCTCGGCCACCGCCTCGGCGACCCTCACCGGCTCACCCGGGTCGGTGGCCTCCGGCCGACGGGTGTCGACCAGGCAGAACCCGCAGGCCCGGGTGCAACGCTCACCGTTGATCATGAAGGTGGCGGTGCCGTCATTCCAGCACTCGAAGATGTTGGGGCAGCCGGCCTCCTCGCACACCGTGACGAGAGACTTCCCGCGCATCAGGCCCTTCAGGCGCCGGTACTCCGGGCCGGTGTCGAGCTTCACCTTCATCCACTCGGGCTTGCGCCCGACCGGCGGCGGCTCGCCGGGACCCTCACCCCGGGTGAAGGCCGCAAGGTCGATGCTGCGATGGCGCCACGCCACGTCCGCCCGGTCGACCGGCCCCTTGGCCCAGCGCTCGGTGGCCCGCTCGGCCACGTTGTCGACGACCTCGCGCATCGACACATCGACGCCCTCGGCGGCCAGCGACGTGACCCCGAACTCGGCGATGCCGCACGGGACCATCCGGTCGAAGAACGAGAGGTCGGGGTCGACGTTGAGGGCGAAGCCGTGCATGGTGCGGCCGCGGCTCAGCCGGACGCCGATGGCGGCGACCTTGCGGGGATCGGGGCCGTCGGGGCGCACCCAGACACCCGGGTAGGGGTCGAGGCGGCCGACGTCTGTGAGCCCGAGGTCGCGGCACACGTCGATGACCAACGCCTCGACCGAGCGGACGTAGTCGACGGTGTCAGCCATGCCGCCGCCCCGCTTGCCCGCCAGGTGCAGCAGCGGATAGCCGACGAGCTGCCCCGGACCGTGGAAGGTGATGTCGCCGCCCCGGTCGGCCCGTTCGAGGTCGGCGCCGACCTCACCGGGGGGCGCCAGGAGGTGCTCGGTGGTCGCCCGGACGCCGAGTGTGTAGACGGGATGGTGCTCGAGCAGCAGCAGGTGGTCGTCGGTGCCCTCGGCGAAGATCCCCTGTTGGAGGGCGAGGGCGTCCCGGTAGCGGACCCGGCCCAGCCAGCGGACCCGGAACGGCCGGCCCCCGGTCATGGCCCGTCGTCGCCGGCCGGCCACTCTCCGGCCCAGTCGCTCGACTCGAGCACGTCGCGGACCCGTCGCAGGAAAGACGCCGCGTAGGCGCCGTCGAAGGCCCGGTGGTCCCACGCCAGGGCCAGCACCCCGATCGACCCGATCCCGACCGTCTCGTTTCCTTCATCGTCGACCTCGACGACCGGCCTGCGGGTGACGCCGTCGGTGGAGAGGATCGCCACCTGCGGCTGGTTGATGATCGGGAACTGGAAGAGGGTGCCGTACTGCCCGGGGTTGGTGACCGTGAACGTGCCCCCGGCGAGGTCGTCCGGGACGAGCTTCTTCGAGCGCGCCCGCTCAGCCACGTCGGCGATCGCCCGGGCAATCTCGGGCACCGTCATCCGGTCGGCCTGCCGCACGACGGGCGCCACCAGGCCCTCGAAGTCGAGGTCGACGGCCACGGCCAGGTTGAGGTCGCGGTGCACGATGAGTTCGCCGTCGCCGACGCTGGCGTTGATCCGGGGATGGTCGACGAGTGCCTCGGCGACGGCCCGCACGATGAACGGCAGGTAGGTGAGGCTGCGCCCCTCGGCGGCCTTCCAGGCGGGACCGTGTGCACGGCGGGCCCCTTCGACCCGCCCGTAGTCGACCTCCATGGCCGTGAGGACGTGGGGCGACGTGGACTTCGAGGCGACCATGTGCTGGGCGGTCCGGCGGCGGATCGGTGAGAACGCCTCGACGTGGCCGGGGTGGTCGCGCAGGTACTGCTCGACGTCGCGCCGGGTGATCCGTCCGCCGAGGCCGCTGCCGGGGACCTTCGAGGGATCCAGGCCGTGGTCGGCCAAGAGTGCCCGGACGACCGGTGAGAGCAGCCGGCCCCCGCCCGTCCTCTTCGGGGTGCGGGGAGCGTCTGCGGGAGCGGCAGCCGTCGGCGCCCCGGTCGGCTCCTCCGTCGGCGCTTCCGAACGTGGCGCAGGAGCCTCGACCACCGGCGCAGCACCCTCCGACTCGTACCGGGCGATCACCTCACCGACCAGGACGGTTGCGCCCTCGGCGACGACGATCTCGGTGAGGATCCCGGCAAAGCCGGCCGGGACCTCGGAGTCGACCTTGTCGGTGGAGACCTCGTAGAGGACGTCGTCGGCCTCGACCCGGTCGCCGGTTCGCTTGGCCCAACGGGTGATGGTGCCCTCGGTGACCGTCTCGCCGAGTTGCGGGAGCAGGAGGTCGGCCACGACGGTCACCCGTGCAGCGATCGCCCGGTCAGCGAGAGCACCGTCTCGCCGAAGAGCTCGCTGAACGTCGGATGGGGTTGGATGAACGCCGCCACCTCGTCGACGGTCGCCTCCCAGTTGACCGCCATGTAGCCCTGGCCGATCTGCTCGGTCACCCACGGGCCGACCAGGTGCACCCCCAGGATCCTTCCTGCGCGGCCGTCGGGCTCCTTTTCGGCCACCACCTTCACGAGTCCGTCGGTGTCACCGACGATCATGGCGCGGCCGTTGCCCGTGAACCGGTGTGACGAGACGACCACGTCGTGGCCGGCATCGCGGGCCGCCGCCTCGGTGAGCCCGGCGAAGGCCACCTCCGGGTGGGAGTAGATGCACCACGGCACGGTTGCGGGGTCGACCGGCGTCGGGTGCTCGCCCAACAGGTCACGCACGACGAACATGCCCTCGGCGAAGCCGACGTGGGCCAACTGGGGCGTGGCGACCACATCGCCGACGGCGTAGACGCCGGGCTCGCCGGTCCGTAGGCGGTCGTCGACGACCACGAAGCCGCGGTCGTCGACCTCGACCCGAGTGCCGACGAGTCCGGCGGCGTCGCCCCGGGGACGCCGTCCGACGGACACCACCACGAGGTCCACCTCGACCGCTCCATCGTCGCCGAACCGCACCGTCGTGGCCGGGCCGTCGGGATCGTGACCGTGGACCTGGACACCGACGTGTACGTCGATCCTGCGCTTCTTGAAGGCCCGACGCACCGCGCCGGCGGCGTCTGCGTCGCAGCCGGGGAGGATCTCGGGCATCGCCTCGAGCAGGGTCACCGACGAGCCGAGGTCGCACAGCATCGAGGCGAACTCACAGCCGATGGCGCCACCGCCGATGACCGCCACCCGTTCGGGCACCTCGGTGATCGACAACAGTTCGTCGCTGGTCACGACGAGCGTCCCGTCGACGTCGAAGCCGGGGATCGTCCGTGGCGACGAACCGGTCGCCAGCACGATGTGTGGCGCCTGGAGCACCGCCGGTTCGCCTCCGTCGACGGTCACCGTGTGGTCGACCCCCAGGCGGCCGGTCCCCGCATAGACGGCGACCTCCCGGCTGGCGAGCAGGCCGGCGAGCCCCTTGAACAGCCCGTCTACCACCTTCTGCTTGCGCTCCTGGCTGACCACGAGGTCGACGGCGGGATCACCGACCGTGACCCCGAACTCGGAGGCATGTCGCACGGTGCGCAGCACCGAGGCCGTCTCGAGGAGTTCCTTGGCCGGGATGCAGCCCACGTGGAGGCAGGTGCCACCCAGCTTCGACTCCTCGACGAGGCCGACGTCGAGGCCGGATGCCGAGGCGAAGAGGGCAGCGGCGTAGCCGGCCGGGCCCCCACCGATCACTACGACGTCGTGTGCGATCGCCACCCGGTCACTGCTCCCGTCTACGCGTCATTGCCCGTCTCGGCCCGCTCATCCGGCAACCAGGACCTGGACAGTGAAGGCAACGAGGATCGCCATGCCGCACGCCAGGGCCATGGACACCAGCATCCGCGTGCTCATGGCTCCGACGGTAGCGGGCGTAGGGTCACAGCGTGCATGGATCGGTGATGCGCCTCCTCGTCGTGGTGTGCCTGGCTGGAGCCTGCGGAGGAACAGAGGTGGTGGCGCCTCCGACCACCACCGCACCTCCGACCGCCACAGCTCCCAACCCGGTTGTCCCCGAGGTCCTCGACTTCACGGCGACGCTGTCGGACGGCACGACCTTCGTCGGCGCCGACCTGGCCGGCAGGGACGTCCTCTTCTGGTTCTGGGCGCCCAGTTGACCGATCTGCCGCCGTGAGGCTCCGGTGGTCGCCGGGTTGGCAGAGAGCGGGGAGTTGACCGTGGTCGGTGTGTCCAGCGGCGTCGATGGCTTCGAGGCCATCGCATCGAAGGCGCAGCAGCTCCACATCGACGGGTTCGTACACATTGCCGACCTGGACGGATCGGTCTGGGCCCGCTTCGGCGTGTTGCGCCAGCCGGCCAGCGTGGTCGTGGCCGCCGACGGGTCGGTGACCGGCCACATGGGCGACCTCGACGCCGACGGGTTCGCCGACCTCGTCGAGAGGGCCCGGCTGGGCACCTGACCACCCGATCCGTAGCCTCCCCACCCCTATGCGACGAACCACTGCCGCCTGCCTCCTCGCCACCCTGCTGGCGTCGTCGTGCGCGACGGCAACGCCCCGAGGCACCGCCCTCAGCGGGACGTTGAACGCCACGGGAGATCCGACGGCTACGGGTGTGGTCCCCGACGGCGCCGTCGACCTCACCGGGTCCGCACAGGTGACGGTCGTGGTCACCGACAACGCCTTCACGGACCGAATCATCCTGGTGTCCCCCGGAACCGAGGTGGTGTGGGTGAACGAAGGGCGAAACGACCACAACGTGCGCCCGTCCGCCGAGGATCCGGGGCCCGGCTGGTTCGCCGAGGTCGACGTCGGGTCCCTCGCCGACGGCGGGTCTGGA
>Ga0209752_1000835_pt1 | contig 15135 bp, 8 predicted proteins | sample METZYME_3_250m_FD_187548 | JGI IMG/M metagenome (GOLD analysis project Ga0209752, IMG submission 187548) | Marine microbial communities from oxygen minimum zone in mesopelagic equatorial Pacific - METZYME_3_250m (SPAdes) (version 2) | ecosystem: Environmental > Aquatic > Marine > Oceanic | place...
CTAGGGGTTTCCTCGACAGGGGACGGGCTGGTCAGGCTGACATCCGGATTAATACCAAAATCCTGAAACTTCCGTGCGGTGACAAAGATCCTGCGTTCCAGTGAGCCCGCCGCGCTATTGTATGATTTCACTGCTCTGGACAGCCCTTTCTTGATACCGTCGAAGTGCTCGGAAAGGGTTTTGAGGCGCTCATACAGTTCCTTACCAAGGCTACTGATCTCACGTGCATGTTCGCTGAATTTCTCTTGTCGCCAAGAATAAGCGATGGTCCTCAGGGCCATGATAAGAATAGACGGTGGGGCCAGGATGACGTGATTCCTAAGAGTATCTTCCGGAAGATTGGGATCCACCTGAATGGCTGCCTGGTAGACTGCGTCCCCGAGATACATGACGACGAAGTCCGGTGTGTCTTCCAGGTGGTCCCAGTAGGCTTTACTACCAAGTTCTTTTGCATGTTCACGAACACTTCGCCTATGCTGTTCTAAGCATGCAGTCCGCTCCTCTTCATTTTCTGCCTCAAACGAAGCGAGGAAGTGCTTGAGGGGGACCTTTGAATCCACGGCGATACTGCGTCCTCCGGGGAGGTGGGCGATCATATCCGGGTATAGCCTGGTTTCATCAGTGCTGATGTTTTTTTGTACATCAAAATCGCAATATTCCACCATTCCAGAGATTTCTACGACTTTGCGAAGCTGCATCTCACCCCAATTGCCTATGACTTTAGGGGTTTGGAGAGCGCTCACTAAGTTCTCGGTTTCTTTTCCTAGTCCGTCGATTCGACTCATTAGCCCGCCATGAGCCTTATGCAACTGATTTAAGTTTTTATCGAAACGTTCAAGTGACTCTGAGACAGATTTGGCCCGCTGGTCCAGTTCTCCCTTGGCACTTTCGTGCTGGGTCTGGAATGTCTGTTTGGCCAACTGAATAAAGGCTTCGTTATTGTTCTTGAGCGCATCAGCGGCCGCAGCACCGAAGGTGTCCCTTAACTGCTCCTCCATTTTTTCGATGGCCAACGACTTGTCTTGCTCAGTAGAAAGCAGTGCCTGTGCAGTTAGGAGCTCTTGCTCTCCTTGTTTGAGGCGGAGACGCATGAACAGATAGGCCGCTGATGCGCCACCAACTGCACCCAGAAGAAAAAACGCTGGCAGTTCCATATCAGGTTGCGTCTCCGATTGTGATTGCTCGGGTAATCATACTAAAAGTCAGGCCTAGTTATCGAAGCGTAAGACCCATGAGACCTGCTTCAGTGCCACTCCCGAATGCAAGGACGATGTGCTGGCGTCCGTCAGCCATATAGGTCATCGGAGTACCCGTACCACCCCGCGGCAGTTCAATCGCGTGGATTGTTTGTCCAGTTTCTTTGTCCAGTGCAAGAAGGGCTGGCCCACCGCTAGCACCGTCTCGTGCGCCATTGTGTCCGATAAAGAGAATGGTTTCAGTCAGCAGGGGCCCCGTAAATCCACCACCACCCAGTGGTCCAGGGTCAGGTATACCGGAATCGATAAGCCGCTGCCGGATCCCGTCACCGAGAGGGATCTGCCAGGTATGATCTCCCGTGTTCATGTCGATTGCTGTCAGCCGCGAATAAGGGGGTTTTAGGCGAGGAATCAACTCTTCTCCGGCGGTAGACTGAGCGCGTCCACGCATGTAACGGAAATCAGATCGCTCCGGGTCTCCTGGCACGAGCTGGACATGTATGGCACCCGTCCTTGAGGGGACATATAGCATACCAGTTTGTGGATCGACTGAAGCACCAAACCAATTTGCACCGCCAAACCATCCGGGAAGGTTGAGTGTTCCTCTCTCCGATGGTGGTTGATAGAGAGGTCCGTGATCGGAACGCTGAAGGATAGCTTCTGCTTCCGCACGGAGTTCGGGTGTGAAATCGATTAAGTCGTCAACGGAAATGCCTTGCCGTTCAAATGGTACCGGACGGGTCGGGAAGGGTTGTGTTGGAGACAGCCTCTCCCCGGGCACGTTTGACGGGGGCACGGGCCGCTCCTCGATTGGCCAGACCGGTTCACCGGTGATTCGGTCGAAGACGAATACGAATCCTTGTTTGGTTAGCTGTGCTACTGCTTTAATCGGTCGACCGTCCACATTGATATCGAGTAGGATTGGAGCTGCTGGTGGGTCGTAATCCCAAACACCGTGATGTACCATCTGGAAATGCCAGATATAGCGTCCGGTTGATGCTTCTAGGGCTACCAAGCTTTCGGCAAAGAGGTTATTCCCGAGCCGGTGTCCTCCGTACCAATCGTTCGTTGGAGTACCGATCGGTAGGTAAACCAAGCCCAGTTCTTCATCGGCGCTCATGATCGTCCAAACGTTCGTGTTCCCTGTGTATTCCCAGGAGCCATCTTCCCAGGTGTCGTTTCCGAGTTCGCCTTCCTGGGGTACGGTGTGAAAGATCCAGCGTTGTTCACCAGTCCGGACATCAAAGGCACGGATGTCACCTGGGGGAGCGGTCATGTAGCGTGGCCCGTCAGAGATCGATGATCCAACCACTACAACGTCACCTACCACCAGCGGGGGAGACATAACCCCATAACTGCGTGCCGGGACCGGTCGACGTAACCCCTCCCTTAATCGTATACGACCATCGCTTCCAAAGTCATCGATTGGAGTTCCCGTTGTGGCGTCAAGCGCCCAAAGGTGTGAGTCCCCGGTCGCCAGAAAGATCCGGCTATCATCACCCTCCTTCCAATGAGCAACACCACGTGCATTGAAGCCAAGGTTGACCGGTCGTCCCGCTTCGTGACTAAGGGGATCAAAGGCCCAGAGCTGCTCCCCGGAAGCGGCATCAATCGCTGCCAGAAGACTCAGGGAGGTCTGTATGTATAGTACGCCGTCTACCATGAGTGGTGTGGCCTTGAAGGTACCCGGGCGCAGTCGCGGGTTCTCAGCGACCAGTTCGTCGTCAGGGGAATGCCACATCCAGGCGACGCTCACATTTTCTACATTGATTTCGTCGATTTGGCTTAAGGGCGCAAACTTCGTGCTGCCCAGGTCACCCCCGTAGTCAGGCCATTCGCCACCTGGTGCACCTTGTTGAGCTGCAGTGATAGCTGGGAATAGCACGAGGCTTAGAAGTAGAGGTAGAGATGGTAAGTCCTGCACTTTGATCTTCATGATCAGCGCCCTCGAGTATCTACTGTATAATCCAAGCTCACTGTGATTTGTTCTGCTGGTGATCCAAGCAAGAGGTTAGTTCTGCAGGGCTGCAAAACTTACCCAGGAGCATCCTGTGCTGGAAAAATCCGTCAACATCTTGCAGCACCTCTCCCGCGTGCTTCAGCCCCGTCGTCTGGTGCCCCGGTACCTGATGACCCCATAAAGAACTTTCTTCCGTCAGGGAAAGTGACATCTCGTCCGTTGGCCCGCTTGAGCCGGCGGTCTTTCGTTTGGTAGCCATCCACGACCAGCTCGGTCCCAATCGGTAGACATTCACGACGTAGGCCGCGCCTCACCAGGACGTTCGGCGTGCCACCTTCAACCATCCATACTTCCTTCTCTGATCCTGCTGGCACAATTGTGTCGGTCCCAGCCACCATCATCGACACCTCAAGATGAATCCAAGAGTGAGGGTTCACCCATTCGAGCCTAACGATGTTGCCTTGTATCCGAAGCGGAGCATTCGCATCGAACTCTGCCCCAAAGGCGTGGTGTGCAACAGCCGGCACTGTATACAGGAGTAGTGCTAGTGCGCCAATAGCTAGGGTCCCGTACGTCAATCTTGATCTCATGTTACTCACCTCTGTTCAAATTGGTTGCCTTCGCGTTGTCGTTCTTGATATCGCGCCCCACTCAGGATGTTTGTGAGAGCATAGTTTCCTTCGTGGCATGAATACTCGTAAAGCAGATCGTCGAATGCCCGAAACGGAATCTCACCGCCCCATGGTTCCGTATATGTTGTCGGGTCATCGACGGTGAATTCATATAGGATCGTCTCTTCATCAGTTCGCGTGAACCGCTCTATCACTTTCAGGTGCTCTGAAGGTGGAATACCCCGGAAGGTTTGGAGTGGATAGATGTTGGTCGTCTCAACCACCAGTGTGTCACCTGCCCAACGGCCCCACGAGTCACCCATCCATGGGCGCACGTGAGCAGCCAGTGGATTCGGTTCACCGAGGCGAATGATCCGGACATCATGGACCATTTCTGTAAGGATCATGATGTGGTCTGCGGTCTGCACGATCGTGTAGTTGTTGTTGTAAAAACTGTTAGGGATCATCGGAGGTCCAGCGCTGGACCCAAATGACATGATACAGCGTTCGCCAAGCGGTCTGTTCTCCGGGTTGTCATATGTGCCGAATTGGCGCCTGAATGCCCTATAATCTGCTATCCGTTGCTCACCTGTTTTGGTAAATGGAGGCCTACGGCCGTCAGGTGGATGCGTTAGAAGTGAGCTTCTGGGCTCTCCATGTACGATTGCTACTCGGTCGCCCCGATCTATATAGACGTTGTTGTAGCCGCCAGTCGAACGGCCAGCCCTAGGTGGTGGCCGACTCGGGTCACTTGCTTGCGCCCCTCTTTCCACGCGGGCCTCTGCTCTGCCTTCAAGGGTCGCAACCTGATCCCAACTGAAGACAGGACTCTGGTCTTCTGCACGCTCGAACGGAGTAATCGTTTTGTTTGTCCAGTTGCCTTGGAGGTCTGGATGACCATCCGGTGTTCTGGGCATTACCCATTGCTCGGTTTCTTGAGGATCTACCTGTCCGGCTGACTGTGCACAGAGTCCAGAGAATGCCATGGTAACCAGTAGCACTAGGAAAGATGCTGGATATCGAACACTCACCTGCTACCCCCTTAGGCTCTCTGGATAAAGCCTTGGCCAGTTCAGTGAATCTAGCGCACCGAAGAGACTCCAATGAGCCAATATGAGGTGAATCCCCCTCGGTAAGCCAGTCATTTTGGGGTTCTTGGACGCTAGAGTATGGAGTATGGGGTTCTCACGCGTCTCTATTTGGCGGATACCTTGCCATAGGCTTCTGTCTTGGGTATTGATCGGTACTATGCCAAACTCATTTTTTAAATGATTGGCATGCTGAGTTTTGCCCGACGGGAGGCCCTTATATGCTCAGAGTGATTCCTACAAGTGTCGTTAGAATCGCCCGGTTGATTGCACTAGCATTTATTGCCCAGGCTATGGTCGGGCCATTAGATGCTCAAGATGCACAGGGCGTGAGAGTCGCCGTCGCCGATCAGATTCCAGCGGTAACACACGACGCACCTACGTTTTATGCCGACGTCCTACCGATCCTGCATGAGAACTGTGTTTCATGTCACCAGCCTGCTGGATTGAACATGGGAGGAAACGTGGCACCGTTCTCTCTGATGACCTATGAAGATGCGCGCCCGCGGGCCCGCAGAATCGCGAGCGCCATAAGGGAAGGTCGCATGCCGCCTTGGTCTGCGGCAGAATGGCAACACGGGATGTTCAAGGGCGACCGTTACCTGGAAGATGATGAGAAAACAACGCTGATCGCTTGGGCAGAGGAAGGCGCGAGTGCTGGGGATCCTGAAGATGCGCCCCCGGTGCCCGAAGCTGTGTTATCTGCATCTATAGGTGCGAACGATTGGTTCCTGGGTGAGCCGGATCTGGTACTAGAATTCGATGAGCCGTACTGCATAGATGACGATGTTCGCGATATATACGTGAATATCCCCGTTCAGCTTACGGAGGACATGCTACCGGAAGATCGATGGATTCAATCGATCGAATATCGTAACGGACCTGCAGTGCATCACATCATAGGTGGTGTCGGAGGCCTGGTTCCCGGAGCTAAGCCGAGAATTTATGAAGAAGGCTATGGTCGACTACTTCGTTCGGGGCCACGGGAGATCATGTTCAATATGCACTACAATAAGGAGCCTGGCCCCGGAACCGCTGTGTGCAGCAACATCAAAGCAGGCATTACGTTCAAAAAAGATGGGGATGTAATTCGCCATGTTACCGGTGGTGACCAGCTATGGATGAATCCGGCTTCACTCTTGATACCAGCTGGGGACCCGAGCTACTCCAAATCCATTGAATATGAATTTGAAGAAGACGTAGAGATTTTGAGCTTTATGCCGCACATGCATCTGCGTGGGAAGGCTGCTTTGTACGAGATTAGATATCCTGACGGGCGACATGAAACCCTTCTCCATGTTCCTAAGTACGAGTTCAACTGGCAACACTCGTACGCGTTTAGGGAGCCTGTTTTTGCACCCAAGGGTTCGGTGCTCCGATTCACTCTTTGGTGGGATAATTCAGAGGATAATCCAAACAACCCTGATCCGAGTGTTGATGTCCGCTGGGGACGCCCCACACATGCCGAAATGTCGCAGGGTTATATGAACTTCCAGACTCTGGATGAGAGGCATATTGTGGTAGGGGATCCATTACCTGAGGATCTTAGATCTGGATCAGACGAGGATCCTAGGAGTCGTGCGCGCGGACGGTAACATTACCTAACGCAAATGAAGTTCAGGGCGCCGGCCTCCTCATTTGGAGTCGGCGCCCTGACTATTTCATGGACTGAGACGACAAAGCATGGCCATAGATTCTGGAGTCGTAATTGACCGTTGTTCTTGGACTACGTCTGGAAGTGCAAACAATAGTTCGCAAGCCAGGATCAAGTTTTCCAGTGCAAGGCTAGTGTCGGAGTGTTCCGGACCGAGCTCGGCTCTCCTGATATCCAGAGACCGCCGATAGAGTGGGACCGCTTCAGCGTACCGCCTCTGGTGGTGGTAGAGCGAAGCTAGGTTAATCAGGATATTAGCGACGTCTGGGTGACTCAAACCTAGCGCTGCCTCCCTGATCGCTAATACGCGTTCGTAGACTGGCCTGGCCTCTGCATATCGGCCCAGATCGTCATAGAGCATACCCAGATTGCTCAGGACGTGGGCCACTTCTAAGTGATTTGGCCCTAGCACAATTTCGTCGATTGCTAGGGCTCGCTCATATAGTGGTTCCGCTTCGTCATAACGGGACTGCATCGTATAGAAGAAAGCCAGATTATTCATCGCGAATGCCACATCCGGGTGGGCCGGGCCCAGGGCGGATTCCCTAATTGCCAGGGCCCGCTCATATAGCGGTTCCGCTTCGTCATAACGGGACTGGACTCCGTAGGTGAAAGCTAAGCTGTTCAGTGTGAGCGCTACTTCCAAATGCTGAGGACCGAGCACTGTTTCACGGATAACAAGCGCCCGCCGCAGGAGTGGTTCTGCTTCTTCATAGCGACCTTGAGCATTGTAGATGAAGCCCAGATTGTGCAGGGTAAGCGCCACGTCCGGGTGGTCCAGCCCGAGGGCTTTTTCGCGAATACTAAGTGTCTGCCAGAGTCTGGTCTCCGCTTCGTCGTGGAGGCCCTGGTTGGCTAATAAGGTTGCCTCGGCGAAGAGCCTATGAGCGACGGAGAGGGTCGAATCAGTGTGGACCACCTGACCGTGAAGCGTACCTGAGATCTGAACAAGTGGGAGGCTAAAGCAGAAGGCCAGAGCCAAGATCAAAGCTTGCGGCAGTGGTGTCACTGTTTGATACCGCTTAGCGAGTAGTTCGCCAGGAAATGCCCGTCACATCAACTATTCAATGATTGTCACCATCGCTCACGGGCACCGTGTTAGCAGGTTTCATGTAGGTATCCCACCACCGGAGTTCATTTACCATCCGATGCACATTATTCCAGTGCCCCCGAATGCCGTGTGCCATGCCTTCATAGATGATGAGCTTGGTGGGTACACGTTGTTTTTTTAGAGATGTGTATAACTGGATCGAGCCTTCTAGCGGTACCCGGTAGTCCTCCTCACCATGAACAAACAGAGTTGCTGCCTGCACTCCGCCCGAGTTCAGATAGGCGGATTGCTTGATCATGATCTCACGAGCCTCTGGGTCCCAGGGTGGACCTAGGAATTCTAGTTCCTTGGTACGAGCGACGTCTGAAAGCGCGTAGTTACTGGTCCAATTAGAAGCTCCAGCACCGGATATGGCTGCCTCAAACCGGTCTGGATATCTAGTGATCAACCAGTTGGTCAGGATGCCACCATACGAGTGACCGGTGGTCCCTACGTGTTCCCGGTCAATTGGGTATCGAGTGATTAGATGGTCGATGCCTGCAAGTACGTCTTCTCCGTCATTCGTGCCCCATGCTCCCCAGGTCCCCCACTTGAATGCGTCTCCGTAGCCTGTTGAGCTACGAAAATTAGGCAGAAAGACAAAGTATCCATTCGCTGCAAAGAGCATATTCTTGAAGTTGAATCCATATCCTGACGCCGAATGTGGACCTCCATGGTTCACGACAATCAGTGGGTATCGCCCCTGTGGATCGTAGCCGAATGGGTATAAAAGAAACCCCTCGACCGGTGTGCCGTCGTAACTCTTGTAGAGGATTTGCTCTGATGGGTGGGTTGCAACCTCAACTTCTGTGAAAAAGTCAGCGTGGATATCGGTCAGCCGTTTCTCGTTCCCGCCATCGATGTCAGCAACATATATGTCTGAAGGTCTCTCGAATTCTCCGACAGTGTAGGTCATCCGTTGGAAAGATTCATCAATGTCGAGGCCATTGATTCGTCGATGTCCAGTCGTGACCTGTTCTACATTTCCGCCGTTCGGAGAGACGCGAAAGAGGTGCCTGGCTCCTCCGATTCCGGTAACGAAGTAGATGTATTGACTGTCTGGCGACCACATCGGATTGCCCGGGTCGAGGTCCCAGTCTTCAGTGAGGTTCAGCGGCTCACCACCATCGGCTGGTCGGATATACAAGTCTCTTGGCCCGCCATGCTTCAACTTTCGATCGATGATCATGTTGGTACCGAAAGCACGGGTATATGAGATCCATCGGCCATCCGGTGAGAACCCAGTGCCCGAGTACGTATAGCCGTCGTTGGTGAGGCGAGTCAGTTCACCCTCGAAAGTGAGCAAGAAAAGATCTGAGCGGCCGTAGGCAAGTTCATCAAGGACTGCTTCATCAGCTGTAAAGAGGAGCCCATTGCCATCAGGTCTCCATCGCAGGTTGCCTGGTCGTAACCCCAGCTGTGTAAGCTGCCGTGGTCTCTCGTTGCCGTCTGTGGCTGCGATAAAGATCTCGGTTAGTGCCTGTTCGCCTGCATCAGGGAGAGGGAATCTCTGGCCGTCTCTCCGGAATGGATACCAGTCGAAAGCATCCCCTCTGAACCTTTCCTCATGTCGGCGTTCAAACTCTGATAGGTTGGATTCTGGGAGCTCAGGCTTGAGCATATCTTGTGTGAGTGCCGTCCACCGCCTATCCGGGCTCTGCACACCCGGCGAAGCAACACTCTCATCCCTTACTGCAGGCCCGTCTGGTCGTTCAGGATCAGTAAGCCAGACGGCATCTTGGTGACTGAATCTTAAATCCCCATCATCAGTCCACCGAGGATTGGAAACATTCTGGCCATTGTGTTGCACCTTAACGGGCATCCCGGATCCGTCCGATCGCACCACCCATGACTCGGTTGTGGTCCCATTTGTCTCTTCAATACGTTGAGATACCGTGAATGTGATCCAATCGCCTGATGGAGAGATCAGCGGAGACCCGACGCTCTTTATCCTATAGTAGTCCTCAAGCGTTAGCTGGCGTCCCATTTGAGCAGAAATGGGAACCGGCGTGAGGATTACTAAACACATAAAAAAGACATTGCGAAGCATGGTCATCTCCAGCTTGTTGTCATGTATTCTTAGGTTTTAGCGTCGACTTCTATTTGTGGTGAGGTATTCCACCACTGACTCGTACCGGGCCGCATCTGCTGCTGTCCGTCCCTCCTGATCTACGGCTTTGGTATCGATGCCGAGTTCCACAGCCAACTTGACTGCCTCCAATGTTAGCGCTTCTACCTCTGAAGGGCTTGGGTCGATGAACGCTCTCATCCTGCGAGGCCCACCCATTCCGACAGCCGCCATTAGTGCGGTTGTCTTCTCCGTCCTGCGGACAGCTCCAAAGGTTCCTACAGCACCGATATAGTCTGTGTTGTGCACAAAGAGTGGATCTGCTCCGTGGTTCACTAGGAGACGCATTGTGGCGGGTTGGATAAATCGAGCAGCAAGCCAAAACGGTGTTGCGCCAACCAACGCAGGATGGAAGTGCCAGTCATTGGACGCCCGGCGTAAGGCGGTCCAGTTCGTAACTTGTGCGTTCGGGTCGGCGCCGTGCTCTAGGAGCGAGCGGGCCATACCATCATCTCGTCGCATAATTGCCAAATGAAGGGCCGAAAATCCCGCCCCGGCTGCATCAGGGTCGGCACTCACATCTAGCAGAAATTCAACGAGATCTTTATACCCGGAGTGGGCAGCGAGAACGATAGCGCTGGTACCGCGAGCGTTGAAATCGTTTACGCGCGCGCCTGCAGCTACGAGAAGCTTAGCTGAGGCAACGTCGCCCTCACGGGCTGCGAACATCAGCGCTGTATTATTCCCATGAGGCACGTTCTGCTGATTTTCCGGATCACTATGAGGGGGGATGGCCATTACCTGATTCCACGTCTCTGATCGTGCGTGGATATCTGCTCCATGTTCTAGGAGCACACTGACGGCAGCGGAATGATGCTGTGCCGCTGCCCACATAAGTGCTGTCTGTCCACGTGCGCCCGTGGCGTTGGGGTCAGCACCAGCCATGAGCAGAAGCTCCACCACTTTGGCGTTGCCGGTTCGACCTGCTGTCATCACTGGGCTTTCGCCCGAAACAAGAGAAATTGTAGGATCCGCTCTGTTCCTTAGCAGCATCTCGACCATCTCTTCACTTCCGTTCAAGCTTGCATTCCAGAGCGCTGTCGCTCCGAGGTCATTCATTGCATTGGGGTTGGCACCTGAATTGATCAGTAACTCCGCAGTTTCAATGTTATCCCAGTAACTCGCCCAGTGGAGAGCGGTTGCCCCATCAGCGGAGGTCACTGTGGCTTGCTCACCCTGCTCAAGTAATGCTCGAAGTTTGTGCCAATCCTGACTCTTGGCAGCCTCAATCAAGGGTGCCGGATCGAAGTTGCTTTCTATATGTGATAAGGCGGTCGTGAGGTCGGCTTCTGTGGCGCCAACCAGAGAGAGGGCTAGTAAGAGCGGAAATATTTTGTTCCGCCCAAATCTCAGGACGATAGTTCGGGAGTCTTTCCGCATTTGAGATTAGAGCCCGGGTAGCGCATCAAGTGACAGAACACCTGTGCTTGCACCAATTTGTTCTACCGGGACATTCATCTTATCCATCAGAGTAACCAGCAAATTTGCCATCCCTGGCGCATTTGAATACTCGAGGTGTTGGCCGCCTGAAAGGTTGCCCGCACCCCCTCCCATTAGGAGAAGAGGAAGATTGCGTCCGGAATGCCTGGTGCTGTTGGAGATTCCTGACCCATAAAGAATGGTCATGTTATCCAACAGTGAGCCGTCACCGTCAGGCGTCGCTCTTAGCTTGGTCAGATAGCGTGAAAATAGCTCGGTGTGATAGCGGTTGATCTTCGACATCTGGGCCACGAGATCTGGTTGATCGTTGTGATGCGACAGCGGATGGTGAGCTTCTGGCACACCTATTTGAGGATAAGGCCGCGCGCTTTGTTCTTTTCCGATCATGAATGTGATAACCCGCGTGAGATCGGTCTGAAGCGCTAAGAGCTGAAGGTCGAGCATGAGTTCTAAGTGATCTTCAAATACTGCTGGTGCTCCTTCAGGCTGCGGGAACTCAGGTAACTCAAGGTCAATCTGTGCCTCCGCTTTCTGGATCCTCCTCTCGACATCCCGAATTGCCTCTGTGTACTGGTCCACTTTCATCTGATCCTGTGCTCCGATATCTCGGCTCAGGTCGCTCAACTTGTCTATGACGGAGTCAAGGATGCTCTTCTGTTGTCTTAATCTGCTTGCCCGGGCGTCGCGTTCTGTAGAGCCTGCATCTCCAAAGAGTCGTTCAAAGACGGCCCGGGGGTTGTACTCTGTGGGTAATGGCTGTGTGGGCCCCCTCCACGAGAGCGTGTGCGTATAGACGCAGCTTAGATTACTACTGCAAGCGCCCGCGTTTGCGGGCGCATCCATAGAAAGCTCCAACGAGGCAACCTGGGTCTGCTTACTGAATTCCCTTGCTAGGACCTGATCCATTGATATATCAGCGAAAATCTCTGTTTCAGTCCTGCCCCCTTGTCGAATGCCTGTCAGGAAGGATCCCGAAGCCCCAGCGTGGATCTGTACCCAATTTGCCCTAATTCCGGAAAGAACCAACATCTGATCCTTGAACTGAGCGAGAGGTTCAAGAATGGGGGTCAGTTCAAAATCACGTCCTATACTCGTAGGGGACCAATATTCCATGGCCATCCCGTTTGGCACGTAGAATGTCTGGAAACGATGAACACGCTCGGGTGCTGACAGCCCACGCAGACCAACAGGGACCATAGCGTCGAGTAAGGGCAGCGCCAGGCTGGCACCGAGCCCCTTCAAGAGGGTTCGTCGGGGAAGAGATTTTCCAGTCAGAATCGTTGTCATATTGTCCCTCCGGGGCGTGTTCTGTTCTTGCATCAGGCTGCTTCCAGAGATCTTCGCATTAGGAAGGCCGGGCTCTTTACAATCCCAAGGACGATCGATGACCAACGGTAATCGTTGTCTTTGGCATCACGGACGATTTGGCGCACTGTGGGCTGGTCAAAATATTCCAGGGGACGTCCTAGCGCGTAAGACATGAGTTTCTCAGTCACTGTGCGAACGAATTGCTCATCATAATCGAGTAACAGGTCTCTAAGCGAGGATATTCCTGTGAGTTCGACACCATTGGGCCATGTGCCTCGGTTATCAATCTCATTTCCGCGATCATCCACATCTCGCCATCTTCCGACCGCGTCGAAATTCTCGAGCGCAAACCCCAATGGGTCCATGAGCGAATGGCAACTTGCGCAAAGAGGCTCGGTCCGATGTTGTTCCAGCCGCTCACGGATACCGAGGGCGACTACCTCCTCCGCATCGTCTAGATTGGTATCTAGGTTTGCCGGTGGTGGTGGGGCGTCCGCTCCTAAAATGTTGTCTAGGAGCCATTTCCCTCGTAGTACCGGTGACGTGCGATCCGGGTAGGCAGTGATTGCCATTAACCCGCCATGCCCGAGTAACCCACCCCGTTGATCAGGATTCGGAAGCTTGACGCGACGCGGACGGCTGCCGTATACGCCGGGGATCCCGTAGAATCTCGCTAATCGCTCATTTACAAACGTGTAGTCTGCGCTCAGCAGGTCCAGCACAGACCGATCCTCTTGCAGGTTACTGGCAATGAACATTTCTGTCTCTTGCCGAAAGGCTTCCAGGAGGCTGTCATCGAAGTCGGGATACTTGTCTGGATCTGCTAGTTTTTCCGGAAGAAGGCGAAGGTTGAGCCACTGAGCAGCAAATCCTCTAACAAGAGCATCTACTGTCCGGGGCTCTGCAAGCATCTTTAAGACCTGATCCTCGAGGACGGTCGGGTCAGTCAAGCGTCCTGTCTCGGCGAGATTAAGCAAGGGTTCGTCAGGAATGCTGCTCCCGAGAAAAAATGATAGTCGCGAAGCGATCTCAAAATCATCGAGGTTGTAGACATCACCGTGCTCAACACCGACGGGTTCGCGGTATACCCTGAGCAAGAATTCTGGATCAACGACGAGTCGTTCTAGTGCGAGCTGGATTCCGGTATCAAAGCTTCCTCCCTCTGTGCGACCTTTCCGGAAAAACTCAAGAAGTATTTCTACGTCCCGTGCTGTGCTCGGACGGCGGTACGCTCTCCGTGCCATCTGAGAGAGAATCTGTGTTGCACAGATTTCCTCCTCGGCACGTGAATCTGGCCAGCACACGAAGATTTCATTCTCACGGGGATCGTCTGTGGTTGTCCCAGTGATTTCGTAGGGGCCTTGGATTTTGACCGAGTGCACACTCGCATAATCCATATAGATTTGATCATTCGTCAGGACCCGGCCTCTCTGGAGAGGTTGTGGCAGGCCCTCCGGTTCCCATTGCTCCCTGACAAACGATACGCTCACCACACGTGGTCCGGCTTCGACAGCCAACTCAAGCTCCAGATGAGCGTCGCCCTGAGATTGCATGTACTCTTCCCACTCGGGATCACCGAATGAACCTGGTTCGCCCGACCCAGCATAACTTGCAGCTGCGGGCCTAACGTCAGTTGCACCTCCACCTACAGTGAACCTTTCGAGCAGCACTCCGTCCAGCCGAAGGTCTAGCTGTTGCGGCCACCCCATACCCATGAGGTAGTCTTGGTACTGCCTCCTGAGATGGATTTTGATCAAGTACTGTCCATCGGTCGGGAAGTGGTGTCGGACGGCAATCCCACCCCGGGATCCGAACGGGAGGTCTTCGCTTTGGCGCTGATTTTGCACGATGTGCAGGGGAATCACAAAGGTTTCTACTCCCGGAGTGATGGGAGGCAGTCCTGTCGCAAGACGTGTCACTTGCCGAGCCACAGACATGTAGCGTTCCATATGGGTGGTCGTAATCGATAGAGCGTCCGCGAAGTTGTCGAAGCTGCCGTCCGCTGTTTCATCACCCGGCAGAAGCGACATGACGTCCACTTCGAGGGCTAATAAATCATTAATGGCATTATTGTATTCCAGACGGTTAAGGCGGTGGACCGGATTGGTGGTGCCGGGGTTAGGCTTAGCAGCCAGAGCCACTTGGTCGAGTTCTGTCTCTAGCCAAGTCGCTGCCAGGTCATAGTCTGCCGGATCAGGTCTGGCCACGTTACCTGGTGGCATCGTTCCAGTTCTCAACTTACGTACTATTTTTTCCCATTTATCTGCTTCTACACTCAGATCTTCAATATCCAGCACATCGAGTGCCAGCCCTGCGGTAAGCCGTCTTTCGTTGTGGCATCTAATGCAGTAGCGGTCCAAGATCTCTCGGACTTCAGCAGGGTCCGTCTGCCCAATGTCAGATGTAACGGGAGTCGAAAAGACGCGGTCGGATGAAGGGTTGTGTGCTCCCACCAGGACCACGGATAGTCCAATCCCGAGAACGAGTGCATAAACTGTATGCCCGTCCCCGGAGGATTGCTTCCTCTGGTTTTGAAACTGACCCCATTTAAAACTGAACCGCATGGCGTCCTCTCTCTGGAGTCTCCGGTAGCGATGCAAAGCATCCACGCCTTGCTTCGACCCACATTGATGACTCCTTGACCTCACTGCCGAGAATAG
>Ga0209752_1000836_pt1 | contig 15126 bp, 16 predicted proteins | sample METZYME_3_250m_FD_187548 | JGI IMG/M metagenome (GOLD analysis project Ga0209752, IMG submission 187548) | Marine microbial communities from oxygen minimum zone in mesopelagic equatorial Pacific - METZYME_3_250m (SPAdes) (version 2) | ecosystem: Environmental > Aquatic > Marine > Oceanic...
ATCGCCCAGTTGGCCATGTACGTCGACATCGACGGCATGGAGCCCGAAGACGCTGCAGCCTTGTGGCTCGCCGACAACTGCGCCCGCTGGACCGGATGGTCCGGCGCGGATGAAAGTTCCTGCCCTGAAGCGCCGACCCCGAAGAGCTACGCGCTCGCCGAGGTGACGCATATCCGGCAGACCTGCGCGCCGGCCATCGCCGCTCTTCCCATGTGGGTTGCGCGAGACACCGGGATCTTCGAGGAGCTGAATCTCACGACCGAATGTGTCCAGATCGGTAGTGGCCCGGACGTCGCAGCGGCCATGGTTGCAGGTGAGGTCGAGATAGCGACCAACATCTACAACAACATGATTCCGCTCATCGCCAAGGGGCTGGACATCGTCGGCTGGTACCAGCAGTTGGAGGTCAACCTCTTCGACGTCATCGTTGATGCTGACTTCGTAGTCCCAGAGGGTGCCGACTGGAAGGAAGTCATGGCGGCCCTGGACGGATCTAGCGTCGGTGTGGTGGCTCGCGGAGCTGCCGCTGAGGATCTGGCCCGTGAGCTCATGCGGCTTGCCGGCCTCGATCCTGAGAACCAGACCTATGTCGCCGTCGGGCTCGACCCGCTCACAGGGCTGGTCAGTGATACGACGCAGTGGACGGTCACCTTCGATCCGTTCATGGTCATCGCAGGGCTGCAGGGCATCGGTTACCAGCCGTTTGCCCTAATGGACAATGAGGGGCCGTCGAGTCTCCACTGGCCTGGCCTGAGCCAGACGTCCTTCCGGGGCTATGTCGAGGAGAACCCGGATGTCATCTGTGCCTTCACGGATGGCCTGAACCGGGCTTCAGCGATGATCGCGGACCCGGCTCACTTTGAGACGGTCGTAGACATCGCTCTTGACAATCTGCCGATAGACAACCGGGACTTGGTGACGGCAATCGTCACCAAGTACACGGACAAGTTCAGCCTGACTGGGAAGCCCAGTCGAGACATCATCTCCACCATTGGTGAGTTGTCGGTAGCGGTGGGCAAGGCGGAGAGTGTCCTAACAGCAGACGACGTCGTTCTCGAGCCCGACTGCTGATCGGATAGGCACTACATACCTGTGCTCCTAGGGGGCCCGGCGTCAATGCCGGGCCCCCTAGGTGCCAGTATCCAGGCTTCTTGATTCGAATCTGAGCTGCATATGCCAACTCCCGCGGTCGGCTTAAAGGATGTATCGCTTGTTTTCGGAACTGAAGACGACACCCCAGTTCTTGCCCTGGACACGGTGAGTCTGGAGATCGAAGCTGGGGAGTTCGTAGCGATTGTCGGTCCGAGCGGCTGCGGAAAGACGACAATACTCAACCTCCTCTCGGGTCTGATCCCGCCCACTGCCGGCACCGTGAGGCGGAATGGGGAAGAAGTCGACGGGCCAAGTCGAGACATCGGGTACATGCTGGCTCGCGCAGCCTTGAGTCCATGGCGCAATGCGCGGCGCAACGTTGAACTCGGCCTTGAGATCCATGGGGTGAACCGCGAGGAACGTCGTCGTCGCGCCGAGGAACTCCTTTCCTTGCTCCACCTTGACGGCTTCGCGAACGCCTACCCGAGTCAACTCTCCCAAGGGATGCGACAGCGGGTTGCAATCGCCCGGACACTTGCCATTGAACCCGACCTGTGGCTATTGGATGAGCCGTTCGGGGCGCTTGATGCCCAGACCAGAATGGCCGTCCAGTCGGAGTTCGTGGGGCTCTGGGAACAATCGGGAGGCTCGACTGTGGTCCTCGTCACCCATGACATAGAGGAAGCTGTCCTGCTCGCTGACAGGGTCATCGTGATGACCGCACGCCCGGGTCGGATCAAGAGCGACACAGCGGTCGATTTACCAAGACCCCGGATCATCGATGAACTTCGATTTGACGACCAGTTCAGAGAGGCCGAGCACCGAATCTGGCGGGAATTGCGTGATGAGATCATCTGACGAAGAGGAAGAAACCCAAAAGCACAACAACGGACGACTGTCCGTCCAGTTCGACGTCAACAGCCTAAGTCTTGACCGTTCCCCCGTCCGGAAGGTACTGGACCGAGTCGACCTTCCGGTCCAGATCGTGCGTCTGGTCCTCCTCACCCTGATCCTCTGGGTGTGGCAGAGCGAGCGAATCTTCGACGGTGTATCGCTCTTAGGATTCGAGATCTTCCCGGAGATTCCTGCTCTTTTCCGCGGCACACCCAGCGGCGTGTGGGACTACCTGACCAAGATCTGGGATGACAGCGTGTTCTGGGCAGACGTCAAGGCCACCTCTATCGAGGCACTGCTCGGATTCGTCTACGGGTCAAGTGGAGGCATAGTCGTCGGGCTGTTGCTCGGAAGGTTCAGGCGGCTAGCTCGCGTCTTTGCTCCTTTCCTCATCATCACGAACGCCGCACCTAAGGTCGCGTTCGCGCCGATTCTCATCCTCTGGTATGGCGTGGATATCGGATCGAAGATCGCTCTAGCCACGATCATCGTCTTCTTCATCGTGCAGATCCCCGTTCAAGCCGCTGTCGGCGGGATCGATCCGGATCTCGACACGGTGGCCTCCTCGTTGGGCGCCAGCCAGCTGCAGAAATTTCGTCTGGTCGTCCTACCTGGGATCCTTGGGCCCCTCTTTGGAGCCCTTCGCCTCGGTTCCATCTACGCGATTCTCGCCGCAGTGTTCGGGGAGTTCATCGCTTCGAAGCGTGGACTTGGCCAGCGGCTGATTTCGGCAAGCAACCAGTTCAACTTTGGGGCTGCGTTCGCCCTAATCCTCATTCTCGCCCTCTTGGCCCTCCTCTTCAACTTCGTCATGGGGGTCCTTGAACGTCGCTTCTTGAGATGGCAAGACGACGGTGGGAAAGGAAGCGTCATCTCCCTTTAGGTGGCTGAGAGGCTCGAGTTCGATCGAATCCTGATGAGCCCAGACCCCAAGGCGCAACGAGATCAGGCGAGAACCGCCTCAGCCTCGATTACCCGCTTCAGTGTGGAGGCCTGGTTCGGCAACGTGGAATTTCGCGACGTTTCCAGCGTTCACCTGGCCGCCGTCGATCACCAGTGTGTGTCCCGTGATGTAGCGGGCCTCGTTGCTCGCGAGGTAAACGACAGCGCTCGCGATGTCGCCGGCTTCTCCGGCAATCCCTAGCGGCGACTTCGACTGGATTAGTACCGCCGCCTGTTCCAGATTGCTGTGGTCACCGGTCATGACATCAGCGGTCATGGCACTGATTGTGTTCCCTGGGGCGATGGCGTTGACTCGAATTCCGTGGGCCGCCATCTCGGATGCAACGGTTCGTGTAAGGCCGATAACGCCGTGCTTTGCGGTCGAGTAGGCGTGGGGACCAAGACCGCCGGTGGTTCCGGCAATGCTCGATGTGTTGATGATGCTGCCGGACCCCTTGGGGGTCATCACGCGGGCGGCGTGCTTGGAACCGAGGAACGCTCCAGTCAGCAGGATGGAGATTGTTTTCTCCCAGTCCTCGAGAGAGGTGTGTGCGATGGACCCGACTGCACCAAGGATGCCGGCATTATTGAACATCACGTCCAGTTGGCCCCACTGGGCGACTGCCATGTCGACCGCTGCTGCGACGTCATCTTCCGATGTCACATCGGTTAAAGCGAACACCGCCGAGTTGCCGAGTTCGGCGGCAAGAGACTCGCCGAGTTCCTGTTGGATGTCCGCGAGGACTACTGATGCGCCTTCGGCCACGAATCGGCGCGCTGTGCCGGCACCTATGCCGCTTGCCGCACCGGTTATGACGGCAACCATGCCGTCTAGGCGACTCGACATCTGGTCTCCTTATCTTCTCGTCCTGTGGTTGTTAAACCCCGCGTCTGAGGATTGGTCTCAGGATCCTGGGAGTTGGTTCTGAAAGGTGGCGAGATCGAAGTAGTCCCGCCAGAGGGTGATCTCGCCGTTGGTCACCTCAAAGACGCCGGCCACCTCAAGCTCAACCCATCCGTGCGCCATCTCAAATCGGTCAAGTCGTTCATTGAATACCAAGTTGCCTGCTGCCGCCTGACGCAACACCGGCCATTCAACTGTTGAGCAGGAGCCGAGCAGAGGATCGAGGATGTCAAGGACCGCCTTCCGGCCGTGGACCTTGCCGATCGGGACGTTGTCGTACTCGCATTGGCTCGAGAGGTGGGCAACAGCGGCTGCAGCGTCGCGCCCTTCAATCGACGTGATGAAGGAGGACACGACCTCGGTCGGAGTACTCGTCACCGCATTACCTCCTTTACGGTTCTGGAACTGGACAACACCGACGTTATTGCCGAGTGCCCGTAGAAACTAACTCGATGGTTATTTCTCCCGGCGCGGACGAGTTAGGTTGCCCCATTGTCGGTGAGGTCGAAGGAGCGGTCCATGGATGTTCTCGAAGCCATTTACACGACTCGCGCAATGAGGCGCCTTTCCGCCGACCCCTTGCCCGAAGGCGTAGTGCCGAAACTCTTTGACGCAGCGGTACGAGGCCCGTCCTCAGGAAACCAACTGAGACTCAGGTTCCTTTGTGTCACCGACATGAGGCTTCGGCAAATCCTTCAGGGAATCTACCGAGAGTGTCTCGATGAGTTGAACCAGACTCGCTACGCCGGCACCCAGTCGATGTTGGCTTCAGGAGACCAAGAAGACCCGGCCTATCAGCAGGTTTTCGCAATCGATCAGTCCGCCCAATGGCTGGCCGACAATCTCGATCAGCCACCAATGTTGATCTTCGTGTTTGGCCATGCCGGTGGTGAGACAACGACGTTTCCCTGTCTGTGGAACCTCTGCCTAGCCGCCCGTGCCGAAGGTCTTGGAACGGCGATCACGACACTGTTGAAGATCCAGAAGACGAAAGTCGAGGAGTTGCTAGGAGTCCCATCTGACGGCCCCTGGCAAATGCACGGCATGGTTCCGATCGGCTACCCGCTCGGGCAGTGGGGGTTGGCTCGACGAAGGCCGGCCAATGAAGTCGTCTACTCCGAGCAGTGGGGTGAGCCAGTTGCTTGGACTGTCGATAAGCCGTTCTTCACCGGCGAGGAAGGCCAAGCCGGCTGAATCGCATCTACAGTCAACAAGTGGGCGAAACCGCAGAGTTACAGCGAATCCGGGATGTCCAGGAGATCATCGACCTGACCATCACCTACTGCTGGGCTGTCGATAGCCGGCAATGGAATGAACTCGGGTCCATCTTCGAGCCCGACGCAGAGGCAGTCCTGGGCCGGACCAGGGTTAGTGGTCTGATAGCCATCAGCGACCATTGCCGGAGGTCCCTTGAGGTACTAGATGTGAGCCAACATCTAGTTGGCAACCATCAAGTCTCCCTGGAATCAGACTTGGCGACGTGCCGTTGCCAACTGATCGCCCAGCACCGACGTGAGGGAACCACCGGCGGGTCCTCTTGGCTTGTAGGCGGGAGCTACGAGGACCAACTCCGAAGAACAAAGGTTGGCTGGCGAATCTCCCAGCGGGTCCTGAGGATTGCTTGGACCGAGGGGAACCGCGACGTTCTGGGTTGCCCCTAACCGGGAGGCTGCTGGGCGTCGAAAGCGATTCCTTCTCTGAGGACCGCCTTGATCCCGTCAATCGCTAATCGCTGACCCTCGAGGTCTTCGAGAAACGCATCGGTGAGCCCGACTGTGAGCGTTTTCATCAGGCCCTTGACTAACGGACCCGATTCCTCGCTTATCTCACCGGTGGCGATGCCTGCCGTCACCAACTGTGACACGAACTGGTCACGTATCGGGCTTTCGTGCAGCACATCGCGCAACTCCGCCACGCGTCGTGTGTCGATTCTGTAGGAGGCAAGGAATTTTGCGAGAGTCGGATCATCACGGTGCAACGCATGTGCCATCTCGAGCATCTTTTCCAACTTGCCGATCATGGTCTCCTGATCGCCGAGGGCAACAGCAAAGCGCCGATACACGTAGTCACGGACCTCCACCTCGACAGCGCTAAAGATCTCCACCTTCGAAGAGAAGTAGTGGTAGATCGCACCTGTGGTGATACCCGCCTCATTGGCGATCATCCGGTTGGTAGTGCCCTCATAACCGTGTTCGCCAAAGCACCTTCGGGCCGCATCGATCAGGCGGCCACGGGTTTCTGCCGAGTTGGTGTCTGGTGGCCTACCGAGTTTTGCCAACCTACGGGTCACGCAATTCAGCGTAATGGCATGGACCGCTGGGTCTGGAGGCCGCGCCGAACATACCGAGCGATTAGTTTCCTCAATGTGGAGGGCTCGCTTGAAGAATTTGTCGTCGAGGCTGAGGCGTGGCTCGAGGAGAACGCCCAGAGGAGATCTCAGGGACCGGCGGATGAGGAGTTCCACTGGGGGACGGGAACGTTCAGCGTGGCGGTTTTCCACGCGCTCTCGAAAAACGAAGAACAGTCACTCCTCGAGGACCTGAAGTCATGGCAGCAACGAAAGGCGACGGTTGGCTACCACGCGATTTCATGGCCAACATCACAGGGAGGCATGGGCCTCAGTCGAGAACACGCCCTCGCGTTCTCGTCTCTGGAGCGACGTTATGTCGTACCCGTACGACACGAGTCATTTAGCGTCACGACCAGACTGGTAGCGCCAACGGTAGACCTGCTCGGGACCGCGGAACAGCGTGCCGAATTTGTCCCCCGCTTCCTCTCAGCCCAGGAATTGTGTTGTCAACTGTTTTCAGAACCCGGGGCGGGAAGCGACCTCGCTGGACTCGGATGCAGGGCGGAACAAGATGGTGACGAGTGGGTCATCAACGGCCAGAAGGTCTGGAGTTCTGGCGCGCAGTTCTGCGAGTGGGGCGAGTTGATTGCCCGCTCCGATCCCGATGCGCGGAAACATCGGGGAATGACGGCGTTCCTGGTCCCAATGGACGCGCCGGGGATTGAGATTCGACCAATTCGGCAGATGAGCGGGGGATCCTCGTTCAATGAGGTCTTCTTTAGCGACGTCAGAATCCCCGACTCGTTGCGACTCGGGGGCGAGGGGGATGGGTGGAACGTTGCCTTGACAACGCTCGGGTTCGAACGGGACAAGTCCGATACAGGCGAAGACGGAGGCGCTGCTCGAACGGGTGGATCATGGAACCAACTCCTTGCAACTGCAAAAGCCGCAGGAACTACGAGGGATCCGGTGATCCGGCAATCCCTCATGCGTGCCTACATCCACACGCGGGTCGAAGGGTTCCTAAACCGGCGGGCAGCTGACCTGAGAAGCAGTGGTACACCCGGGCCAGAGGGCTCTCTCGGGAAGTTGATGTGGACCGAGGGCATGAATCTGATCTCAGAGGTTGCCTGCAAGGTATTGGGTCCAAAACTGATTGCTGACACTGGTGAGTGGGGCACTTACGCCTGGACCGAACACATCCTTGGGGCTCCCGGCTATCGGATCGCAGGTGGATCAGATGAGGTGCAGCGAAACATCCTGGGCGAGCGGGTTCTCGGACTACCCGGAGAACCTCGCGTCGACAAGAGTTTGGCCTGGAGAGAAATCCCCCGTTGATCGGTTGTGGCTAGAGCCCGATCCGGGCCACCTGATAGAACTAACCGGACAATTACTTTTGATGGAGGTACCCCATGGACCTTGGGCTGGCCGGAAAGAGTGCTCTCGTTACAGGAGCGACTAGGGGAATCGGTCGTGCGATAGCAGAAACGTTCCTCGCTGAGGGCGCAGCAGTAGCCATCTGTGCCCGTAACGAGGAAGAGGTCCAAGACACCATTGCTGAACTGAGCAAGGCCGGGAGCGTGGTGGGAGTGGCTCTGGACGCGTCGGACGTCACCGCCCTGGAGGCCTGGGTGGCAAAGTCTGCGGCTGCTTTGGGTGGTATAGACGTCTACGTCCACAACATTTCGGCGAAGCCGCAGAAGGTGCTTGGCGACTGGATCAAGAACTATGAGGTCGACCTGCGTGCCCTGGTTGCCGGGGTCACAGCGTCACGGTCCGCACTTGCTGATGGAGGAGGATCGCTCATCAGCATCGGCACTACTGCAGTTGCCGAGCATTTTGCGAACGGCTCTGGTAGTTACAGCGCGTTCAAGGCGGCTGTGACCAATTGGACGCTCGGACAAGCTCAGGTTCTAGGCGCCGAGGGCATCCGGTGCAACGTTGTGTCGCCAGGGCCGGTCTGGGTTGATGGCGGCGACTGGGACGTCATCAGTTCCGCGAAACCCGAGTTTTTCGAAGCTACGAGACAAGCGCATCCCCGAGGCGAGTTGGGCACGGTTTCCGATGTTGCGTCCGTGGTCGCCTTTCTCGCGGGAGATGTTTCTCGTCATGTGAATGGTGCCAACATCACCGTTGACGGTGGATTCCTCAAGCGGGTCGACTACTAGGTGTCGCAGCGAGGATCAGGGGCCGCGCTCGTGACGAAGACGCCAACCGAACCAACTAGCCGCTGCACAGCGCATCTGGTCGCTGGAGGCCGCTACCACGACATTGACTTCGCCCGACGGGAACTACTTGCTCTATTAGCTGAACACGACCACGTTCGGTCCACGGTCTCCTCAGACTGGGAGGACTTGGAAGAGCTCCTGTCGAGCGACTTCATCATCAGCTACACCTGCGACGTGAGGCCCTCCGAGGAGGCCCAGCATGAAATTCGCTCCTGGCTGTCCCAGGGGGGTCGGCTGGTGGCCTTGCACGGCACTAATGCGGCACTTGACCTCGAGGGGGCGAGAGGGATCGAAGCCCCACGCTGCTTTCCAGACTGGGCTGAGGCCCTAGGAAGCCAGTTCGTCGCTCACCCCCCGATTGCTCCGTATCTCGTCGAGATGTCGCCAGGGGGCCACTGGCTAACAGCCGGCATTGCTCCGTTTGAAGTCGACGACGAGTTGTACTTGATGGAGTATCCCGATCGGGATTCTCTTGAGAGTTTGATCTACACACGATGGCAGGGCGAAGCCCCGTCCTTTGCGGAGTCAGACTGGCGGAACGGCCCGGAAGAGCACCTTGTCCAATACTTGCGTCCGCTCGAGAAGGGAGCGGTTCTCTACAACACCCTCGGCCATTGTCGCGGGCATTGGGACATGCTGCCGATCAGTGACTGGTACCCCCATGTTGAGAGGTGTTCGTGGGACTTGCCCCAGTATCGCGAGTTGCTCCGCCGGGCCATCAGGTGGGCGATGGGGTGTGCGAAGTGACTGGCCCGTTCGGAGGACCGGTCGCAGAACCCTCGGCCGAAGCCCTCAAGGATCTCCATCGAAGAATGGTGCGTATCCGACTCTTCGAGGAGGAGGCTGGTCGACTCTTTGAAAAAGCTCGAATACCGGGCTTCATCCACCTCTACGTTGGGCAAGAGGCGGTCGCTGCCGGAGTCTGCGCTGCGCTTCGGGACGGCGATCAGATCAGTTCCACCCACCGGGGTCATGGGCACCTTGTCGCTGTGGGAGGCGACCTCAATCGGATGATGGCCGAGTTGATGGGTAAATCAACCGGCTATTGCAATGGCAAAGGTGGGTCAATGCATATCTGCGACCTGGACCTCAACATGCTTGGGGCAAATGGGATCGTGGGTGGCGGGGTTCCGATAGCGGTAGGTGCGGGATTCGCGAACCGCTATCGCGAAACGGACGATGTCTCAGTTGTCTTCTTTGGCGACGGTGCTACCAATATCGGCGCTTTTCATGAAGCGGCCAACATGGCGGCCGCGCTCAGGCTTCCAGTGGCATTCATCTGCGAGAACAACGAATACGCCGAATACACCCGGAGAGATCGGACTATGGCGATCGACGAAGTCGCCGAACGCGCGGCTGCCTATGGCATGCCGAGCGTGGTAGTCGACGGCATGGATGCTGTTGCCGTCTGGAGCGCGACCATCAGTGCCTTGCAGTGGGCCAGAGAAGGGAAGGGCCCCTCGTTCATCGAATGCAAGACCTACCGCTACTACAACCACCATGGCGTTCAGACTCTCGGCATGAAGTATCGACCGGACGAGGAAGTGGAGGAGTGGAAGGCCCTGGATGCCATCGATCGACTCGAAGCGAGAATTGTTCTGGAACAAATCATGACCGAGGACGACATCGCAGCAGTTAGGGAGTCAGTAGCTGAGGAGGTCCAGGAAGCGGTGGTCTTTGCCGAGTCCAGCCCGGATCCTGACCCGCTGGAACTCCTAGACCACGTCTACTCAGAACCAGGATCCGCCGGGCAATGAACGAGTTGACAGACGCTGGTCGGGAACTGACCTACCTCGCCGCGTTCAACGAGGGGATGCGCCAGTTGATGGCTGAGGACCCAGATGTTTTTGTTGCCGGAGAGGATGTCGGCGTTCAGGGTGGTGTCTTCGGCAGTTTCGCTGGCCTACTTGAAGAGTTCGGTGAAAGACGGATGGTCGACACCCCGATCAGTGAACAAGCGATTGTCGGACTCGGAACTGGGGCGGCCGTCTGCGGGCTTCGGCCCGTGGTCGACCTCATGTTCATGGACTTCGTCATGATCGCGATGGACCAGATCGCAAATCAGGCGGCGAAACTCAAGTACATGTTTGGAGGCAGGGCTTCTCTTCCACTGACGATCACGACGAACGCGGGAGCAGGCCTCTCGGCAGGTGCACAGCACAGCCAGAGCCTCGAGGCCATGCTGTGCCACGTGCCTGGGCTCAAGGTCGTCGCGCCATCTAACCCGCGCGACCTGAAGGGATTGTTGATCGCGTGCGTCCGTGAGGACAACCCGACCGTGCTCATCAAGCACAAGAAGATGTTTGGGGTGTCGGGACCCGTTCCCCAAGAGATGTACGAGGTACCAATCGGAGTTGCCACCACCGTCCGGAGCGGAACCGACCTGACCGTCGTGGCCTACAGCAGGATGGTGGTCGAGTCCCTCAAGGCTGCCGAACTCCTTGCGCCCGAGGGAATCGAATGTGAAGTCATCGACCTCCGAACAGTCCAACCGCTTGATATCGAGACCGTGATCTCGTCGGCTCGTCGCACCAATCGGGTCGTGGTCGTCCACGAGGCCGTTCGCTTCGGTGGGCTAGGTGGGGAGATCGCGGCTCAGGTCCAGGAGTACGCATTCGATTATCTCGACGGTCCAGTCACCCGTGTAGCAGCGCCCTTCTCTCCTGTTCCCTTCAGCCCCGTCCTGGAGTCTCGGTACATTCCCGATGCTGCCCGGATCGCCGAAGGAATACGGGACTGCCTCGGTCTACAACCAGCAAACGGATAGGGGGATCGTGGCTGCCGAGTTCCTGATGCCCAAGTTGGGCTTGACCATGGAGGCTGGCACGATCATCGACTGGCTTGTCCCAGACGGAGCCGAGGTCTCCGAGAAGACGCCCGTGCTGTTGATCGAGACCGACAAGGTAGAGACCGAGGTTGAGGCGGGTGGCAGTGGGGTCCTTCAGCGCTCGGGGGACGTGGGCGAGACCTACCCCTGTGGAACACGGTTGGGCTGGATTCTCGAAATCGGAGAGAGCCCCCCCTCGCCCACCAGCGAAGAAGAGCGAAAGGTCGAAGAAGTTGACCAACAGACCTGGTCTCGATCTCAGCGGGCAGGAGACCTGGACGGGCCTGGCAAAGACGGATCCAACCCCTCGAGGCGACCGCTGGCGTCCCCAAATGCTCGGCGCGTTGCAGCCGAATTGGGGATCGATCTAGCTGAGATGGCAGGGTCCGGTCCCGACGGTCGGATTGTCTCAGCAGACGTCGAGTTGGCCGTGAGAGCAGCCGCGTCGGAGGTGCCTAGTCGGCCCGACCTCCGTGTCCCGGCTGGCGTGCGCCCTGCTCTTGCTACTTTCGCGGCACGGCAGTTTGCCGATCAGTTGGGTGTTGAACTATCGACTATTTCGAGTACTTCTGGCGGGCCTCGGCTCACCAAGGAGGACGTAGTTCGCCATATCCGGGGCCTTTTGGCTGGATCAGCCGGTCGGGAGACCCTTACTCCGGTTCTCTTGCAGGAACCAAAGTCCGTCATACCGATGACCGGGATGCGGCGCCTAATCGCCGAGCGCATGCATTCCTCGTTGCGCGAGATGGCACAACTCACATTGGCCATGGATGTTCGGATGGACGAACTCGTGGTCCACCGGACCCGATTCCCTGGTGAGGGCCAGGTCCCTAGCTACACGGACTATGTGATCGCCGCTACCTCGCAGGCTCTTGTGCAACACCCGATCGTGAATAGCCAGATGACCGACGAAGGGCTTGCCCTCCTCCCCGAGATCAACGTAGGTCTTGCGGTGGCATTGGAGGAGGGGCTTGTGGTCCCCGTAGTACGGGGAGCCGATCGATTCTCAATCGCTGACTTGGCGACGGAGACTTCGCGCCTGGCCTCAGCCGCTCGAAGCGGAAAGCTTGAACTCGCGGATGTCGAAGGCGGCACATTCTCCGTCACAGCCCTTGGGATGTTTGGGGTTGATGGCTTTACGCCGGTCATCAACCCTCCCAACACTGCTGTGCTGGGCATAGGAAGGATCCGGGACCAGGCCACTTGGAACGAAAAGGGACGGATCAAAAAGGCTCAGGTACTGACTTTGAGCTTGACATGGGACCATCGGGCCTTCGATGGCGCGCCGGCCGCCCGGTTCGTTTCCACCATTCGCAACTTCCTGGAAGAGGCTCAATTCGGCGTTTGAGCTCATCAGTGGTCCGAGGCCCAAAGGTGGGCATCCCTTGAGGACACCCAAGAGATGGCATTTCCTACGGCCCTGCGATAGTTGGCGTCGACATAGACGTCCGGTCCGTCGCCAAACTGGAGATAGACGATCGGCGAGTTACCAGCCCGCTTGGCCCAGGCCACCAGGTTGCTGCCATCAGGGTGGCGCCAGCCTCGTCTGCTGTCCCTGCTCCCTCGAATAGCGAGATTTGCGGAATAGAAGTTATCGGCGGAGAAGTCGTGGTGACTCCGCATAAGAGGTATCACGTCCTCTTCAAAGACGGTGAAGAGATAGACCTCGTCCACGATCTCGAAGGTGGGGTCTAGGCCGGCGCAGACCGGGTGTTCGATTTCGACCACGTCGATGGCGTGCCGCACCTCATGCCTGTAGCCAGAGTCCGGTCTTGAAAGCCCGTTTTCGTCTATCGATTGGTAGCTGAAGTGACCGCCGATGATCTGCGCGTAGCTAGGCCAGGCTGGCCAACCAGCGATGGCATGGTGGAGGAAGACCATTCCCTGTCCGCGTTCCAGCAGGGCGCTGAAGTTCTCGATGTACTCGTCTGGAGGCTGGAGGAATCTGGCCGGTGGTTCAGATCCGGTGAACTCGATGCCGGGCATGTCGTATAGGACGAAGGCGTCGATCTCGGATGCACCATCCTCGGAAAAGAGTTGTCGCGCGGTTGGATGTTCTATCTGGAACCAGTCCACCTCGAGTGCATCGAAAACCGCTCGGAAGCCCTCCGTGTCGAACTGGTGGCCACCAGTGACGACCGCCACACGCGGACATCCCTCCTCGCCCTCCGTCATTCCGGAAAGGTCGTTGTCATTTCGGAGAGAAGGTCCCGATAGCCGCTCATGTCGTCGGCCTCCACCAACGCATCTACCCACTGGTGGAACCTCTGTCCACCTATCTCATTTCGCCCAAAGAGCGCCGACCTCGCCTGGTTGCTGCGCAAGGACTGTTGGATTCCTTCACAAGTCCGGTAGTCCTCATCGCGGACCACGCCGAGGAGAAACTCCATCCTCTGTTCGATCAGGGACATTCGATTCGCATCGACAGGCTCCTTGGTCAGGAACGACTGGGTAGTGACAGATTCGAATGGCCCATTTCCTGGAAATAGCTGGGAAACCATGTATAGGGGTCCATCGCAATCGAAAGAGGCAATAGAGACATTTGGGAAGATTGTCCACAGGCCGCCCAGTAGCTGGTCCGTTTCCCATTCCTCCTCCGGGACCCCGTCAAGTTGCAAGAACCGATGATCCAGTGGGCTTACCCTCTGGTGTGGTCCCCAGGCGTCGTAGATCCCCCGGTTGCACCAGTCGGGCCCGAACGAATCCCTGTGGAGATAGGGAATGTGGTAGAGGTCCAGATAGCCGTCGTAGACGATCTTCCAACCTGGTCCTGGAATGGATTGTTGGCCGACCAGGTAGGAGTCGGCGAGACCAAGGTGCCCCAGCATTTCGTCATAACCGCAGAGGAACTCATCGAAGTGCGGTTCGACGTCTGGCATGACGTTGCTGAAAATGAGCCCAGCACGCTCGGTACATGGGAGTTCGACGAGTCCCGCACAGTCGTCCGCGAGTTCGCCAAACAGGGACCGGTCGGTTACCCCAACCAGTTTCCCCTCCGTGGAGTAGGTCCACGCGTGGTAGGGGCAGGTGAACCTTCTCTTCGTTCCGTGTCCGTCATCGACAATCCTCGACCCCCGGTGCCGGCAGGTGTTGAGAAATGCGCGGACTACTCCGTCGTTGGCTCGAATGACAAGTATCGGTGTCCCAGCGACGGTTAGTGCCCGGTAGGTGTTTAGGTCGCTGAGTTCGGCTGCAAGGCCAAGCACGAGTGGTACGCGGCGGAAGATCCTCTCTATCTCCAACTCCCATCGCGCTGGATCCACGTACTTGCTAGCAGGGACCTCGTAGATCTGGTCGCCAAGAGGCATCGTCCCCGATCGCACGTGGCCGAGCGTTCTTCGAGCCTGTTTCACGAGGAGCTCTCGGCTCGCAACTGAGGTAGGACTCCCCATTTCCGGCTGCACCGTGGAGTTCAGTCGGCCTCGCGCATTCGATGGTTTGGCGCCATCGGGCCTGCGACCCAGTTGCATAACTGGGGATCGCATTCGCGGAGATCGCCCGAAAGCCAACGTCCTTCGCTTGTGAACAGTCCTGAACGTTCGCCGTCGGTTACGAGTATGTTGCCTTCCCCATCTTGCTCGTAGAGCGCTTGGCTGAACGGGTGCCTGATACCAAGCATCAGTCGCCAACCCAATCGGAGAGCCGCTGATGGAGCCAGCGGACTTTCGACTCCTGATAGATCGAGAGAGTGACACCGGACTTTCTGGTTGTCTCAAGGCCTAACTGAACCTTGGCCATGTTGGCGACGTCTTGGTCGAAGACCTTTCCCAGCATCCCGAGCTCAGGAGCGTTTGTGAAGGGCTCTTCGTCACCTAGCCAATGAATGGGGGCTGGTTCTGGCTTCTCGTCTCCATATGGCGCGAGAAAGATGCATTCCATGATTGAACTCCGGTGGTCGTTCCCGTTGGGACGGAACCGGTAGAGGATTCGATTGAAGGCGCCCCAGGGG
>Ga0209752_1000837_pt1 | contig 15119 bp, 16 predicted proteins | sample METZYME_3_250m_FD_187548 | JGI IMG/M metagenome (GOLD analysis project Ga0209752, IMG submission 187548) | Marine microbial communities from oxygen minimum zone in mesopelagic equatorial Pacific - METZYME_3_250m (SPAdes) (version 2) | ecosystem: Environmental > Aquatic > Marine > Oceanic...
GGAATCGCACCTATCGTCAGACTGATATTGATTTAATATTGTTTATTAAGGATTTATTATATAATAAAAAGTTTACTATTGAAGGAGCGCGGACTCAGCTTGCATCAATTGGAGATGATGTTAAGACTGAACAAAAGGTGGAGAAAGAAGTTCCTGCTAAAGCAGTACCAGCAAAAAAAGAAACGCTTGTAAAAATAAAACAAGAATTAGAAACGCTTCTGGAATTATTACGTAAGTAATATTCGGGGCGTAGCGCAGTCCGGTAGCGCACTTGGCTGGGGGTCAAGTGGTCGCTGGTTCAAATCCAGTCGCCCCGACATATATAACACCCTGTTTTCTTTAGTGAAAGCGGGGTTTTTTGTTTCTGGGTATTTAGATTTATTGCATGTAATATTTATATTATGAAGGACAATGAAATAACAATTGGAGATTTAAAGAAGCAAGTAGATGCCTTTGTTGATGAACGTGATTGGAAACAATTTCATAGCCCAAAGAATCTAGCTATGGCATTATCTGTTGAAGTATCAGAATTAATGGAATTATTTCAATGGCTTGATCTTGAACAAGCAAAGGAAGTAATGAAATCTGGTAAAGTAAGAGAGGATGCTTTAGATGAAATCGCCGATATTTTTATATATTTATTAGCCTTTTGTAATACAAACAAAATTGATATTAGTGATGCATTAATGAAAAAAATGAAAAAAAATATTAAAAAATATCCTGCAGATAAATTTAATGGGCATTTCTGATATATCAATATAATAAATGGTTATCACTCAAAATGATGTTATTGATATATTGATGGTTGTTATTTTTATCACATATTCAATAATTATTTTTCCAAGGCTTCCTGTAATTTCGTATTTGTTTCCCGTAGTCTCCCTGAAAGCATTTTAATAATTTGTTGCATAATTTCAGAATTTCCGGCCATTAATTCATAAAAACCATCCTGTTCAATTTTTAGTAATGTTGTTTCAGCTTGTGCAGTTGCATCTGCTGAACGTGTTTCTTGATCTAAAAGTGACATTTCTCCTAATACGGTACTTTTACCAAGGGTTACAATATGATGCTCTCCCTTATGAATTCTCACATTTCCATCCACAACTATAAACATAGAATCACCATAATCTCCTTCAGAGAACATTAACTTTTCTTCTACGTTGTGAATTTCTTCGGATATTTGAGCAATTCTTGTAAGTACATCCCCAGGGATATTTTTAAACAATTCAACTGATTTTAATATGATTGTTTTTTCTAATATTGAGTACATATTATTCTCCTTTTTGAAATTGAACATTTTTAACGGAATTATTTCTTTAATTTTTCCAGAATGATCCTCTATTTGGTTGAATAGTTGATCAATAAATATGGTATTTTGGATTTTACCCCAATCAACTTTTTTTAATAAGTCTTGGCGCTTACTTTTGATTAAATAATTCAATGCGATAGCAGTTTTCCATTTATGTTCTCCATGAATCCAAAAAAGTATCAAATCATCAAAATCAACTAATAGATTCATAAACAAATCCTTTCCACTTTGTACTTCACTTATATCAGCATCAATTAATGGCATAGTTAATTTGCGATTTCCTGAAGAAAATGTTGAATCGACTAACTCCAGTACATAAGGCATTAACTCAGGATCCTGATTAGCAACATATTGTATGTATGTTTCTATGGGAGTGTTAGGATTATGCATAATACCCAATTTTAGAATAATTCGAATTAATTTCTTGATATCGCTATTGATATGATCCCTAATTAAAAAACAATTTTCATCATCAGGTAAAGAGTCTAGAAAGAGTACCAATTGGTAAACCTTTTGCGCAATATTCTCCAAACTTATTTCAATCTTATGTATAAAATCTTCAGATGCGGGATATCCTCTAGCTACAGAAATCAATGAATTAGTTACTTCCCTTAATATAATTAGGTATGTCTCATCTAATCCTTTTTGCAATATGTTTAATGAATTTTCATTTTTGTATTGTTTCAGACAGCGGATAATACCCATACGAATTGGAAATTCATTATCTTCTACAAATAATATCTTATCAAGCTTATGCAATACTAATTCTTCTTCAAACCCACCAAGAGCTAGGCGAGCCTGCATAGCAGATTTTGGGTGAGCCAGATTACCAATTATATGATTTAGTAATTCTGGATTTTTCCTCTTTGAGGCGATTCGTAGAGATCCCTCTCTAACTTTGTGCGAATTATGGTTTAGAAAATTAATCAATTTATCATCATTCATTATGCCCATAGGCTCATCCAAAAATTCTAGCGCAGCCGTTATATTTTTTTCATCTTTACTATTTAATAATTTTTGTAAAACATCTTTGGATTTCTTTGTGTGGAGCTTCATTTTTAATAATGAACATGCGCTTGCTGATTTGATTTGCAAGTTAGAGCTCGATAGATTTTGGTATAATTCATCTGAAACTTCTACAAGTTTTCTTCTCCCAGCTACATTAATTGCATCAGATTTTATTTTTTCACTATTTGTAGCTGCTTCGATGATTAATTCATCTGGAATGATAGTAGGTTTAATTGCAGCTATTTCGAGAACTTCTTTTTTTACATTAATAGATCCATTATTAAATAATTCTACTAAAGTATTTTTCCAGGGGTCGAGAGGCATAGTCTTAATTAAATCTAGCCCAAATAACTGCTTAAATTCATCCTCATCCAATAATGTTTTATCTATAGTTTGGATTATATGGTTATCCGTAATGTCAAATTCTACATCTTCCAAATTTAATTGTCTTTTCTCTATTGCATTCATCAGTGTTTTCACGTAACCATTTTGCAATCGGAAACTATTCCAAACCCAAAAAATTATCCCTGTTAAAGCAATAACACTTAGGTAATGCAATTTGTCAGTAGGAACAAATTTGAATTGTACCAAAATGAATATTAAGATACCAACGACTCCTTCAAGTGTTGCCCTTATAGAGCTATCAATTACTGGTTTTGCTTCTTTCTTTCGCTCCTTAGGAACCGGTAACCAAAGAATCTCTTGAGCCACACTATTAATAGAAAATTTAAAAACCTGATCAGAGAATTTTGCCATAAATACTGCTGCTAGGATTGGTATCATAAGGAACCCTGAGGATCCTAAAGCTAATGAAATGGGTAAAAATAGGAGACCTATAAGTATCCCAAAACGTGCCAGTACTATTCCAGTAATAATAAACTGCATAAATATAGTAGCAGCTCCGGTTGCCATATAATATGTACCAAAGAAACTTACCAAATCATCTTGCATTGGAAATGCCTGTACTGCTGTCATCTTAAATTGATAATCAATTATTTTTGAAATGAATGCGGCCAATCCAATCAGTATGGCAATTGATTTTAAATAGGGATCAAATTTGAATTTTACTTGATCTTTTGTTGATTCTTTCGGCTTACCTTTTTTTTGTTTATCATCAGATTTTCTATAGTTTTTGATTAAGATTCCCATAATTACATATAAACCGATAAAGAAAATTGTAAGGTATAATAATTTTTCTGAACCGAATGTTTTTACAAATGGTTTAAGTGAGTACCCTGCTAGAATACCTGCAACAGATCCCCCTGCTCCCAAAATGCTGAATAACCGTTTTGCTTGACGGGCATCAAATACTTCACCAGCGAGCATCCAAAATTGTAAGATAGATAAAGATACAATAACTTCCATAAATACAAATAAAATTGGAATTAACCATTTCTCAGGAAGGTCTACAATTGATTGTCCAGCAGTAAACATGGTAAAAAGCCTGCTTAATGATATTTGTATTATAAATAATATAGTTGCAAAAAATACCCCTCCAATAGTCATTACTTGAATAATATCTTTTCCAGCAGTTACCCGCTTATAAATGTTGATTACTATAACCATTGTTATAGCGATCGCAACAAACATTAATGGCAAGTAACTTCTATCGAATAAATTGAGGAAGAATGCATCACGGGCAGAACCACCTGTGATACTTGTAGCTACTACAGCAAAAAATTGTACAAACAGAATAAATACTTGCTTGCGTTCATCTTTTTTAATTTGAATTAGTTTCAATAATTATTGCAGGTTATTATTCTATAGTTAATGATTAAGATAATAATTATTAAGATATTATAAATCAAATTTATTTATTATAAATCTTTATCCATTTCATAATTAAATAGGCTCCAATACAATAACTTTTTTGCTTTATCACTATTTGGTTAAACAGAAATATTTGTTTATAGATATTTGTGATAGATAATTGTACATTTAATAACTGTATTATACCGTATAGCATATCCACTGTACCCATGGAAATTGCTCTAAAGTCATAAGTTAAAAAGTGTAGATTTATTTGGGGAAAATAGACGTTTTAAAAACTGTTCCAATTTTTAGCGACCTTGCTGATGCTAAACTACGGTCAGTTGTAGGTAAAATGATTTCTAAATCCTATAAAAAAGGTCATATGATAATAGAAGAAGAAAGCGTCGGTAACCATTGCTATTTTCTCACGCGGGGACGGGTAAAAATTACCCAATCTAGTAGTAACGAAAGAGAAGTGATCTTGGCTTTATTGGGCCCTGGTGATTTTTTTGGTGAAATGTCTCTCTTAACTGGTGAAGTCCGATCAGCAAATGTGGTTGCGCTTGAAAAGACAAAAGCTTTAGTGCTCAATACAGAAGACTTTCTTAAAACACTGGAAAAACATCCTAAAGTAGCTATTAATCTGTTACGTGAATTAGCAATCCGTATTCAGAAAAGTGATAAGCAGATAGTCAGCTTATCTTTGAGTGACGCTGAAAGAAGAATAGCTATTTCTATATTGCGAGTAGCAGAAGAACAGGGTATGATTTATCATGGAAATGTCACAATTGACCCACTTCCATCTCAACAGGATATTGCTAATATGGCTGGTACAACACGTGAAACTGTATCGAGAACTTATAGATTTCTAGTAGAAGATGGTTATGTTCAGCGTATAGGCAAAAAACTTATAATTCTTGATTTTAAGCGATTTGTTAAAGATTTCTCATTGAGTTAAAATTATTTAATTATGATAGATTCTATTCTATATATTCATTATTATTACTTGGAAATTATTTATGGTTAAACAAAGTAGAAATGAGTCGTGCGATTGTGGAAGCGGAAAAAAATATAAATTCTGTCATGGTAAATTGGAAAAAGGATCGAATCAGCAATGGATTATAATAGGTATAATTGGTGCGATATTTCTATTTTCTTTCTTTATTTTGTCTGATCCCAATACATTAACGACTACTAATGTAGCTCCTTTGCCAGTAATGCCTAGAGCAGCTGAAACTTCCGGTTATCAGCAGCCTCCAGGACAAGCACCTCCGGGAAAAGTATGGTCCCCAGAACATGGTCATTGGCATGATATTAATCCGAATACTTCTCCAACTTCATTACCTTTAAATAATGCTCTGCAACAGCAACCTCCAGGAGAAGTGCCACCTGGAAAAGTATGGTCCCCAGAACATGGTCATTGGCATGATATTCAGTAATCTTTTTATTACTTAATCTTCAGAAATATCAATTGTAATACCTAATGCCTCTGCTACTACAGCAGCAGAGGCAACCTCAGCAGATAGGACCATACCGTCTGCATCGATTAATTCAGTAATCTTTGGTGCCAATTCATTCTGAAGTTGTTCCTTGCTATAATGATCCTTCAATTTGTTGCATACAGCAATAAGGTGATTTTTTCGTCCAAAATTATCCATAGGAAGAATTGTTTGATATGTAATCTGTAATACCTCTTGTGCGTGATCTGGAGTATGGTCAGGAAATAAGGCGCTCAATGTATCTGCCCAAACTTCTTTTTCTTCCCAATCAATTTGGTTGTCTGCAATTTGTAAACAAGAGAATAAATGTGTTACTAATTCTAAAGGTGTAAGATTATTTACTATCATAATTATTCCTTTTTCCAATCACTTGTTGATGTTGTTTTTATAGCCAATGCATGAATTTCTTTTTTTATCATTCCTTCTAATGCTTTATAAACAAGCTTATGTTGATCCAATATAGATAATCCTTCGAAAGCACTAGATACTATTTCTAGTTCAATATGACCTCCTCCATCATAATTCTTATGATTAACATGTTTATCAGTATCATTATTAATTGATAAATAATCAATATCCATTACCTTGCTTAATCGTGACTTAATTTTATTGTCTAGATTCATTTAAATAAATATTAATTTAATTTGCTATGTAAATTATACACCCATGGAAACCCCAAATCAAATACAACTTACGCAAAAAGATAAAGATCGCTATAAAAAAGAAATCGAAGCTATTGATATAAATATTGAAAATTCAATTATGCAGTTAATACCAGAAAAGCTAGAAATCTTAATAAGTTCTCCACATCTGGATGATGCACAGTTGCAATTAGTTAATGATGTTGCAAAACTTTATCAGTTTATCTCCGCTTACCCAATTCAAAGTAAAGAACTAAAACAACAGATTCTTTTTGCTTTACAATATTTTGTTGATCCAGATGATGATATTCCAGATAGTATTCCTAATTTGGGTTTTATTGATGATGCTGCAGTTGTACGATGGATTCTAGATGAAATTATTGATGACAATATAGATATCATCAAAGCATAATTATAAAATTTATTTATCTAATTCTTCTTCAGAGAACTGAAATTGACATTGAGGACACCACCAAGGTTTGCCGAAATAAGCAGGATTATTTTCATTTAATTGCATTGCAGATTTACATTGCGGACAGTTTCGCTCTGTCCCCTCATCAGGCCATGCATAATCAGGTCTGAATTTTAACGCAGGGTCAGGGGTATGGTGTTCATTCATGGTATAAATTTACAGATATTATGTTAAGCTACAATAATCTTATTTATACATTCAGATAGATAGCCAGATCAATTCCATGAAAAATATAATAAAGGCGATTCCAACATATCTAACTACACGAGCTTGAGCTCTTGCTGCTTTTAGATAACTATATTGATTCTGGTAATATAAAAATACTTGTTTTACTGCTCCAGGAGGTACATAAATCCGTTTTACTGCATCTGAAAACATAATATGATCTCTTACTCGTTCTGTCTCTTCAGGGGGTAGATAACTAACTTCATGAAATCCTGGTAAAACGGGAATTGGGTCAACTATTGGCGTCTCACCAATAAAAACCCCATCGATAAAAAGAGGAACACCTAAACTATCTGCCTTTATATCTAAAAATCCTGTGTATACGGCAAAGCCAGAGCTTACCGTGTCAACTTCTTGAGTGTAAACAAATGAGATTGAAACATAAATCACGCATAATTTTATAAAATACATGTCCCAAATTATTCTGATAACATTCTTGATTCAACAAGTTAATTGGTTGTATTTACCATATAGTAATCAGAATTTTCCACCAGATTTTGCTGGAATTAATTTGAAAAACAAAAACCTCCTTATATTATTTATGTTTATATGCACCTTTTCATGTGCATACTTCAATACATTTTATAATGCTGAACAATATTTTAAGAAGGCAGAAAAGATCCGGTTAGAAAAAGCAGGAGAATCAATTCCCGTATCTGCTATTGATGATTATTCAAAGGTTATTGAAAAGTCAAAGAGAGTTCTTGATGAATTTCCTGAATCAAGTTATAGAAAGGATGCTCTTTTATTAATTGGTAAATCCCATTTCCATCGTCAAGAGTATCGTTTAGCAGAAGCAATATTTCAACAATTTGATAATGAATTTGGAAGCGGACATCCTTTTGAAAGTGGCTTTTGGAAGGCTATGGTAAAATGGAGACAAGGGAAATCACAGGCTGCTTTAGAAGATTTAAATGAAATTATAAGTCATCAATTAATCCCTGATCAGCAGTCCAAAGTATATTTATCAATTGCAGAAATTCAACTTGAATTAAGTTTAGATTCTTCTGCACTTGATAATTTACTTAAAGGTGCAGAGCTTACTACAGATACAGAGCAGAGAGGGCAGATATATTATCGTATTTCGCTATTAGCATATGATAAAGATGATTATGATTTAGCTCTAGAGGCTAATAAAAATCTTATAAGATATACAACTTCTAAAAAAAGGATTGAAGAAGCAAAACTACAGATTGTTCGAATTCATCGTATCTTAGGTAATTGGGATATAGTAATGTCTGAAATTAAAACAATCCTAATTGATGATCGTTTTACCAGAATTCATGGAAGTTTGGAGTTAGAATTAGTACAACTTTATCAGATGAAAGGTGAAAACAGTTTAGCGAAAAATCGATTAGAATCCATTATTACAGATTATCCAAGGACAGAAACCTCTGCTGAGGCATATTATATGCTAGGAGAAATTGCAATTAATGAAAATTGGGATTTAGATGATGCAGAAAAACAATATAGTCAAGTTACGCGCGAATATCGTAAGTCTCAGTATACGCCTACAGCTAATCTTCGGGTAAAGCAAATCAAGTCTTATAACGATTCAAAGTCATCGATAATTGAATTGCGTAAAGAATTATTAGCTAAAGTAAATAACGATACTACTAATCTTGATTCAACTTTATTTGCTAAACTTAATAAGGTTGATTCTCATGTAAATTATGAATCTTTAGCAAATCACTATTATAATTTGGGCGAACTGGAAGCATTCCACTTCAATCGTCCAAAAGAAGCAATTCTAAATTTTTTAATGATTATTGATAGTCTTCCAAAAACATCTCAATATAGTAAGTCTTTATTTACATCTTCTTATATTGCTGATCAAGAAGGCGATTCAGCTTTAGCAATTTCTTTGCGAGATTCATTGTTAGATCAATTTCCAAGATCTGAATATGCAGAATATTTGCGTATGCGATATGGTATGCCAGACTTAGATGGTTCATCAAATAAATTATTTCGAAAAGGTGAACTAATTTGGCAGAAAAACCCAACAGATGCTTTGGGGGTATTTAGAAAAATTTTGCTACAGGATAGAGAAAGTGATGTATCTGCTCGTTCTGCAATGTTTCTTGCAGTCAGATATGATAGTCATTTTTCCAAAGCTGATAGTGCTCTTTTTTACTATGATTGGCTTCAAAAATATAAACCCGATAGTGAACAAGCTCTGTCAACTACAAATCGTTATAGTGAACTGAAAAATACAATATCAATTTTAAGAGAAGTAGATTCCATTAAAACAAACGAAGTAAAAGATAGCTCAATTATAATAAATATGAAAGATACCCTTAATTTGCAGGAGAATAGTTCAATTGAAAATTGAGATTGCAACAATCACTGATAATAAGCTTATTGCAAAAAATATATGGAAAATGAAAATCGAAGCTCCTTTAATAGTAAAAGATTATAAAGGGGCTGGTCAGTTTATTCAAATATTAGTTGAGTCTTCATGGAATAATCCTTTGCGTAGACCAATGAGTATAGCTTCTGTACATAACAATGAAGTTTCAATTATATATAAAATCTTTGGAGAAATGACGAGAATATTATCTAAAAAATTACCTGGAGAAAAATTAGATATTTTGGGTCCCTTAGGGAATACATTTATTTTTGATGATGATAGTTCAGTTCCAGTAATGGTTGGTGGTGGAGTAGGTCTGGCGCCAATATTAAATATGCATAAAGAATACCTGAGCCAAAATAATAATGCTATTTTAATTATTGGATCTCGTAATGCAGATGAACATTTTTTTGAGCATGATCCAGATAATGATATTTATCTATCGACTGATGACGGTTCTGCAGGAATCAAAGGAACTGTAATTAATGCTATGGAAAAATCAATAGATAAAAGAAAAAATATAGAAATATTTGCATGTGGTCCTGAGCCAATGCTCAAAGCTGTTAAACAATATGCTTTGGATAAAAAAATACCTACAAAGGTTAGTGTTGAAAGTTATATGGGATGCGGTATTGGTATTTGTCAAGGATGTGTTATAGAACGTTTCAATGAAAATCAAAGCGATCATAGCTATCATGAAAAGTATTCATTAGTATGTATTGATGGTCCCGTATATAAATCTGAAGAGGTGAATATTGCCTAAAGTAAGTACCAGCTTAGGAAAGGTAGAATTTAAAAATCCAGTTTTTGTTGCATCTGGAACATATGGCTATGGTAATGAAATATCTGAATTGATAGATATTAATAATCTTGGTGCCGTGGTAACAAAATCTATAACTAGATATCCTCGAGAGGGTAATCCACCTCCTAGAATTGTAGAAACATCTTCTGGAATGTTAAACTCTATTGGACTAGCAAATATTGGAGTTGAGGAATATATAAATAAAATGATTCCTGAGTATAATCATATGAATACCCCAATAATAATGAATATAGCAGGTAGTAGTGAGGAAGAATATTGTGAGGTTATGGATTTAGTAGAATCTGTATCTTCTAATATTATTGGATATGAAATAAATATTTCATGTCCTAATGTAAAGGTTGGAGGTATGGAGTTTGGAGTTGATTGTGACCTTACTGAAAGACTAACATCAAAACTAAGAAAGCGTACAGAACGTCTATTAATAATGAAATTAAGCCCAAACGTTACTGATATATCTTCTATTGCGAGATCAGCTGCAAATGGTGGAGCAGATGCTGTTTCAGCAATAAATACTGTGGTTGGAATGAGTATTAATGTTCAGTCAATGAAAAGTAATATTCATTATGGTTTTGCTGGTTTATCTGGTCCATCAATTAAGCCTATTGGTATTGCTTCAGTATATAAAATATATCAATCAGTAAAAATCCCAATTATAGGCATTGGCGGTATAACATCTTCAAATGATGTACTTGAATATATGATGGCAGGTGCATTTGCTGTTGAGATTGGGACTGCAAATTATAGAGATCCAGGCGTTGGAAATAATATTGTTTCAGATATTCGAAAATTTCTCGATGAAAACAACATTGAATCAATTAATGAAATTATTGGTAGCGTTAAAGTAGGTCAATGATAAGAGTATTATTTATCATATTTACTTTTATTTTGTTTTCATGTACTAATTCACCACGCTATGGTAGTTCGGTTTCTTCAAAAAATAAATCGAAACCTAAATCTTTAAAAACTATAAAGCGAGTTCCTAAAGTAATAACGGGAATCAGCTCTTATTATGGAACAGATTTTCATGGAAAATTAACGGCTAATGGAGAAGTGTATGATATGTATGGGTTAACCGCTGCACATAAAACTCTACCATTAAATACTATTGTTCGTGTAACCAATCTTGCAAATAATAAATCATTAATTTTACGAATCAATGATCGAGGTCCTTATGTAAAAGGAAGGATATTAGATTGTTCATATGGAGCTGCGAAGAAACTGGGTTTTATTGCTCAAGGGACAACCAAAGTTAGGATAGAACTTATTGAGGTTGGTGACAATAAATACATGAAGCATAAATCTGGATCATAAATGTTATCTCCATCCATTATTGATAATATAGCTAATTAAATGTATTTTCGCCTCGGTTTTCATCCTTTATCATGAATCAACTTTCAAATAATCGAACAATTATTAATGTTATTGGTATACCTACCATAACATATTTATTGTGGCAAGGGGGTTTACCGTTCGCTTTATTTGTTTTATTAGTTATGATGATTGGTATTAATGAATTTTATCGGTTAACAACAACCAAAGATCAATCACCCATAAAAATATTTGGATATATTTTCACTTTTATATTAGCTGGATATTATTTTTTGTTATCAAATATAAATGAAATACAATTTTACACTTTTCTTTCAAATGGTGCTACGGCTCCACTATTGATAGTTTTATGTATTTCGATTGTTATACTCTTTGTATTTGAGATGAAAAGAAATGTTATTAATCCTACAAGAAATATTGCAATTACACTTCTTGGTGTAATGTATGTTCCATTATTATTGGGCACATTAATTTCTCTAAGAAACTTGGATTCAGAGCAAAATACAAATTTTACTATTTGTATGATTCTTTCAATATGGATTTGTGATTCAGCGGCTTTTGTATTTGGGATGAAATGGGGCAAGAAAAAGATTCTTCCAAGGGTTAGTCCAAATAAATCATGGGTGGGGTGTATTGCTGGTTTATTATCAGCATTAGTATTTTTCCTTGTGTTAAGTTATCAAGGGTTTTTACCAGATTTATCTAATTTGGATATCTTAGTTTTAAGTATAATAACTGGTTTTTTTGGGCAGGCTGGAGATTTTGCTGAATCTTTAATTAAAAGAGATCTTGGCGTGAAAGATTCAGGAACTATATTACTAGGGCACGGAGGCGTGTTGGATCGTTTTGATTCAATCATTTTTTCTAGTCCATTGACTTTTGCATATTTAACCTTCATTTATTTTCCGAGAGTATCATAATTGTGGAATTGAAATCAATACTTGCAACTGATTGCGGTAGCACCACTACAAAGGCAATACTTATTGAATTTATTGATGGTGAATATAGATTGCGTTTTAGGGGAGAGGCACCCACTACGGTTGAAGCTCCATTTGAAGATGTAACTAGAGGAGTTTTAAATGCAGTAATGGAAGTGGAAGAATTATCAAGTAGAAAGTTGTTAGAAGGGGAAAAAATAATTACTCCGCATAAAAATAATGAAGGTGTGGATATATATGTGTCTACCAGTTCTGCTGGTGGAGGACTTCAGATGATGGTTGCAGGTGTGGTTAAGTCAATGAGTGGAGAAAGTGCAGAGCGGGCTGCTCTTGGTGCGGGATCAATCGTGATGGATGTTCTTGCTTCGAATGATGGTCGTAAACCACATGAAAAAATTACTCGTATTCGACAATTACGTCCAGATATGATATTATTATCTGGTGGAGTTGATGGAGGTACAACTAAGCATGTTGTTGAACTTGCTGAAATTTTAAAGGCAGCAAATCCTCAGCCTAGATTAGGTAGTGATTATAAATTACCTGTTATATATGCAGGTAACAAAAAAGCGAGTGATGATATAAGCAATACTTTAGGAGATCAAACAGATCTTACTATTGTAGAAAATATTCGTCCAGTTTTAGAGAGAGAGAACTTAAATCCAAGTCGTGACATAATTCATGATTTATTCATGGAGCATGTGATGCAACAGGCTCCTGGTTATAATAAATTAATGAGTTGGACAGACGCTCCAATTATGCCTACACCTGGTGCAGTAGGTTCATTAATTGAAATGATTGCTGAGGAAGAGAAAATTTCTGTAGTTGGTGTTGATATTGGCGGTGCAACAACTGATATTTTTTCTGTATTTCAAAATCAGTTTAATCGAACGGTAAGCGCTAATCTTGGAATGAGTTATTCAATTTGTAATGTTCTTGCGGAAGCTTCGTTAAATAATGTTTTACGTTGGGTCCCTTTTGATATTGATGAAAAAGAATTAACAAATCGTATAGGGAACAAAATGATTCGACCAACAACGGTTCCCCAATCAATGGAAGAATTAAAAATTGAACAAGCGATAGCTAGGGAAGCATTACGATTATCATTCATTCAGCATAAAGCTTTTGCTGTAAATCTTAAGGGAGTGCAGAAAGAACGAACCATTTCTGATGCCTTTGAGCAGTCAGATTCTGGATTATCTCTTGTTGATATGATGGAGTTAGATTTACTTGTGGGTTCAGGTGGCGTATTGTCTCATGCCCCTAGAAGAGAGCAGTCTGCAAGAATGTTGATTGATTCGTTTCTTCCTGAAGGTATAACCCAATTAGCAGTAGATTCTATTTTTATGATGCCTCAGCTTGGGGTCCTTGCAAATATTGATCAAGAAAATCTAGCTGAAAGTACAAGAAGGGCTGCATTAGAAGTATTTAATAAAGACTGTCTTATCCGTTTAGGTACTTGCGTTGCTCCTATCGGCAAAGCCAATCCTGGAGATATGATCTTATCAGGCTCTTTAGTTATGTCAGATGGATCTGAGCAACAAATAAAATTACACCAAGGAGAACTATTATCTATACCTGCGGAATATGAGCCAATTAAGGCTAAACTCACACCTGGAAAAGGAATGAATGTAGGTGCTGGTAAGAATGAAGAAATAAATACAACTTTATATGGTGGGGTTGTGGGCTTAGTTTTTGATGGTCGTGGAAGGCCGTTTAATCTTCCAAGTGAAAATGATAAACGAATAGATAGTTTAAATATTTGGAGTAATGCAATGAATGAATATCCAGCTGGAGAAGAAAAATAATTATGGCACATGCTTACACACCAGGGTTAAAAGTACTTGAGAACACATCTGTTGAAAAGGAAAGAAGATTGCCTCTTAAAGGTGAGGTTCTTGTAGAAAAAGGAATAGATGTTACTCCAGAAAAAATAGTTGCAAGAACACACTTACCAGGGAATGTTCAGATGGTAAATGTTGCCAATCTATTAAATGTTGATGCTCAAGATGTTCCAGAATTTATGTTAGTTGATATAGGTAATAATATATCGCAAGGTGATCTCGTTGCAGAAACAAAAGGAATTTTTGGATTATTTAAATCTGAAGTAAAAAGTCCTGTTAATGGTGTTCTTGAATCTATTTCAAATGTTACGGGTCAGATAGTAATACGCGAAGCTCCCATACCTGTTGAAGTGGATGCTTATATGAATGGTAATGTGTCCCAAATTATGGATAAAGAAGGGGTTGTTATTACATCCAATGCAGTATTCATTCAAGGGATCTTTGGTATGGGTGGAGAGAACAGGGGTGATTTGCATGTTTTGGTTGATAGTAGAGAAAAAGAATTGAATGAAGATATGATTACTACAGATATGAAAGGTAGCATTATTGTAGGCGGTTCGCATATTAGTCTTAATGCATATAAAAAAGCAATTAGCATGGGAGTCGCTGCGGTAGTAGTAGGTGGATTTAATTATCATGATTTAAAAGATATACTTGGATATACATTGGGTGTGGCAATTACCGGATCAGAAGATATTGGTACTTCATTAATTATTACGGAAGGATATGGCAAAATTCCTATGGGTGCTAGGTCTTTTGATATATTAAAAAAGAACGATGGAAGATTTACTTCTGTTAATGGCGCCACACAAATTAGAGCAGGAGTAATTCGGCCAGAAATTGTTATACCTTTCAATGATATTGATGGCTTAGATTCTGCAGTTAAGAAGAATGAGACAGGAATTACTGAAGGTAGTTTAGTGCGCGTGATA
>Ga0209752_1000840_pt1 | contig 15084 bp, 16 predicted proteins | sample METZYME_3_250m_FD_187548 | JGI IMG/M metagenome (GOLD analysis project Ga0209752, IMG submission 187548) | Marine microbial communities from oxygen minimum zone in mesopelagic equatorial Pacific - METZYME_3_250m (SPAdes) (version 2) | ecosystem: Environmental > Aquatic > Marine > Oceanic...
TATTAATTATTGTCCGATTTCTTTTAGCATGGATTGATACCAATCCATATGTTCATCAAAGGGTTTTTCCCCTTTTATTCTTTCGAATTCTATGAGTCTTAATTCTTGTCCATGATCATCATCTAATCCAGCTACACCACTTTCCCCGATGATAGCTTTTTCAGCACCGAAAAATGCAGATTGTTTGATTAAATCCAGGTCTCGTTCATTGGGCTTAGCTGATCGTGCGAAATACCCACTTTTTTGAACCAAAACTTTTTCTGCATTCAAGGCATTTGTAAACTGTTTTGCAAACCATTGTCCCGGGTTAATATCATCTAACCGCACATGGCCAAATGCATCTCGCGGTACTTCTTCTCCATTTGATTCCATTTCTCGAACGATGGTCTCCAGTCCTGCACCTTCGCTCAAAAAAATATTCACACCATCTTTTTCATCCATTCGCTTTATCAATCTTTCACATTCAATATTAAAATCAAAATCTGTTTCCGGAATATAGACTGCATCAATATCCCATTTTTCCTGATTAATCAGTAATTCGGGGATAAAGTTTCGTTGTTTCATTCGTTCCCGATAATCATATGCAGTGCGAGCCGTAAGCCATCCACAATTCCGTCCCATCACTTCATGAATAATCAGTTGTCGCGTACTGGTTGTATTCTCATTCGCAATATTTTCAAAAAAAATAGCTCCCTGTTCTGCCGCTGTCCAAGCCCCTAAAGTTTGGGTAATTGGAAAAACATCATTGTCTACGGTTTTGGGAAGACCTACTACAGTAAGATTGTAATTATTCTCTTTTAAATAAAATGACAATTGTGCTGCCATTGTATTGGTGTCATCACCTCCAATGGTATGCAAAATATTAACTTTATCTTTTACTAACTGATCTGCTGCAACTTTTAATGGCTCTTGGCCTTTTAAAACATAACCACGTTTAACACAATCATCCACATTGGTGAGTTTTACTCGACTATTTCCAATGGGGGATCCACCAAAATCATATAATGTGGCAAAATTTGTTTTTGCAGAGTCAGGAAATTCAATTGAGTTACCTAATAGGAGTCCTCTATACCCATTAAGATAACCAATTAATTCAGCATCGGGAGCAATCTCATTATATTTTTCAATGAGGGCACCAATGGAAGATGATAAACATGGGGCAATTCCACCGGCAGTTAAAAATGCTATTTTCATGGTAATTATATATTTAATCTAGAATAAAGAGAAATAAATTAAGGAGGAATAACAAGAACAACTAATTTTTTTAAGATTTGATTTTGTCTTAAAATGATTAATTGTTCTAATTTTGTCTATTACATTTTCACAAGTTTCTGATTGGGACCCTAATCAACAACAATAAATCGTTGGCTCTTTTTTTTTATCATCTTTTTAAGTTAAACTCCTTCATTATACATTCATTTAATTCGCTAATCATACATGACTAAAGAAACCATTCTTTGGACTCCGTCCCATCCCGAGCAAACCCAAATGGCTCAATTCATTCACCGAGTTAATGAAATTTATGGTTTAGAATTAAAATCTTATGATGAGCTATTCAATTGGTCAGTAAATCATATTTCAGAATTTTGGGAACAGATCTGGGATTTTTCCGAAATCAAACATTCGATCCCCTATACAAAAGTGGTGGATGATGACAAAAAAATGCCAGGTGCAAAATGGTTTTCAGGTGCTAAACTGAATTATGCAGAAAATTTGCTTCGATACCGTGATAACAAAATAGCCATCCAATTTAAAGGAGAAAGTCAATCGGTTCGGTCTTTGACATATCAAGAATTATTTGATGAAGTTGAAAAATTGGCCCATTCACTTCGAGAATTTGGTATTCAAAAAGGAGATCGTGTTTCCGGATTTATTCCCAATATACCAGAAGCAATTATTGCCATGCTGGCTTCTGCTTCCATTGGTGCAATTTGGAGTTCTTCTTCACCGGATTTTGGAATCAAAGGTGTCCTGGATCGATTTTCACAAATCGAACCAAAAATCATTTTTGCTGCAAATGGGTACATTTATAATGGGAAAACATTTGATTCTTTAGACAAACTTCAGGGTATACTGACCAATCTTCCCAGTGTTGAAAAGGTTGTAGTAGTGGGTTATACCGAAGAAAACCCTGATATTTCACAAATTGAAAACGCTATTTTATACTCTGATTTTACTTCAAAGTCACCATATCCATTGGAATTTGAACAACTCCCTTTCGATCATCCACTTTATATTATGTACTCATCCGGGACAACCGGGCTTCCTAAATCCATTGTTCATTCAGCCGGCGGTACCCTAATTCAACATATGAAAGAATTGCAACTTCATTGTGATTTAATTCGAGAAGACACCATTTTTTATTTTACAACCTGCGGATGGATGATGTGGAATTGGCTGGTTTCTTCTCTTTCTGTAGGCGCCACTGTGGTTCTGTTTGATGGCTCGCCTTTCCACCCGGATGGAAATGCCATGTGGAAAATGACAGACGAATTAGATATTACTGTTTTTGGCACAAGCGCCAAATTCATTGATGCTTGCAAAGATGCGAGGATTCGCCCGAGTGAAGCGGTAGACCTGACATCCCTCCGTACAATTTTATCCACAGGATCACCTCTCGTTGACGAATGTTTTGACTATGTGTATGAGCATGTTAAACAGGATGTACTTCTCGCATCAATCTCCGGTGGTACTGATATTATTTCTTGTTTTGCCCTGGGAAATCCAATGCTCCCTGTGGTTCGAGGCGAACTCCAGTGTCGTGGGTTGGGCATGAATGTCCATGCTTATAATGCAATAGAACAATCTATGATTAATGAAAAAGGTGAATTGGTTTGTATCTCGGCATTTCCTTCTATGCCGATCCATTTTTGGAATGATCCAAATGGCATCAAATACCAGAATGCGTATTTTGGTACTTTCCCCGGAATTTGGTACCATGGTGATTTTATTCGTGTATCTAAACATGGCGGAATCAAGATCTTTGGACGCAGCGATGCTACACTGAATCCCGGCGGTGTTCGGATTGGAACAGCAGAAATTTATCGTGTGGTGGAAGCAATGGATTTTGTGGAAGATAGTCTGGTGATCGGGCAGGAATGGGAAGATGATCAGCGTGTAATTTTATTTTTAAAAATGAAAGACGGTTTTATACTAAGCGATGAATTGATTGTGGAGATCAAATCCCAAGTACGCTCCAACTGCTCACCAAGACATGTCCCAGCCAAAATCCTTGAGACAAAAGGAATCCCCTATACAATTAACTTGAAAAAAGTGGAAATAGCTGTAAAAAAGATAATCCAGGGGGGAGACGTAACCAATCGCGATGCATTGGCAAATCCTGAAGTTTTGGATTTTTATAAAGATATTCTCGAATTACAATCTTAGTCTAGTCGATCTAATAATCCCAGCAAATCAACTACTCGATTTGAATATCCCCATTCATTATCGTACCAGTTCAATGTTTTAACCATATTTCCCTGAACCACTTTCGTAAATGGTGCATCAAAAATGGATGAATGTGGATTCCCAATAATATCTGTTGATACAACCGGCAAGGTAGAATACTCCACTATTCCAGATAATCTTTCTGTTTGTGAAGCTTCATACACAGCTTCATTTAATTGATCTTCCGTTACATCCTGACTCAAAATAAATACGGAATCTACAACTGAGCCATCAGGTACAGGAACGCGCATAGCAATACCATCTAATTTGCCTTCAAGTTCTGGCAGCACTTTCCCCACTGCCTTTGCGGCACCGGTAGACGTTGGAATCACATTTTCTGCAGCTGCTCGACTTCTTCGCCAATCAGAGTGAGGGACATCTGCCAGTCGTTGATCATTTGTATATGCATGAATTGTATTTATAACGCCAAACTCAATTCCAAAATTATCATGAAGAATCTTTGCCATTGGTGCCAAGCAGTTTGTGGTGCAACTTGCGTTGGATATAATTTTATGTTCCGATGTCAAACTACCATCATTTACACCAATCACAACCATATTATCAATATCTTCTTTTGCTGGAACCGTAAGAATGATTCGTTTTGCACCAGCATCTAAATGTTGATTTAATAATGCTCTCGTACGAAAGATCCCGGTTGCTTCAATGACAATATCCACATCTATTTCTGCCCATGGTAGTTGGGATGGATCCCGTTGATTTAACATTTTAATCGTATTGGATGATGTTTTAAGAATATCACCTTCAGTTTCAACAGTATCCATAAATCGGCCCATCACTGTGTCATATTTTAATAAATATGCTAGAGCATCATTATCGGCTAAATCATTAATCGCAACCACATCAATATCATTTCGTTCATTCATGATTCGAAAGACCGATCGTCCAATCCTTCCAAATCCATTTATGGCCACTCTCATGATCTATCTCCTACATTCTCCAATTCCTGATAACTTTTTATCAATTCTAATATTCGTGCAGAAAACCCCCAACCATTATCATACCAACAAACCGTTTTTAATAATTTATTGGCTGTAATCATTGTTGCTTTAGCATCATAAAGCATTGTTTCGCTACGCCCGATAACATCACTCGAGACGATTGGATCATCCGTATATCCAACAATATTTTCGAGATTTCCTTGAGAAAATGCTTTTATAGTATCATTGGTTTCTTCTACTGATGGAAGTCGTTCTAAATCGGTAGTTAAATCAACCGCTGATCCATTTGAGACTGGTACATTAAATGCAGTCCCAGCTATTTTTCCAGCAAATTGTGGCATGATTTTTTCAACAAAGTCTGGTGCCCAAGTTTTATTTGGAATAATATTTTCAACTGCAGAACGGCTTCGTCGGAGATCAGTCTGTGCAGAGTCAGCCAATGGTTGATCGGACGTATAAGCATGAACCGTTGTCATCATTGCCCTTTTTACTCCAAATTTCTCATCAAGCATTTTGAGCATTAATGCCAAAACTTGCGTTGTGGATGACGTGGTTGAGATAATCTGGTCTGATGCTTCAATCGAATCTTCATTAACTCCGGGAATAACGATTCGATCAATCTCATCGTTAGGAGGAACAGTAACAATCACACGTTTTGCCCCTGCTTCAATTTGCTTTTGTAAATCAATCGAATTTCTATATTTCCCAGTCGCATCAATTACAACGTCTACATCAAGGGAATCCCATGATATTTGGCCAGGATCTCCACCCGGAAGAATTTGCACTTTTTGATCATTTGCAATTAAATAGTTACCTTCTAGGGTAATATCTTTTTCAAGCGGGCCATGAATTGAATCTCGCACTAATAAATAATGGAGTGATTCTGCAGGTCCCAGATCGCTAATTGCTACAAAATTAAAATTTGGATTTTTATACCCTTGTCGAAATAGGTTTCGTCCGATACGACCAAAACCAAATAGGGCAATATTTATAGGGTTATTCATAAACTTATATATTCCATCTCAGTTCAGCCTTAAAATTAAAACAATAAATGGTATAAATGTTACAACTATTAGAATTATTTTTAAAATTTCAAAATAAAATGAACTTGCATGGGTCATTAATCCTAAAAAGGTGTGTAAAAACAAAATCAGGAACTGATATTGAGATTGCTCTATAAACAAAAAAGCCCATCAATAATGGGTGATGGGCTTTTTTTAATCGTCATAATCTTGAAATCGTTCTCTTGCTTTCAAAAAAGCTATAAGAACCAATATTACAAATAATACCCCAATTGTCACTTTTTCCCCGATTGACTAAATCCTAATGCACCATACCTATCATTTAAAACCATCACACCATCCAAATCTCTGTTCGAACCGATATATGCAGTGGGCTGTTCATATTTATTATAGGTCTGGACATATCCATTTTCATTTTTACCCGTTCCCAAATACAGGGTTCGTTTTTGATCTTGATTATAAGCGGTTATAAATCCGCCATGCCCGTCATCCTTAATTGTGATTGAATTCACCACAATATCACCAAAATTACTGCTATCTTCGAACCCGCTTAATACAAAAAATAAAGTGGTGGTTAGTACTCCAATCAAAAAACTTTTAAAGTCAATCTGCATTATCATTTCTCCTTATTAATTCAAAATATTTTGAAAATCTGCAATTGAATCAATCAAGCCATCTGGATTAATCTTGCTCGATTCTATCATTCCTTCATGATATTTGCCGGTTTTTACCAAAATGCCCGGTATTCCAAGATTTTGTGCCCCATTTACATCATTAATTAGATCATCACCAATCATGACTACTTCTTCAGGAACTAATCTTAAATCATCCAATGCATATTGGAAAAATGCTTTATTGGGTTTCCCAACAAGTTGAGATTCCTTTCCTGTGGCAAATTCTAAGGCAGCAACAAACCCACCTGCATCCATTCGTAAACCACTATCTACTTTATAATATTTCCCCTTGTGAAGTGCAATGATTTCTGCCCCATTCATCACATGATAAAAAGCCTCGTTCAATAGATCGTAAGACCATTCATCAAAATCTCCGATCACAATGGCTTCAGGATTTTCCAGATCTTCTTCAAATTCCGTATAGTCTTGTTTCAGATTTTCCGTGATAAAATACCGGCAGGATGGCGATCCTTTTTTTCGTAAGAAATCTATACCCGCGAATCCTGCAGTAATGATCTCATTCTCTATGCATGCCAGTCCAATATTAGTCAAGTTTTCTTGAAGTGTGTGTCTATTTTTTGTGGTGGTATTGGTCAAGAATCGAAATGGAAGATTGCTTTTTCTCAAATAGTTTAATGCGTCAATTGCACCGGGGAGGGGTTTCCCAGATTGGTAAAACACACCATCCAGATCAAATAAGAATCCTTTAGCTTTCCGAATCAATTCCATCTTGCTCTTCCAATTTTTCTCTTAGGTCACTCATTTTTTGAATTGATGCATTTTGTCCCAGTTCACCAGAATCAAACTCTTCATGCCATCGTTCTTTCGCATAAAGGATTCTCATAATCAAAATGGTTGCGTAGATAAAAAGAAGACTAATAAAACCAACCACATGAAATGAATTTTCTCTGTCCACCATGAAAAATAAAAATAAGAGGACCAGCGGCATCCAACGAATCAGTTTTTGGACAATTTTTCCCATGGAATTAATTCAATGTTTCACTCACGAATTCTAACATTTTCTTCTGTTTTGTCAGATATCCTAGACGGGTTTCAATATTTACATAGCGTACATTTCTACGCAGGGATTCCCAAGATAAACTTCCATTATCTCTTTTTATGACCGTATCCTGAAGAACAACATTATATGGTCCATTCGCTAGTTTTTCGAAGTCTTTTTCATGAGTGCATAATATAAAATCTCTAGGGTTTTGTTGTTTTTTTATAGACGTCTTCCGGCTGAATTTCAACTCATATTTCACATTGTAACCACGAAAATTATTATGGACAGAAATCAATATTCCATCCTTCTTTGGCATAATTATTTCCAGAAATTCGATTCGGTCTCTTTCAATATCATCTAATGCTTTTTTTAATGTTCCCGGCGGCCAATAAGGTTTGAATTTTTTTAACGAATGGTAAGAGCCACTCCGTGAAAAAAGCCGGTTTGGATCAATGATAGTTGATAGGTATGGAATTTCTCGATTATCATTTTGGATAAAAAACGCTCTCCCCGGGAAATGACTAATATGATAATCTAAAGCCATTTTGGCCGTTTTTTCATCTCCGTGGAGCCATATGTAATGAACCGACGAATTACCATTTTCGACGAGATTAAAATCGGTACCTGCAAATGTGATAGGCGATGGTAAAGTATCCATTTTTCCATTTTCTGAACCCAAAATGAATGTAAAAGCGAAACCCAAATATATTAATCTATTTAACAAGAATCGCCTTTTGGGTTTGGGTGAATTCACCGAATTGTAATTGGATAAAATATATACCGCTGGGATAATTGGATGCATTCCATTGGATTTCATGAATACCGGAAAAAAGTTTTCGATCAATCAGTGTTTCCACAAGACGGCCGGTTATATCTAATACACGCAAAGATACCGTATGATTGTTGAGAGCCTGGTCGTCATTAACAAAATGCAGGCGAGGAGACGATGAATGCTGTGTATCTACTAAATCGAACCTTATTGTGGTAGTTGGATTAAATGGATTCGGATAATTCGGAAATAAATAAAAACCATTTGTAATCACATACTGATCTTCGTCAACAGATAATAATGTGTGGCAATTTTCCAGATCCCAGCCATTCTGTGGAAAAACATGATCAACATAATCAGGAGGGCAATCTTCAAAAGTATTGTGGTGAGCAAAAATGGGAGTCCAATCGGTAGTATCTATTGGCGGATACCTAAAGAGGTCAAAGCCATAATCAGCATAATTTTCAAAAAATGCATTACCCAAAGTTTCAGAACTGCCAATAATAGGGAACGCTGTGGAGTCCACATAAATTCCGCCACCAAAATAACAAATGCAATCGCACACACCGGAGACTACATTTTCATAAAATTTATTCCTAATAATTAAAGGCTGTGATTCACTCCAAATCGCCAATCCGGCTCCTTCTCCCCCACAATCCCCAGCATTATTATTTCGTATTATATTGTTATCAATTATGGGGCTCGAATTTTCAATCAGAATACCACCACCTGTTTGACTTCCATAACCATTCTCAATCGTGAGCCCTAGAAGAATTGCAGAGTGGTTTTGCCCACCACTAATTGTGACAACTGTTCCTTCATATTCCCCATCAATAATGGTTTCAGAAACCATGCTTTGATCAAACCCGGAATATAGCAGGGAAGCGACGGTAATATTTTTATCCAGAAAATCAATTCGTTCCTGATAGATGCCCGGACTGACAAGAACTACGTCACCATTTTCTGCCCATTCAATCCCACCTTGGATTGATGTTGTATCTTCCGGTATTCGAAAAACATTTGGACCATTTGCGGATCGATAATCCAAAATTAGATTAATCAAATATTCATAGTCTTCCGGTTCGGTTGGGTCTAATGTTGTGATATTGAATTGATATATAAGTTCACCTTCCCGGTTCAAAAAATAAGTACTGCGTTGTGCAGCACTATAATCGGTCCATACTGGGAATCCATCAGCTTGAACATCTTCAACCCAAGGTAAAACCCTGCCATTAATCATGCCACCCAATTCACTATTGTAAGTATCTTTTCCGACACCGATAATACCAACGTCATCAATACCCATGGATTGAAGGTCAAGGTAAATCGTGTTTAAAAAGCCGAACCGACTTCTACAGGTTCCTCAATATTCATGCCCAAAAAATACAATACAAATATCACCGATGTAATCATCCGGGCCGATGAACTCTCCAAATGTTACTGAATTTGGATTCAAGTTTTCCAGATTGAAATCTCCTTGGGCTGCCAAACCCGATAGTAATAGAACCCAAGGAGCAAACTTAATCATTCTTATCATCATTCATCCTATACCACAAGGCGAGAGCAAGGGAGCCTATGATAAATACAACTGCAATTATAAAAAGAATTATTTTTAAGTTCAAAATACTGCTTCCTTTTTAATCCTTGAATTTTTAAAGAAATAATGTAGAAAAACCATCATAAAAATAAGATGGGGGCAACACCATAGCAACAAGGATATGAAATGATGGAGCAGACATCCAGCAATTAATCTGGAAATTTAAGAAGTATATATTACTTATCCCCAAACCTGAATTCGGTCTTTTGGGACATATTCCGCAATCCGATTTTTCAATATTGCTAAAGCCCGTTGTCTTTGATCAATGGGTACGGTGACTGTATTGGATTCAATAATGTAATCGGAATAATAGATGTCAGACCTTGGCTCCCGCTTTCGGATTCTATTAAAATAATCCTTACTCATTCTGAAAACACCCAAAGTTAAATCCGCCAATTTCTTACCATCAATCTCAGAGAAAATATCATCTACAAAACGCATGTAGATTTTCTCCCAATCATTCACAAGAATCACCGGATCAAAACAAAGTCTTACATCCCAACCCAAATCCAAAGCTTGTTTCAATGATTTTATTCTTCGATGAAGTGGCGGGGCTGTAGCTTCATATTTTTCACAGATTTCAAGGGGGGATAGCGTCCAACTCAGGATTACATTTTCAGACGATTCAATATCCTTAATGGCAGAGAAAAGTGCACTTTTGGTCCGAATCTCAATTCTCATATTTTTTTGCAATTTTGCAAATTCGATCCAGCGAGATGTTACTGGAATGATATTCTCCATCGCCATGAGATCTGTATTGTAAGAGATGGAAACGACCATAGGTTTCGAAGGATCATCCAGATCTTTCAATTTATATTTTATGGAATTGAAAAAATCTTCTTCATTCACAAAAACAACCAAATTCCCCGATGGATACATACCTTGTAAAAAACAATAATCACAATTGTACAGACAATTCAAAATTGGCGTATTATAAAATACATTGGGTGTTCCGTATTCTTGGACCATGTCCGATGCCGGGTATAAAAAAGGTTCTGTCTTTTTCGCCAGAATTAATTTCATGGATGCTTTCTGGAGTTGGAAATCCTGTCTAGGACGATTAAACACATCCTTGTAGTGATCTATCTCCAAAATTTCAGCTTTTGGGAATTTCGACAGGGTGAGTTGGGCCAAAGGATAAACGGCGGCATCCTTTTCGAGGTATATATGGGAAAAATTAGGCTGAAAGTTCTGCACAGATATTTTTGAAATGATGTTTTTGGGTAGTTTTGTTAGATGGTGGATTTTTTTCAACATCCGGAAATGGAAGTCCTGTTTTTCGGAGTCTGAACCCTTTGGCAAATTGAAGAAGTTGCTGGTACTGGGTTTCAGTTAGAGACATTTGTTGAACCGTCTCACTTATCCATTTTATATCCTTTTCCGATAATATTGGGGCTTCTTCATTAAACATTCTTTCAAATTGTGATAAAAAAGATTCAATCGAATCCAACTGGTGTGAAATCAATTTTGAAATGGGGTGGGCTATAATTTGTTCAAATTCATTATTCATATAATCTGATACAATTTTTAAAAAAGCCAATCGGTGTACAGGAACCAAAGAAGAACAAATTTTGAATATTTCTGAAGCTTCCATATCAACTAATCCCTTGTAAACGCCTTCTCCATCTGAAATAACATTTTCGACTGTAACCAGCGAAATTTCTTCAAAATTATGTTTAATTAAAATATCAGGATAATATGTTTTCCCGGTAGTTTCGTCTTTTATTTTATGGAGCAGGTAACTTCCACCAATTTTGGTGGATTTCGGATTCCCTCCTGCAATTCCAATATTAATAAATTGAATTAAATCAGGGTTATTTTGATTTAGAAATGTTTCAATCCTGTTTCTTATGTTTTTCTTCCCAACCCCAAGGCCAACAAGATAAAGGTCATTATTCTTAAATACTGGAAATTGAAATGATGTATCACGGTTAAGATTGAAATGATTAATCAGCGGCTGGGATTCTGCTTTTAAGGCAGTGAGGATACATTGCATGCTAAAAAATCAAAAGAAGGAGAATCGGATTATTTTCTTTTTCGGTTTATATTTTTTCTTCCATGGTTTTTTCCCTTTCCATGTGAAAAACAAAAACCGCGTTTTCCGCCCCTCCGGACCATACATAAATTGGCTTTCTTTGCTTCGTTTTTCCATATCCAGGTTTATGGATTTAAGTACAAGTTTTTGGGTTGAATAGTCAATACGATCAAAATTCTGGTAAACGATATCCCGCCCAAATCTTGCACCGATCAAATTCAGTGTTTTACCCAAAATATAGACCCCAAGCCCACCGCCAATACCAATTGCCATATATTCATCTGTCATTTGTCCTGCAGCTGATGCGCCAGCTGCTGAAGCCATTGCCAATCCACCAACTATGGTACACGGCTTCCCCAGGGAATAATATGATTTTTCAGCATATCGAACTTCGACCAAACTTTTTATTGGCACGGTCATGAGTACCACTTTGTCTTGCCAAAATATTAATTTTTTCTTCTTAATAGTGAATTTATTCGAAGAGCTGAATATATCATTCGTTTTAGTAAACAACATGATCCGCTGTGAAAATCCAATGGAAAGAAATAGCGCCATGGATATGATATGTATCGATTTAAATTTCATGAGAATAGACTTGAGAATTTAAATAAGGGATCGTAATGCACTCATCAAAAGATCAACGTCTTTTTGGGTGTTATAAACCTGAATAGAGACCCGGACAAATTCCTGTCCGTTCCATTCAAAAACTGGAATTTCAATTTGATATTCTTCCCAAAGTCGTTTTTTTAAATTTGATGGTATGTTTTTTGGAAGCGGGTGTGCCACTAATTGAGCTAGCCATTCTATACCCGTAGAAATTGGCTCAGTATTCAGAACTGATGGAAATTCTGAATAAGTGTCCTGGACGATCTTTTTGCAAGCTGCTTGATAAGGCTTGATCTCTTTAATATAAAAATTAATGGCAGTGGGAATAGTTAAAAAAGCAGACATATCCCGCGTCCCCTGCCATTGAAAATTCTGTATGAATTCAGACGGCGTCGGATCATCCCCATCCTTTCCCCAGCTTACCACCACAGGCTTAACCCAATCCTGATGCTCTTTTTTTACAAAAAGAAAAGATGAGCCTTTTGGCGCACATAACCATTTATGGCAGGCTCCTGTATAAAAATCACACCCTAACTCATGTATATTTAAAGGAATATGAGCGGGAACATGAGCACCATCAATAATGGTAAAGATATTTTGTTCTTTTGCCAATTTTATAATTTTTTCTATAGGAAATATCAGAGCGGTTGAGCTAGTGATATGGGAGAGAAAAATGACTTTTGTTTGATCTGTAACACCTGTCCAGAAATCTTCAATGAAATTTTCTTCAGTAGTGATAGGCATCGAAATATCCTGTTGAATGATATTAACCCCTGTCTTTTTTCCCCACATATTCCAGGCACGAACCAATGCACCGTATTCATGGTTTGACATGAGCACTTCATGTCCGGGTTTCAGATCCAAATTATAAATAACATTAGTCACAGCTGTAGTGGGATTCTGGAAAAATACCAATTCTTCATCATCGCACCCAACAAACTGGCTCATGGACTCCCTGGATTTTTCCATAGCTGAATAAACTTGGTTTGTCATGAATTGAACCGGTTGGTTCTCCAATTTTTGCTGCCAATTCTGATACTCTTTAAAAACAGGTTTGGAGCAGGCACCATATGAACCGTGATTCAAAAATGTTATATCGGGATCCAAGAGGAACCAGTCTTTCATACCATTCATTTTTTTAATTGTCCGATCAACTTTAATTCATCTTCAGATGCATAACGAGTATCCCAATCCAGTAATTTTTCTTCCATGATAGATCGGTATTTCCAAGGCAGGAGTAAAATAAAATATACCATGGTTAAGTACCCGTAGGGGAGCATGGGTGCGTTTTTATAGGCATCCAATTTCCAAAATGGGAGTGTCCCCTTTTCATGATGTGCTGAGTGTCTGGTAAGATTGTAAAGTATATAACTGCTAATCCGGTGATTGGAATTCCAGGAATGCTTGGGTTCTATAACTGTGCCAGGAATACGCACCAAGCCATAATGCTCTAAATAATTTACCGTCTCTAATAGAATTTTAGCCCAAACCACCGATCCAAAATAAACAACTATACTTATGGAACCACCCAGTGAAATAAGGCCCGTTATAATTGCGGATCGAATATAAACCTGGATCATTTGATTTTGAAATGAAACTGTACTTATCCCTTTTTGAGCGAGCCTTTCCGATTCCCAATTCCAGGCGTTTTTTAGTGTTCCAACTGTGGAACGAAAAATAAACGAATAAACACCTTCACCACGTCTGGCGGATTCTGGATCATTGTAGGTTGCTACATTTTTATGATGCCCGTGAACATGTTCAATTCCGAATGCAGGGTCCCAGGTTATAGCTAAAAGCCAATTGCTTACTTTAAATCCCAGTGAATTCTTTTTTCGATGAACCAATTCATGACCTACAACTGTACCTATTCCACCAATCAATAGTCCAGATGAAAGGATAATACCAAGAAGATCCAAATTTGTATAAGAACGTTGCCAACTTAAAAATAATGTATCTGTGGATACTATTTTTGCAATGATTGATTGGCTATCATTCACCCCGAGAAGAGTGATATTAAAAAGCTTTACAAATAATAAGGGTAGAATAAAGTATAGAATTGGATTCAATTTATTTTCAGCATTTTGGAATTGAACACGATCATTTCCAAAAAGTGTATCGCCTATAATCACAAATGCAGAAAAACTAAAAAAGAAGATCCAAACTGCTGATGGGCCTAACCAATCACAGATCAATAGGCTCAAAAGGAATAGTGGAGCTAGACAATATTTAATCATCATTTGATTGTACCAGGTTCTAATAAATCAATATGTACCAAATCACATAGAACCAGGAAAAGAGTCCATGAATTAGAGCCCAGAATACAGATTGGTTTATGTTGAAGGAAATAGCCATGGCTAATGCGGATCCAAAGGTAACTCCGGTCTTGACCATCTCTCCACTAGTGTAATGAAATGTTTGTCTCATGCTTTTGTGGATATATTCAAACGATATGGAAGATCAAAATCGTCTTAATCTTTTTTTCATGATCCGTGCATGATCAATCAGGTCTAGTACCAAGTCTTCAGAAAGTGATTTTGAAAAAAATGTGCTGGATATTTGTCTAATGTCCCGTTGAGTTGTTTCATAATTCGCCAATGCGGGTTGCTGGAGCGATAATTTAATATTCTCCCGGTCTCCTTCATTCCAATCTACTTCAAAATCATCGAATAACCGTTGAACGAGAGTAATCTGATCTTTCTGAGTCATACCTAATTTTTTTAACATCGCGAAAAATTCTCCCATAGAAATTTGGAACCCTGTAAGATAGCCAGATCGCGATAAATTACTCCAATGATCATTTTCCAGTTCTAAATCTTTTTTTATCATACCAAGAATATGAAAAACCTGATTCATACCCTTATGCTTGGGTGTTGGGTCATGGCCATGGTTTGGGGAACCGATTTCTGAATCATCCAACAATAACTCAATCCTGGCTAATTGATTTTTCACCAAATCTGAATGATAAACCT
>Ga0209752_1000843_pt1 | contig 15057 bp, 16 predicted proteins | sample METZYME_3_250m_FD_187548 | JGI IMG/M metagenome (GOLD analysis project Ga0209752, IMG submission 187548) | Marine microbial communities from oxygen minimum zone in mesopelagic equatorial Pacific - METZYME_3_250m (SPAdes) (version 2) | ecosystem: Environmental > Aquatic > Marine > Oceanic...
GCAGAATTATTTACTATTTCTATATTATTTAGTACAGGGCTGGCGTTATAGTCTACATATATGCCGCCGCCTAATTCATCAGCTGTATTATTTTTTATGATAATATCATCCAGCAAAGGAGAAGAATCAAATTTAATACATATGCCTCCACCATAATTTGTAGAGTGATTGTTTTTAATAATCAAATTATCCAGTCTCGGATCAGTTCCTTCAACGTATAAACCACCCCCTTGCCCATATACACAACCAGTAGTACCATTCTGAATTGTTAAGCCTGTGACTCTGCAGGCATTGGTTACATCATTGCCGTAAATCATTAGAGGACAACCTTCACCAGTACCATCAATAATCGTAGTACTTATGTAAGACGTATCAGCCGTCATCAGATATCTTGACCCGAGTATGATATTTTTATTGTATATCGAATTACTGGTAAAATAAGTACCTGGCTCAATCAAAACTGTGTCACCTTCTACTGCGGACTCAATACCCAACTGGATTGTCGCAAATGGGTTGCTCTCAGAGCCATCTCCGGTTTCATTAGAGCCAGCATCATCTACGTGCCAAACTGGACCAGTATATATTACAGGATCATCCTCTCTCATAGATAAGATTAAGTTCGTTAGATAAAGAACATCATCAGGGTCTGATGGGTTATATGGTGTACTGTTAAATGATGTATCTATAATGCCTTCGTAATCAAGGAAAAATACGTCTCTCTGGTTAGCCCCAAATTCAGACCATACCGGATAACCATCGGCACTATTATCTTGTACCCATGGCAGTATTCTGCCTTCAATCATTCCATCAAGTGAGCCGGAATATTCGTCTTTACCCATTCCAATGATTTTTACATCATTTATACCTTGAGATAAAAGGTCTAGATATATATCATTGAGGAGTCCGAACCGGGCTCTACAGGTACCTCAGTACTCATGGAAAAACCCTATAACGCAAATATTATCATTGAAGTATGAAGGGCCTACATATTGTCCATACGTATCCGAGGCAGGGTTTACATCTTCTAAAGAAAAATCATTTTGTGCATCAGTAATTCCAAAGAATAGAAAAAAGATGAATAAATATCTTCTCATTAATTGAATTTAATCATCTAGGATTTTTCAAACACCATTGAATCTGTTTTGAATGTCTTAAACTCTAGGGCATTGCCACTGGGATCATTAATAAAAAAAGTTCCCTGCTCTCCTGGCTCAGACTTGAATCTAGTTTTTGGCTCAACCAGAAACCCATGATTTAATTTTTTGATTCTATTTTTTAGTTGTTCCCACTTTCCCCACTCCAGGATGAGGCCAAAATGTCTACAGGGTATATTATCGTTATCAACTGGGTTTGTACTAACAGGGCTACAATCATCTGGAGATAGATGTGCAACAATTTGGTGTCCATACAAATCAAAGTCTATCCACTTATCTGATTCTCTGCCTGTATTACATCCCAGTATATCTACATAAAATGTTCGAGCTTCATTTAAATCATGAACCGGAAACGCAAGATGAAACCTGGGTATACTTTTCATTGCCTTTTAGTCGCTCTCGCTTTCAATGCAAGATCTCTAATTTTATCAATATCTTTTTGCTTATAAACGCCATTGACACCTGAGATTGCTGCTAGTTTCATTCCATGTTTCAAACCGAGTTTATATATTTCTTTGACCTTCTTCCATTTAATATTTCGTCCTATCGTAAACTCCTCAAACCGACCTTCTAGGGCTAATACTATTGTCTCAGCCATACATGCGAATACAACATTTTTAGGAAGTTGTATGTCACGCATGATTAGATTATTCTTAACCGGGACTTCGATTTCTCCTGATTCAATATACATTATATCTGGTCTAGTGGCTATATCTTCAGGTTTTAAATCTAGTGGCCTCGCTACGTCAGTTATTACGCACCCTGGTTTGACCTTAGTAATATCTAATATTTTTTTCCCAGCACCAGATGTGGCAGTCACAATTAGGTCAGCATCCGGTAGATAAGAATCCGCTTCAATCGTTGTTAAAAGTTTTGTATCAGGATTATCATGGCGAATAGAGTTTTTTAAGTCTAATAATTTTTGTTCATTTCTTCCACAGAGAACAACCTCATCAAATACCATAGCCAAGAGTCTTGAAGAAACGCTTCCGATTGCTCCGGTAGCACCAATAACCATACTTGTAGCTGTTAATTTTTCCTCACCCTCAGGCATTTTAACTAGGCCCATTCTTTTCATGGCATCTGCTGCTGCCCATAATGCTGCAGAAGAGCTATAGCTATTTCCAGTAGTTATTGGGATTGGTGAATGCTTTGCTACTGTCACGCCAGCATCACCAACAACCTTTGTAAAAGCACCTAGGCCCATTATCTGTGCCCCAAGTTTTTCAGCCATTCTTGAAGCAGCTATAAGACGTTTATAGGTAAATTCAGGGTCACGTGACATCATTTGCTTTGGGGTTCCTCCAACAGTAATAATCCAGCCCTCTGCTTCTGTACCATCAATTGATTTAATACCCTCTATCTTTGAATATACTAATGGTGGTGAATAGGCGATGGTTTTTTCAAGAAAATTCATAACCCACCTGGTAGCCAGTCTATCCGGGATATGTATAACATTTCTTATGTATTCAGAGGATAACGGATGGGCTACAAAAGCAAACTTTCTTTTAGTTATAATAGAACCTTTTTATTTCTTATCACAAGTTTTTTCGATAAAACTAATTATCTCCCCGGCTACATCTGCTCCGGTTAGAAGTTCGATCCCTTGTAATCCGGGTGAAGAATTAACCTCTAACACTAGTGGGCCTCTTTTCGATCTCATTAGATCTACTCCAGCTACATTCAGCCCCAACACTTTTGTTGATTGGACCGCTATATCTTCTTCTTCTTGTGTCAGGTTTATATGTTGCGTTGTAGCACCTCTATGCACATTCGATCGGAATTCACCGACCGGAGCGACTCTCTGCATAGCCGCTACTACTTTATTTCCAACAACAATCGCTCTAATGTCAATACCACTAGATTCCTTGATAAACTCCTGGACTAGAATATCAGCATCTACTTGTTTGAACGCGTTCATCACTGACTCTGCTGCTTTTACAGTCTCTGCCAAAACCATACCATTTCCTTGGGTGCCCTGAAGTAATTTCATGATTAACGGGGTTTTACCAACCTTTTCAATTACATCATGAATGTCCATCGTATGATTGGCATATCCAGTTACAGGCATATCAATGCCATGCTTTGTTAATATCTGTAATGTTCGAAGCTTATCTCTAGAAGCTTTTATTGCATCAGACTTATTGATACAATAATTACCCATCATCTCAAACTGCCTCACAATTGCAGTGCCATATGATGTCTGAGAGGCACCAATTCGAGGGAGGATAGCATCACAATTATCTAGTTTTTTTCCATCGTAATAAATAGCTGATTGATTCTGTCCTATATTAATATAGCACCTTAGATAATCAACGATTATTATATTATGGCCTCTCTTTGTGCCAGCGTTATAGAGCCTATTTGTTGAATATAAATTTTTATTTCTTGAAAGAATTGTAATATTCATTTTGAATTAGGTTTATTTCTACCGGTCAGGTATGATCTTTTTGGATTAATACGATAATTCTTTCCTAATGATGATCTACCTATTAGAACTGGATATGTCATACGCGATCTTCTAGTTAGAGTTATAACAGTCTCAATGACACTGTTACCAATTTTAATTGATATATTAACCAATGGTCTCATTTGTTTTTTACCAAAAGAATTTTTTATTGTTTTATATCCTATAATAGGCTTTTTTATCATTTTATAAGTTTTTGATTGGTGTAGTCTAAACTTAACATATTTGGAGCCCTTAGAATCATATTCCTTTATGTGCGTTGCATGCAAAGCAGACATTGTCGCACCTGTATCAATTTTTGCTTTGAGATAGAAGTCATTAAACTCAGTTAGTGATATCCACTCCCTCCAGCCTATGTCAATTAGTGACTGCTTTCTCTTCTTCATATTATTTATCAAAATAAAAATAAATCTTCGTCAAGAAAGACAAAGGGGGAAATTCTAATTATTATCCGCCTTCTTGGGTTGATTTATCTACTAGTTTATCTAATGGGGGAAGATTAATTATTTCACCATGAAAATAATCTGCAATAGTTGCTATGATATCAGATATGCTTACAATCCCAATGGGATATAATTCGTCATTAACGACTGGTACATTTCTAAAACCACCAACGTACATTTTATTGAGCGCATAAGCCACTGGATCATCACTCGTTACTGATTCAGGGTTAGGTGTTATAAACTCATCAAGCGTGGTTAAATCTAGGTCATATCCTTTTCCAGTGACTTTTAATAAAATATCTCTTTCCGTAAGGATTCCACCTAGTTTTCCATCTTCTAATGTCAAAATACAATTATTTTTGTTGTCCTGCATTTTGTCTAGTACATGTCTAAGGCTTGTACCTAGATCAATTATTAGAGGCTTAGTGAGTGTCATAGTTGAAATTGGATCTTGTATTTTAACAGCTTCTTTCATTTCAGGATCTGCTTGATGTTCTAACCCTTCAAGCCACTCTTGGTCATCTTCTATATTTTGATCATTGAACAGATATTTCATAAAACTATACTCAATCTAAATATAGTTGACGTATAGAATAAATACAATAAACAAGGATTAAACATGTTTCTATCGCATTCAGGCCTGAACTGATTAATATTAAATGAAAAAAGTTAGCTTAGGTGAGCTATATAATGAATTTCATTTAAACAATTATATATTTAATAATAATAAAACCACCAGCCAATAAAATAGTAAATGCTATAGCTAATAAATTAAAATATTTTTCAATGAATTCTTTTATAGGATCACCAAATACTTTTATTAAGGATGCCACTATAAAAAACCGTGCACTGCGACTGATAATAGATGCCACTACAAACATTAAAAAATTAATGTTAAATGTACCCGCTGATATTGTAATCAATTTGAATGGTATAGGTGTAAATCCTGCTGTAAAAACTATCCAAAAATTATACCGATCATACAGAGCTTGGATTCTATTGAATCCTTCAATAGTAATACCAGGAACATATTCGAAAAACATATTAGCAATGTAAGAATATTCTGTCCCGGGCATATTCCACCATAATAATTTTCCTATATAATAACCAAAAATTGCTCCTATTATTGAAAAGCAACTACATATAAATGCGAAAAAGTATATCTTCTTTCTATTTCCAAGGCAAAGAGGTATAAGTAATACATCTGGCGGTATAGGAAAAAAGGATGCTTCAGAAAATGATAGTATACCCAGCGATATATCGCCATTAGGTTTTTGGGCTAGACCGAGAACCCAATCATATAATTTTTTAATTAAACCCATTTAATTTTCAGAGAAAATAGCAATACTTGACATGACCTCTCTTTGAGTATTGAGACCGATAGGACGATTAATCAATTTCTTATCTATAATAAGCGCGCTTGAACCACCGCCATCAAGATTTAAAGCCTCGTGACAATTGAATTGTGACATTAATATAGCAAGTTCTTCTAGATAAACACCTCTACTATCAACTTGTCTACCATCGACAACAATTATAACGATATCGCCATTAAGTCTGTAGCCAATAGCTGATCTAGGCTGAACTCCATCTACAGGGGTATTGAAAAATACTTCTTCCTCTGAAGTTATGTTTATTTTACCATCGCTTATTAGTATTGGGCCAGCGTGCATCGCATCAATTACATCCCAGAATTTTGCATTCCCAAAATCCGAAATTCCAGGTTTACCAGGCCTATTATTAATAGGTTTATTCCATACTAATATTGAATCACCTTTTGTTGAAGCCCATCCAATATCAATATCTCCATTATTTAATATCCCTAAGGCTCCCCTGGTAACATTGTATCTTATATTATCTCTAATGACAGTACTACTAGCGGGTTCATGAAGAATATTATCTGATTTTAATAATCCTACATGATGTGTAGGATGTTGTCCACTTGAAAAATAACCACCATTTATAACGACTAATGCATTAGTGGCTTTTGCAAAATTTCCAGGAGTATCTAAACCATCTGAATCATTTGAGACCAATACTTTTACTTTATTTTTTTTCTTATTAGGGACTACTACAGTCCATGCTCTAATTGGTATTTGCTGATCATATCCTTGATAAAGTATAATATTATTAGGCAAATCACTAATAATCTTCCATTTCATATTAATTGCAACATGAATATCTGATCGATTACATGATATCAATACAAAAGTAAATATTACTAATAGATTTTTTAACAATTATTTAATAGGTACTACTAATTGATTTAATAGTAAAGTCCCTAGTGCCTAATATATTACCATAGGAATCAATAACATCTACTCTCCATTGACCAGTTTGATTTGGGTATATAGTCTTTCGGCTCCATGATCTATAGTTAAATGAAGGTTTAATATTATATGCTACACTAGTCATCACTATACCTTCCAAATACCAAATATGCTTTATTTCTTGCTTAGGACCAGAATTAGATATTTTTGTGTAACAAAATAATGAATCGACGCTATTGATAAAATTTATTCCAGGTTTAATTGGATTACGTTTATAAATACCGCGACAAATCATTAATTCATTCAATTTTAACGTTTTTAAGTCGGAATTTTGTTTTTTATTTTTTTCATTAATAGAATCGTCAACCATAATCAAATCTGATGTTATCATATTTGTATTAGTCTCTTCTAATATATTTACATTTGAATCAATCATAATAGGTTTAGGCGTATAGGATAAGATAGGCTTAGGCAAAACAACATTATTGATTATTTGCTTTTCAACGATACTGGTTTTGTTCTTATTTTCAATAGGTTCATGTAATTTCGTTATAGAATTATACTTGGGCTTATCAATATTCTGCTTATTTATTTTTTTTGAAGGATTAGAATAGTTATTCTCATTGTCAATCAAATAATTAAAGCAAAAAATACAATATATTATTACCAAAGGAATAGACAACCGCAATACCTTTAAATAATTAGCAATAATAATAAATATAATAAAAACAATGCTTATAACAATAAATGTGCTGTCCATTATTACATTATCTATAATTAGTAAGTTATGGTCGGAGCGACAGGATTTGAACCTGCGACCCCTGCAACCCCATTGCAGTGCGCTACCGGACTACGCCACGCTCCGAATTATTCATTAATGATGCGTATAATTTCAAGTAACTCCTTTTTTATAGTATCAAGCTGCTTATCTAATAATGGAGATTCGGAAGATTTTTTACTACCCAGCACAGATCTGGCACCTTCAATAGTAAATTTTTTATTATAAAGGAGATCTTTAATATCAATAATTAAGTCAATATCTTTTTTCCGATATGTTCTGTTTCCAGCACGATTTTTTGGAGGAGATAGTTGTTTAAATTCGGTCTCCCAATATCTAAGGACGTATGACTTAAGATCAACCATTTTGCTTACTTCTCCAATGGAATAATATAGTTTTTTTATATCGCTTTTCATTTGATATTGATACTTAAACCTGTACTTTATATTAATTAATTCAAATTATTGTGTCAACATTAATTAAGTTTCAAATAATATAAATAATCCTTGATTAATTCGGATAGAATTTGTGGAACTTTTTCTATTAACGACTTAGACTCTACTATTGCAATACGGGCCTGTGTTTTTCCACAATTAGAATTAAAATAGAACCCAGTCATTGGAGCAAGTAATATGGTATAATTATTTTTATCTACCATACATTTCCCTTTTGTAGCGCAATATTCAATAAAATTTATTATGTTAAATTCATCATCAACAATATTTTTAAAATCAATTACTAAATATAATGCTGATTCGGGGTTAGACACGATTATCGCTGGAATATTAATTAGTAATTTCTCTCTTAAATCTTTCATCAATGAATAATAATAAATCCTTTGGTCTTGATACCAGTTCCTTATTTCATTTTTAGATAAAGTTGAAATAGAACCAAAAATATATTGTCCAATTACGTTTGCACAAAGATTAGCAGTATACTCTGAAGCAACTTTATTATGTAGAATCTGATTATCGGTAACTAAGGCCCCGATTCTTAAACCACAAGCGTTCCACATTTTAGAAGAAGACTCTATACTAATCCTTCTCCCATTTATGCCTGGGACAATGTTATCGTTCAAAGCCCAAATACTTGACTGCCCTGCTTCTGTATAGTATAAGCTTCTATAAGCCTCATCACTGATAATCCATATATCCTTTTCTACACAAACCTTAGCAATTTCTGTTATTAATTCTTGTGAAATCTGCTGACCAGTAGGATTATCTCCAGGTATTAATACAATTCCGCATGGATTATCTATGTCAATAATATTACTAATGTCATTTATATTAATATCACTGTAGCTACCATCATCCTGCAACTTTCTAGAGAATATTGTAATAGGAATAGATAATCGTTTAGAAAATTCTATATAATTAGTATAAGTTGGATCAATAAATAAAATAGGTTTTTCGGATGAAGGGCCGCAAACGCCTAAAAGCATTAGCTCCATAGCTTGAGAACCGCCATCTGTAACAACACACTTTACCTTATTAGATATATCATTTGTCAATTCAGCATCAATAGAATGAATAAAAGCACTTTGACACTCTTGAGTCCCAACGCTGGATGTATATTTCACTACTCCATTATGAAATGGTGAATTTCCGCGGTCAAGAGAGTTCATTCGTTCAATCATTATTGGATGCATTGGAAGCGTAATATTTCCTATAGCAAGATTAATAGCCTCAATATTTTTTTTATCTTTCCGAGAATTGAATAAAAGTTGAGCTTTCCTAATAGCGGATGGCTCTCTTTGTTGATAATGTTCAGATATACTTGGTGACATATATCACATAAAGTTTATGAATTATAAATTAATTTCTTCTATAATATTAACTTCAAGCTTAGTCTTAATCTTTTTCTTAACTAAGTTGCAACCTTCTTATCTTCTGCCTTTGAACGGCTTTCTTCCTCTATCTCTACTATTATGATTTCTATCTCTTTTAGGTGGGGGTGTCCATCCCTCTGGCTTTTCAAGTAATGCTTTTCTACTAAAATCCAGTCTGCCTTGATCATCAATTTTAATAAGCTTTATTTTCATTGAATCACCTGGTCCACAAACATCCTCTACTTTATTCACCCTGTGCCACTCTAATTCTGATATGTGTACCAGTCCTTCTCTGCCAGGTGCAAATTCTACAAACGCTCCAAAAGTCATAAGCCTAGTAACTTTACCATCGAACTCCATTCCAACTTCAGGATCAAATGTAATGGCCTCTACTAACTTGATAGCTTCTTCACACTTAGCAGGATTTTTTCCAGCGACAGTGACAATACCATCATCATCAACATTAACTTCACATTCTGTATCTTCAATGATCTTTTTAATATTTTTTCCACCAGGTCCAATCAGGCCACCAATTTTTTCAGGATTAATTTTAATAGTTAAAATCCTAGGAGCATATTGAGATAGCTCATAAGCCTCCGGCACAGCCTCATACATCTTATCAAGGATATGCATTCTACCTTCATGTGCCTGTTCAAGTGCCTCTGTCAGAAGCTCAAAAGAGATTCCTTCGATCTTTAGATCCAGCTGAATTGCAGATATTCCATCTCGAGTTCCGGCTACCTTAAAATCCATATCACCAAGATGATCTTCCAGTCCCAGTATATCACTAAGAATAGCATTGCGCTTACCATCTGTAATTAAGCCCATCGCGATACCAGCGACATGCCCTTTAAGCGGCGCGCCAGCGCACATCAGAGATAAAGACCCACCACAGACCGATGCCATTGATGAAGAACCATTCGATTCCATAATCTCTGACACAATACGAATCGTATATGGAAAATCATCATAATCAGGAAGAGCTGGTTTAATAGCACGTTGAGCGAGATTACCATGACCTATTTCGCGCCGACTAGTAAATCCAATTCTACCCACTTCACCTACACAATATGGTGGGAAGTTGTAATGAAGATAATAATTCTTTTTATAATCTTCATCCATACTATCAATAATCATCTCGTCACGCTTTGAGCCAAGCGTCGTGACTACCAATGCCTGAGTTTCTCCTCTAGTAAACAGAGCAGATCCGTGCACTCTTTTTAGTATAGCTGGATCAATTGTAATCTCTCTAATATCTTTAGTTCCACGACCATCACTACGTAAGCCGTCTGCTAAAATCATTTCTCTCATAGTATCTTTGAAATAACCATCAATAATTGATTTTATTTCTTTTTCTTTTTCTGGATGATTCTCTTCTAGCGAAGATAAAACATCGCTAACAAGCTCTGTTTTTTTTATATCACGGTCTTGCTTATCTACGATCTTAACTATATCACTAATTTGGTTACCAACTTTACCATTAACCGCATCGATTAAAACCTGGTCAAGTTCTACTGCAGACTCTTCAATTTTATTCACAGTAAGACTACTAGCCAACTCTTCTTGCAAGCCAATGATTTCAACTATATGACTTTGTGCAAATTTTAAAGCATCTACGACTACTGCTTCGCTTACTTCATCAGCCTCACCCTCAACCATTACAATAGTTTCTTTATTACCAGAGACTACTAGCTCGAGGCTACAATCCTCAAGCTGTAAACGGGTAGGGCTTAACACAAATTCATTTTCAATTTGACCCACTCTTACTGTAGCAATAGGTCCATTCCATGGAATGTTTGATATCATTAAAGCCGCAGAAGCACCAACGCCTGCCCAAGTATCAGCCATATTTTCACCATCACTCTGGAGAACAGTAATCATAACCTGTGTCTCATTCTTAAATCCTTTTGGAAACAAAGGCCTTATTGGTCTGTCAGTTAAACGGCTAGTAAGAACCTCACCTTCGGTAGGTCTAGCTTCTCTTTTAAAAAATCCCCCAGGGATTTTACCACTTGCATAATGTTTTTCTCTATATTCAACTTGCAGAGGAAAATAATTAATATCCTCTCTCGCTTCTTTGGATGCATTTACAGCTACCAATAGAGTGGTGTCACCGTAAGTTAAAACAACAGATCCTGCTGACTGCCTAGCAATCTTACCTGTCTGTATAGTAAGGGTTTTTCCCCCTATTTTTTTTTCTACATTTATCATAATATATTATTTCTCTTTTCTATTCTTGTTTTATTATCCACGTATAGATAACTCATTAATTAGTCTAACATATGAATTTGAATCATTACGAAATAAATATTTTAGTAATTTCTTTCGCTGTGATACCAATTGCACTAAACCTCTTCTAGTGTGTTTATCTTTTTTATGTATTTTTACGTGTTCTGTTAATTCTGAGATTCTATGGGATAGGATTGCCACCTGCACCTCAGTAGAGCCAGTGTCCTTTTTATTTTCCCCAAATTTTTTAATAATTTTTTCTTTATCTTCTTTAGTGATAGGCATTTTACCCTCCTAATTCATACTTGTCTTTTAATTCAAGACATTTACTTTTATCTTTAAATAGTTGTTTTGTTAATTCGTTTGCAGACGAAAATTTTACTTCACTCCTAATTCTTTCCAGAAATTCAATCCAAACAATATGATTATACAAGTCTTCCGAATAATCATTTAAAAGATGAACTTCCAAAACTAAGTCGTCTTCTTCAAAGGTTGGTCTAGTCCCAAAATTACACATTCCATAGTGAGTAAGTCCATTAATAATACACCTAGTAAAATAGACGCCTTTTTTAGGGAGAAGTTGCTTTTTTTCAATGGGCAGTAAATTAGCAGTGGGAAACTTTAGTCCTCGACCTCGTCCTGAACCATGTACAACTTTTGCATTAAAGCCAAATATTGAACCCAATTCATAATTAGCCCGCCTGATATAACCATTTGTGATTAATTTTCTAATATTAGTACTTGAAATAATAACGCTACCATCAGCAATTGGATTTACAATCTCAATGCCTATCTTATTTGCATCACAATAATCAGTAAGAAATCCAGAGTCACCACTTCTATTGTGTCCAAAGAAATGATTACTCCCAGCCACTATATATCTTGGTTTTAAGTATTTCACAATTATTTCATCCATAAACTGTTTAGCATTTATTTTCATAAGGTTATCATTGAACTCTAAAATAATCAACTTATCAATATTTAAAGTTTTAAAAATTTCAATTTTTTTATCGATACTCATGATTAGCTTAACATTTTTAAAACCTTTTTTAATAACATGACTAGGATGTGGATCAAATGTAATTACAATCGAATCCGATCTCATAGAATCAGCAATAGTTTGCACACGATTTATGATCTGAAAGTGCCCCCTATGTAATCCATCATAAGAACCCATGGTTATAACACTACTAGATAAAGGTAGAAAATTTTCTATTGTTCTGTAGATTTCCATTTGTTCTGAAATAATTCTATTGATAAAGAATCATCTATTAGATGGTCCCCAACTTTGGTTCGAGTGAGCTCAGTTAAATATCCAACAGTGCCTAATCTCTCAGCAATGTCTTTACCAAGAACTCTTACATAAGTGCCTTTTGAACATTCAACGCTAAATTTTATACTGTTTCTATTAAAATCTATAAGCCTTATATCACTTATAAATATATCAATATCTTCCCTATCTATCTCTTTACCCATTCTGGCTAACTTATAAAGCCTGATCCCGTTATGTTTTTTTGCGGAAAACATTGGAGGCATTTGTTTCTGCTTGCCCATAAAACTGTGTAATGTGGACTCTATATTTTTTGACTCCATCATCGGGATTGGCATCTCGCGAACTACTTCACCCTCAGTGTCTAATGTATTAGTGACTTTGCCCAATTCTATTTCAGCTTCATAGGTTTTATCAGAGTTTGTTATACTAGATAGTGATCTCGTGTCTTTTTCTGTGCCAATTATTAATACCCCTGATGCAAATGGGTCAAGCGTTCCACCATGTCCAACTTTTTTATGTTTTGTAATATTTTTAATTTTTTTTACAACATCAAAGGAAGACCAATCAACTGGCTTATTAATATTAATTATCACTTATATCTAATTTTTTCATTAAGCTAGAAACATATTCAGTATATTCAAAGGTATCATCAAAATAAAACCTTAAATCAGGTGTATGTTTCATTGATAACTCAGGCCCCATATATTTTTTAAAAGGTTTCCTGTGTTTATTTATTTCTATATCTAGTTTATCTTTAGATATAGTTTGATTAATTACACTATAGAATACTTTAGCTATTCTTAGGTCCCTTGAAACATCAACTTTTGTAAAGGTCACAAAACCCAAATAATTTAAATCGATGTATTTATTAAGGATGCCGCTCAGGATATCAAGTACTTGATTGTTTATTCTATCAATCCGGTCATAGGGTTTATTATGGTTCAAATTAATATTTATTCCAAGGTTCTTTTAATTTCCTTAATCTCATACGCTTCAATCAAATCACCTTCTTTGTATTTCTTTGCACCCACTATCCCAATTCCGCATTCTAAACCTTCTTTAACTTCTTTCGCATCATCTTTGAATCTTTTTAATGATTCTATCTTACCTTCAATAATTAATTCATCATCTCTATATAATCTAGCATTTATATTTCTTTGGATAATACCTTCAGTCACCTTTGAACCAGCTATAAATCCAATATTAGGTATTTTAAATTGTTGCTGAACAATTGCTTTACCCAATATACTTTCTACCTTATCAGGCTCTAAGAGTCCTTCTAGTGCTAATTTTATTTCATCCACAACATTATAAATAACATTATAAATACGAATATCAACACCAGCTTGACTAGCTTGTAATTTTGCATTGGAAGAGACCTGGACATTAAAACCAACAATAATAGCGTTAGAAGCTTCAGCAAGTAATACATCTGACTCAGTGACCATGCCTACTGCTTTATGAATAACCTTAATTTCAACCTCATCATTGTTTAGTTTAACTAAATTCTCAGATAAAGCATCAATTGAACCATCAACATCTCCTTTAATTATAATAGGCAAGGTTTTTATTGAACCCTCTTTAATTAAAGCTGACATTTCATCAAGAGAGAATGATATTTTTTTCTGTTCAATCTCTCTTCTAGTTTTTTGTCTCTCATTTGCTATTTTTTTAAGATCCTTTTCATTATCAATCACCGCAAGTAAATCACCAGCTTTTGGAACTGATTCAAATCCCTGCAATTGAACAGCATCAGAAGGTTCAGCGATTTTTAAACGTGTGCCTATTTCATTCATTATACTTCTTACTTTTCCTGAAAAATCATTACATATAAACGGATCACCAATCTTTAGAGTCCCTTTCTGTATCAGGACAGTACCTATAGGGCCCAAGCCCCTATCCAACTTAGAATCAATTACCGTACCCATCGCTAAACATTCCTTATTGGATTTAAGATCAAGTATTTCTGTTTCTAATAGAAGGCTATCTAATAAATCATCGATACCATCACCATTTAGTGCGCTAATTTCAACTGCCTGAACTTTACCACCCCAGCTTTCAACCAAAACATCGTTCTCAGACAATTCTCTTCTAACCTTATCAGGATCTGCACCAGGTTTGTCAATTTTATTTATAGCTACAATAATTGGCACACTAGCAGCCTTTGCGTGGCTAATAGCTTCTTTAGTTTGTGGCATTACCGCATCATCAGCAGCGACAATAAGAATAACTATATCTGTTACTTGAGCTCCTCTAGCTCTCATTGCTGTAAAAGCCTCATGCCCAGGAGTATCTAAAAAAGTTATGAACTTGTTTTCCTTTACCTTGACCTTATAAGCACCTATATGTTGCGTAATGCCACCTGATTCACCGGCTGCAACCTTTGTATTACGAATATAATCAAGCAAACTAGTTTTTCCATGATCGACATGTCCCATGACAGTTACAACTGGAGATCTTGATGTGGCTTTCTCTTTATCCTCTTCGGTTTCTTCAAAAGTAAATATATCTTCAAAAACATCTTTAATTTTCTCAGCATTGTAACCAAAATGATTGGCTAGTAGCTCAATTACATCCCAATCAAGACGCTGGTTTATAGTAGCAAGTGTACCTAA
>Ga0209752_1000849_pt1 | contig 14977 bp, 13 predicted proteins | sample METZYME_3_250m_FD_187548 | JGI IMG/M metagenome (GOLD analysis project Ga0209752, IMG submission 187548) | Marine microbial communities from oxygen minimum zone in mesopelagic equatorial Pacific - METZYME_3_250m (SPAdes) (version 2) | ecosystem: Environmental > Aquatic > Marine > Oceanic...
CCTATGGCTATTCATTACGAGCTAATTTCGAAGCATCTGAAAATTTGAGCATTACCAGTATTACATCATTCACCGAAACGGATTTGGTCCACGCTTATGATGGTGATTGGGCGGACAGCACGTATTGGCATGACAACCATGATTTTGATCCAGCCGTGGAAGGTTGGGCATATGAATTTTATGATAAGAATGAACGAAATCGGGCGAATCTATCTCAGGAAATTCGTTTGTCTATAGGATCCATCATCCTGGGTGGATATTTCAAACATTTAAAAGAACAGGATGAAGCCACAGGATACCTGTTTGGCGGTATTGCCACAGATGCATGGAGTGCTTATGATTTTATAACTATGGCTGGATATACTCAATATGAACATGATCTATCCCCAACCCTTAAATTGAAAGCTAATATTCGATTCGAACAAAATACGATGGATTATGAAGGGACATCGGAAGGCCTTAATGAAAATTGGGAAAAAGTTGTGTTACCGCCTGTGGAATTCAAAGTGGGACATTCCATGTTGGGCTATCGTGGTTCAATTCATTATTTGAAGGATGAATTCACCAGCTTTTATGGTTCTGTGTCCCAGGGCTACAAGTCTGGTGGTGTGAATCAGCAGCCATATTTATCTGATGAAAGCCGACCTTTTGATCCGGAATTTATTCAGAATTTTGAAGTTGGCTTAAAGCGAGCCACAAATATCTACAGAACTCAACTTTCAGCATTTTTTAGCAAGCGAAAAGATCAACAGGTTTCCATTTCCAGCCAACAAGATAAAGAGAATCCAAACAGTTTCCTGTTTTATACCGCAAACGCAGGATCCGGGTGGATTCGGGGCATGGAATGGGAACATAGCCGCACTATCGCTCACAGGACTCAATTATATACAGCGCTGGGTTACCTGGATACCTGGGTAGATGAATTTAGTTATCAGCTGGATACTGCCACAGCAGGGTTAGGCGGTAACCGGGAAGCAGCCATGTCTCCGAAAGTGACCGGTTCGGTTGGGCTGAGTTATCATACTGCATTTGGGATTTTTACTTCAGTTCAATTGACCCACAAAGGGAAATATTATTTCTCTGACAGCCATGATCAAACGTCTGAACCCTATTCCCTGGTGAACCTGACTGTAGGGAAATCATTCCGAAATGCCACAATCAAATTTTGGGCTAGGAATATGCTAGATGAACGGTATGCAGTTCGCGGTTTCTATTTTGGACTTATTCCACCAGACTATCCAGACCAACTCTGGAAAAGTTATGGTGATCCGAGACAGTTTGGGATAACACTAAACTACAACTTTTAGGAGCGATGATGGATGTATCCGTAGAAATCAGTTTTTACCCGTTAAACCGGGATTACATTCCACCGATCCAGGATTTTATTGATTGGGTAAATAAGGCTGAAGGGCTCATAGTCAAAACGAATGTAATGAGCATCCAAGTCTTCGGAAACTATGAGAAAGTAATGTCGTGTCTTACTGCTCAAATGAAGGAGACCTTCGAAAAGTATGGGAAAAACGTTTTCGTTATGAAGGTTTTTCCGGGTGACCTAGACCATTAAATCGGACTTAATTTCCCTTGTAAAATTATGAACTTTTTAATCTTTTCATATTTCCATTTTGAGAAGGAAAGACCTAATTTTGTCGGCTATTTTCGAATTAAGATCGTATGTTTGGCCAAATAACCGAACGGTTTGAATCCATCTTCCGCACTGTGCGGGGTTTGGGCAAGATAACCGATAAAAATATCAATACAACTGTTCGGGAAGTTCGCCGTGCTTTATTAGAGGCTGATGTGAACTTTACGGCAGCCAAAACCTTTGTTAGCCGTGTTCAGGAAAAGGCACAGGGGACAAAGGTGATTCAATCCGTGAAACCAGGCCAGCAGTTCATCAAGATCATTCATGATGAACTGGTTGAACTGCTGGGGCAAAAGACTGCTGAATTGACCTTGGAGGGCAGTCCTAGTATAATCCTGCTTGCGGGACTCCAGGGAGCGGGAAAGACAACGACGGCAGGCAAGTTGGCTGCCAGGTTAAAAAAGCAGGGTAAATCTGTTTGCTTGGTGGCTGCGGATATCTACCGTCCGGCTGCCATCGAGCAATTGCAGGCAGTGGGGAAGCAGATTGATATTCCGGTTTACCAAGAGGCCACATCGAATCCGGCTGCCATTTGCAAGCGGGGGATCGAAGAAGCACGTTCTTTGAAAAATGATGTTGTAATTATTGATTCGGCGGGTCGGTTGCATGTTGATGGTGAAATGATGAATGAAATCCAGGCTGTTGCCGAAATGGTGCAGCCGTGTGAAATTCTGTTTGTGGCAGATGGTATGACAGGCCAGGATGCGGTGAATTCTGCTCTTGCTTTCCATGAGGCATTGCCATTGACAGGAGTGATCCTGACCAAAATGGATGGCGATTCTCGTGGCGGCGCAGTTCTTTCTATCCTGGAAGTAACCGGAAAACCAATCAAATTCATTGGTACCTCCGAAAAGATGGATGGACTTGATCCCTTTGATCCCAAGCGCATTGCCGACAGGATCCTGGGGTTTGGGGATGTGGTTTCCCTGGTTGAAAAAACTCAGGATGTGATTGATGAAAAACAGGCGCTGGATCTGCAGAATAAACTTGTGCAGAATACATTTACACTAGACGATTTCAGGCTACAGCTGCAGCAATTAAAGAACATGGGTTCTATCCGTCAACTGATGGGTATGATACCTGGTATGAATCAGAAGGCTTTACAACAATTAAATTTGGACGACCGCCAAATGGTCTGGACCGAGGCAATCATCAATTCCATGACACCGGAAGAGAGACACCAGCCGCAGTTGATCAATGGGAGCCGTAGGTTACGTATTGCCCGGGGCAGCGGTCGACCGGTACAGGAAATAAACGCTCTTTTAAAACAATTTATAACCATGAAAAAAATGATGAAAAAAATGGACAAAATAAAGAATTTTGGGTTACCAGAAATGAATACAGTAGGAAGATTTAACTAAAGGAGAAATAAATTGGCGACGAAAATAAGACTGAAACGAATTGGACGTCGAAATAGACCTTTTTACCGCTTGGTGGTTATGGATTCGCGTAAGCGCCGTGATGGGGCTGCTATTGAAGAATTAGGTTGGTACAACCCCATTGATGCGGACCATTCCTATGATATCAAAGATGACAGAATAATCCACTGGCTCGCCGAAGGTGCAATCCCCACCAATGCGGCCCACAAACTGCTGCGCCGGTCCGGTATTGCCCATCAATGGCACTTGATGAAGCAGGGACTGGATGAAGCCGCCGTTGAAAAAGAAATGAAAAAATGGGCCCTGAATCGCGAAGAAGTGCTGCAGGCTCGTACGGAACGAGTGGAAGCAAAAACTGCCGAAAAAGCAAAACCAGAAGAAGTGGAAGAAAGCTCTGATGGAAGTTCAGAAGTAGGTAAGGCAGATGCGGCACCGAAAGAAGATGATCCGCAAAAACCAGCGGAAGCACCGCAGGAGGATGAAAGCGATGATGCACTTTCTCCAGGTGATGGATCGGAACCACCGGAAACTGTAGAAACGGAGCAAAGCATCGAAGAAGAAGAAAAAGGAAATGAGCCCGAAAAAGAAGAGGCTTCAGCAAATGGAAATGAAGATGCAGAGGAATCTGGGTCAGCAGAAGAGTCTGAAGAAGATGCAAGTGGCGATGACCCTGGCCAAAAATCACGGGATGAGGATGACACCCGTGTAGAGACTGCGGAAGAAGGTGAAGATGAAGAGGATAGTAAAGATGCTGTCGCAGAGAATGGAGATTTTGAAGAAGAATAATTATTGGTTCAAGAAAATTTTAGTCAAATAACCAAGAGGAGACGCTATGCTAGAGTTCATTGAGACAGCGATTAAGTTACTGGTTGACAAACCGGATGAAGTAAAAGTGAACATTGTTGAAACGGAACAACGCGTTATCTACGAATTGACCGTTGGAGATGGTGACTATGGTAAGGTTATAGGTAAGCAGGGTAGAAATATTTCTGCTTTAAGAACCTTGATCTTTGCTATCAATGCGAAAGAAGGTGGCAGACGAGCCAGACTTGATGTCATTGACTAAATGAGTCCACGTATCCAACCTATCGCAACCATTACCACCGCCTCAGGCTTAAAAGGTGAAGTACGGGTGCGTCCATTATCCAGGTATTTCGACGAATATGTTGAAGACCGAGAGCTCATGCTTGGGTTTTCGCCTGAAATCACAGAGAATATCAAGCTGGAAATTGTAAGAGGGATGGGTAAAAAAAGACGTTTCAAATTTGCAGGTGTAGATTCGTTCGTTGCTGCAGAACGAATTGTAGGGCAGACGATCTTTGTTGAAGCAAATGATGATGATGAAATCATTCTGATCGGCAAAGAATTGTTAGGCTTTGAAGTTATCACTGATACTGGGATTTCTATTGGAGTTCTGACTGATGTGGTGTGGCTTCCTACAAACGACGCCTATTTAATTAACGATGGAGAGCGTGAATTGCTGATTCCCGTGATCCCGGAGGTGGTTCAGGGAGTTAACTTCGATGATAAGCTTATCATAATTACTCCTATGGATGGTTTGCTGGATTGAATCAAATTGCAGTCATAACACCGGTACCGGATGTTATTGACACTCTCATTACAAACAGTATTCTTCGGAAAGCTGTTGAGCGCAATGCCGTAAAGTTTCATATAGTAAACCTGCGGAAATTTGGGCGGGGGAATTATCGGCAGATCGATGATACCCCATTTGGCGGCGGTAGCGGCATGGTCATGATGGCCGAACCGCTGATCAAAGCCATTGAACATACAATGGATCTGATCGGCGGGTCAGAAGATGTTCAGGTGATTTATCCTTCTCCGCAAGGTGAGACCTGGAGTCAAAAAGTCGCCAATCAGACCAGCAAGGTAAAAAAGCTTATTGTCATTTGCGGACATTACAAGGGCGTAGATGAACGGGTCATTGATAGATATGGTATCTGTGAGTATTCTCTGGGTGATTTTGTGATAACCAGCGGCGAGATTCCAGCCATGGTTATGGTAGATAGTGCGGTCCGGTTGATACCGGGTGCTTTGAATACGCTGGATTCAGCCCTGACAGACACGTTTACGCATGACCTGCTGGATCACCCGCATTATACCCAGCCGCGTGAGATTGAGGGGTTGCGGGTACCTGATGTCCTCTTGAGCGGGCATCATAAGGAAATTGAGACCTGGAAACAGGGACAAAGAGAAAAAAGGACAAAGGAAAGGCGTCCGGACCTCTGGAAAACATATAAGGAAAAATTGAAAGAATCGGAGACAAACTATGAATAAGGTACAAGAAGCAACAAAAGAATTTTTACGGGCGGATCTTCCGGAATTTGATTCAGGGGATACGGTGGCCATTAACGTACGGGTACGGGAAGGAACTAAAGAAAGGATACAGTTGTTTGAAGGTGTGGTGATTAACAAGCGGGGCGGCTCTGGCCTAGACGCCTCCTTCACCGTACGCAAGGTGTCCAGTGGATTTGGGGTAGAACGGATATTCCCCCTGCATTCGCCCATGATCGCCTCCATCAAAGTAAAGCGCCGTGGAAAAGTCCGCCGGGCAAAACTCAATTATCTGAAAAAAGTTTCCGGCAGCAAGGCTGCGCGAATCGAAGAAAAACGTTAAGTTTATTTCAATTCTGTTAGGGCCCCTCTGCAGGAAGATCACTTGTGGCAGGGGCTTTTTATTATGAAGATAGAAAAAAAAATTATTCTGGGAGTTACATCTGCTTCCCATTTGGCTGTCCATGCGCAAATGATGGTATTCCCTACGCTTCTGCTGTTATTCCATCAGGAATTTGGATTGGGCATGGACCATTTAGGACTCATGGTGACAGTGGGTGCATTCATGTTTGGTTTGGGTGCGATTCCGGCAGGGATTCTCGAGGGCAAATTAGGCGGGAGAGCCTTACTGTTGATGTACCAGATTGGGTCAGCAATTGGTGGGCTGATTCTTGTGCTCGCAGATAATCCGATTCAAATGACATTGGGATTGGGAATGCTTGGCCTTGCTTCCAGTATCTACCATCCGGCGGGACTTACCATTTTATCCAGGCGACTCACCAATTTGAGTAAAGGATTAGCCGTTCACGGTGTGGCAGGTTCATCCGGATTAGCTTTAGGTCCGTTTATTGCCGGCTTGACGGCAGAATATGGTTCTTGGCGGGCATCCTACCTAATCTGGATCGGTTTACAGCTTTTATTGGCGTTTGTTACCTTTACGATGATTAAGCGAAGAAAGCAGTCTGTGGAAAACAACATTTCGCAACAAATAAAAATCAACGATAAACCAGCCATCATTCTTTATTATGTCATGGCTATCACCCTTGGATTTTCCTTTGGCGGATTCACGACATTTATGCCAACCCTCTTTGGGATGCAGACAGAAGGTGTATTTTCATTTTTCTCAGAAACATTAAAAGCGGGCATTTTTACCACGCTTGTTTTCCTGAGCGGAATTATTGGCCAAACCATTGGCGGATACTTTGGGGACAAGTATAAGAGATCAACGTTGCTGTTTTTCATCATTATTTTGAATATGCCCATCACGGCTATCATGGGATACACGAGTGGATGGGGATTATTCATTGCCAGCATTTTCCTCGGTATCGTATACTTTTTAAACCAACCGGTTTCCAATGCGCTTTTGGCAGACCTTACGCCAAGTTCCCATCGGGGATTGGGATACGGCATCAGTTTTTTCTTAAGCTTTGGTATTGGCGGGATTGCACCGGCTATTGGCGGATGGATCGCAGATCATTATTCTGTGGAAATGGTTTTTCCGGTGATGGCTACCAGTTTGATTCCCGGCGTTATTGCCGGATGGTTATTAATTCAACGCAGGAATCAAACTGCTTGAACTGGTATTGAAATTTGACAGAAGTTCTCTTGTATAAATTATGAAGCTGTCATTAAAAGACCTGCCGTCTGTACATCAAGTATTACTTGAAGTAAATAGTGATATAGAAATACATGAAGATTATTTAAAATTTATTATTAATAAGGTTTTAAACCAACTTCGTGGTGCAATTAAAACTGGATCGATCCAAAAAACCAAAGATGAATTATTTAAGCAGATTGTGACCATAGTATGGATCGAATCTGCCCCCAGGCTGGTCAATGTGATCAACGGAACGGGTATTGTTTTACATACTGGTTTTGGACGGGCGCCGTTTGATGGGAAAAAATTAAAACGAATTGCTCAGCGTCTGGACGGTTACGTAAATCTTGAATATGACCTTGTTTCCGGTAACCGGGGAGAACGGCAGTCCCATATCCAGGAACAACTCAGTGCCCTTTGCGGCAGCGAATCCGCAATAATGGTCAATAATAATGCGGCAGCCGTCCTTTTATCCCTGAACACAATCACTGAAGGGGGCGAGGTGATTTGTTCCCGCGGACAATTGGTAGAAATTGGCGGATCATTCAGAATACCAGATATCATTATAAAAAGCGGTGCGATTTTAAAGGGCGTGGGCACCACAAATAGAACTCATTTGAAAGATTATGAAAAAGCGATTTCAAAGAGAACAAAGCTCATCCTGTGGGTTCATACCAGTAATTATGTTGTCAAAGGATTCACAAAGGAGGTTTCCTTAGCTGATCTAGCGAGCCTCGGGAGAAAACATAAAATTCCCGTGTTGGCGGATTTAGGGAGCGGTGCTCTCTTGAACATGACTAAACTGGGACTGGCGGATGAAATTCCAGTGAAATCCATTGTGAACAGCGGACCGGATATAACCACATTTTCCGGGGATAAACTTCTAGGAGGGCCGCAATCAGGGTTGATCGTCGGCAAAAAGAAATGGATCAGTGCATTCCAAAAAAACCCGCTTTACCGTGTACTGCGGTGTGATAAAATCACAATTGGGTTGATGGAGGAAACACTGCGGTCCTACCGTTCAGATTCATTTACGAAGGATAATTTCTCATTAAAAATGCTGACCACTTCTCGGAAAGTGCTGAGAACCAGAGCCGAAAAGGTTTTTAATGGATTAAAAACGAAAACAATCAGAAACCTTGGGATCACCATTGTGGAATCTTTTGTGGAAGCAGGAAGCGGTTCCCTGCCTGAAAAAAATATTGCCAGCATGGCACTACAGTTTAAGCCGAAATCACGTAAAGTAACCGAACTGGCAGCGGCCTTTCGATGCGGTTCAATCCCTGTTGTTGGATACATCACTGCAGATAATTATTATATCGATCTTAAAGCAGTGCTTCCAGTACAAATCAGGAAACTAACGGTCGCGATTTCCGAGGTATAACCATGGCACAAATTGTTGTCGGCACAGCAGGTCATATTGATCATGGCAAAACATCCCTGGTCAAAGCACTGACCGGAACCGATACGGATCATCTATCTGAAGAGAAAACAAGGGGCATGACTATTGACCTAGGGTTTGCTTATCTCAATGAATCCATTACCATTATCGATGTACCAGGGCATGAAAAATTCATCCGCAACATGGCTGCGGGCGCCGCAAATATTCATTTTGGTATCCTGGTGGTTGCGGCTGACGATGGCGTGATGCCTCAGACCAGGGAACACCTGGACATTCTTACCCTGCTTGGTGTTCACAGAGGTATCGTAGCTCTCACTAAAATTGACCTGATTCAAGACGATGAATGGCTTGATCTGGTGGAACTGGATGTGCAGGAATTAATGGCATCCGCCTCCTTTGAACCAGTAGCAATTCATCGAATCAATAATTTAACCGGCGATGGTGTAAACGATCTGAAAAACGATATTTTGAATTTGGCAGATGGATATAGTGCTGTGTCTGGATCTGAAATTTTCAGACTAAATGTGGACCGCATATTCTCCAAAACGGGGTTTGGAACCATAGTAACGGGTACGGTCCAAAATGGAATGATATCAAACGGAGATGACATTGAACTTTTGCCCAATGGGATCAAAACGAAAATCAGAGGTATTCAGACTCATGGCGGGCCGACGGATTCTGCCGCTGTCGGAGACCGTGCAGCTTTGAATCTGCTCAATATAAAGCCAAAGATATTGAAGCGGGGAACCGTTTTGGCAACACCGAATTGTTTGAAAACAACAAATCGAATAATTGCCAATCTGACCCTGACCCCTCATACGGACTGGGTTGTGAAAAACAAGCAGAGGCTAAGATTCCACTTTGGAACTGCAAGATTACTAGGCAGAGTTTCACTGGCTATTAAACACCAATACAAAAAAGGAGATTCCGGCAATGTTTTAATCGACCTTGAATCTTCTATCGCAGTTGCCATGGATGACCGATTTGTCGTGCGCTCTTACTCGCCAATGGAAACCATAGCCGGTGGAATTGTTTTGGATCCGTTACCCATCGGTAAATGGTCTGATATAAAAGAACATACTTTGCAATTACCCCTGGAACCAAGGTCAAGATTTGAATATGTATTGAATCAGGATTGGAAACTACCCAAAACAAAAAAGGAATGGCAGTTACTATTTTTCAAATTCGAAAAAAAAATCAATGAATGGGTAAGGGAACTGAATATCAATGAATCAAAAGATGGCATCCTTTTTTCAAATGATGCTCTGGAGAAGGGTGAAAGTGAATTAAAATCATTTTTCAGACAGTCTTACCGGCAGAATCCCTTTCGGTCTGTTTTAAGTGTTGACGGCATTACAGCCCAGCTCAAATGGTCTGAACAATGGCTGCAGATCGTTATCGTTAAAATGACAGAAGAGGGGACCTTGGCTGAGGAAACAGGTGGCTTTTCGCTCATAGGGTTTGAACCCAGTTTTTCACGGCAGGACCTGGATGAATTAAAGGCTATCGAATTCACCCTGAAAAAGTCAGGGTCTGAACCTATTTTAGTCAAAGAAATCATTGCTCAATTATCATTTAATCCAAAACGGGTTGGAGATTTGCTGCATTTGTTATTTGACCAAGGCAAGGCGGTAAATCTCGGGAACAATTTCTGGTTGAATCGATCGAATCTTGATCAGGTCATTGCAGATATGCATAAGTTATTTAAATTAAAAAATGAAATGGCTGTTTCCGATTTCAAGGACCTGACTGGATTATCCCGCAAAACAGCCATTCCCCTCCTGGAATATCTTGATAAAAAGCATTATACCATTCGTAATGAAAATGTTCGTTTGCGGGGAGAAGCTTTACATGGGTAAAAGCATTGTCGCAGCCACCCCCGTCATGAAACAATTCATGGATGTGAAAGCACAGTATGCAGATGCCATTGTGCTTTTTCGGATGGGCGACTTCTATGAAACATTTCTGGAAGATGCGGAGATTACTGCAAAAATTCTGGGAATTGTACTCACCAAGCGCGCCAATGGTAAGGCTGCCGATGTGCCTTTAGCTGGTTTTCCTTATCATGCTCTGGATAATTATCTCCATAAACTGGTAAAAGCCGGGCATCGTGTGGCTATCTGTGAACAAGTGGAGGATCCCAAATTAGCCAAAGGTATTGTAAAAAGGGAAGTGACTGAAGTTGTGACTCCCGGTACTCTAATGTCTGATAAAGCTTTAAGCGAAAAATCCAACCAGTTCATCTCATCTCTTACCTTTAATAACGACCATGCCGGTTTTGCTGTCCTGGACTCATCCACAGGAGAATTTCATCTAGGTGAGTGCCCTACAGAAAAAATCAAAGAATCTTTACTGCAATTTTCTCCCAGTGAAGTTGTCCTGGGCGTAAGTATTGTTTATTCACTTTCAGACTGGTATATCAAGTTAAAGCCGTTCGTTACACAAGTTGATGACTGGATATTTGATCAGGAATCAAGTTATCGGACATTGACTCAGCATTTTAATCTGCCGTCGCTGAAAGGTTTTGGCTGTGATGACTTTCCCCTGGGTATTTCAGCAGCTGGGGCTTTGATGCACCATATTAAAACTAATCTGAGCATGAACTTGGATCACATTTCAACTGTGACTCCTGTGCTCAGCGAGGGTGTGATGGGCCTGGATGGTTTTACCATGAAAAATCTGGAAGTATTTCAATCTTTGTCCACCCAGGGAACCCACGGCACTCTGGTGGATTGTTTTGATAATACATTGACTGCAGGGGGCGGCCGGATTTTCCGGCAATGGCTGCATCGTCCCCTAACAGACAAAAAACGATTGGATAAACGCCTGGATCTGGTCCTTGGGTTTACGACCCGGAAGCAGGTTCTGGTATCGATACGGAAATCCTTAAAAAACAGCGTTGATATAGAACGCATCCTTGGAAAAATAAATCAGGGGAAAGCTTCGCCTCGAGATGTGGTTGGCTTGGCAGAGATGCTGGATAAAATCCCGGCCTGGAAGAAGCAGCTTGCAGAATCTGCTGACACTGCACTACAGACATTTTCCAGTTTATTCGTAGACGTATCTAGTATGGTAGGCAAGATCCGGGAGACTCTGAATGAGGAAGCGCCTATACAACTCACGCAGGGCAATATTATTAAAACAGGGGTCAATTCTGAGCTGGACGAATTGAGAATCCTGTTAAAGGGCGGTAAAGATTGGATCACAAACTTCCAGGAAGCAGCCCGCCGGGAATTGGGCATCTCATCCTTGAAAGTGGGCTATAATAAGGTTTTTGGCTATTATATCGAAGTTACAAAAGTGCATCAGGAGAAAGTCCCTTCTTCATACATTCGAAAACAGACCCTGGTGAATTCTGAGCGGTATATCACTGAAGAATTAAAAGAATATGAAGAAAAAATCCTCTCCGCAGAAGAAGATATTTTGGAAATAGAAGCCAACATCTTTCGTGAACTAAACCGTTTCATTCTTGCGGAAAATACTTCCATACATACAAATGCCAAATTGATCAACCGGCTGGATCTGCTTTGTGGGTTTGCTGCAACAGCTTCCAAAGGAAATTATACACGGCCGGTGCTTACCCATGAGCCAGTACTGGAAATTAAAAAAGGCCGCCATCCCGTAGTTGAGCAGCTTCTACCGGCAACAGAGAAATTTATTCCCAATGATCTTAACATGGATGGAAAAAAGAATCAGATCCATTTGATCACAGGACCCAATATGGCCGGGAAGTCCACCTATCTCCGACAGGTCGGATTGATTGTCCTCATGGCACAGATCGGGAGCTTTGTACCGGCAAAATCAGCAAAGATTGGAATCGTAGACCGATTATTTACCCGGGTTGGGGCCAGCGATAATCTGGCTGGCGGGGAAAGTACATTTTTGGTCGAAATGAATGAGGCTGCAAATATTTTGAACAATGCCACAGACCAAAGTCTGATTCTGCTGGATGAGATCGGAAGGGGTACAGCCACCTTTGATGGCTTGTCTCTGGCCTGGGCAATCACGGAGTATCTCCATGACGCTCCTGGCGTGAATGCACGGACGTTATTTGCTACCCATTACCATGAATTGACAGATTTAGGTGTTACCCTGGATCGATTGGAGAATCATTATGTGGAAGTGAAGGAATTTGGTGACCGGATCATATTTTTACGTTCCATTGCAAAAGGTACCGGAGATAAAAGTTATGGTATCCATGTAGCCCGGATGGCCGGTCTGCCAAAATCCGTGATTCACCGCGCCACGGAGATTTTAAACCATCACATCTCCCAGTCTATAGAGAGAGGCGACCCTGCTCTGCCGCCTGATTCCTCCGATCAGTTAACTCTTTTCCAGGAGCAGGAATCCCGTTTAAGAAAGGATCTGAATACGTTGGACGTAAACTCCTTAACACCCTTAGAAGCATTGCAAAAGTTGGATGAACTTAAAAAAGACCACGGTCTTTAATTATTTTTTCATTTTATGCACCATATCGCCTTTAACTGGCGATGGTGTCTGGGTGAACTATGGCTGGGAATTATTTGACCATGTGACCAACGCCCGCATCGCAGCCTTGGGCAATGCCACTATTGCTTACTCCATGCCGACAGCTGCAGCCGCAATTGTAAATCCATTTTTTGTTTTTGAATCCCAGAATAAGGTTGAATTAACTCACCAATCCCGTTTCGCTGGATTGATTAACAGTGACATTTTAAGCGGACAGGTCATGATCCAAAAAAAAACAAGGATGGGATTTAATATATTATATGAGGGAATAGGGTCTATTCCGGATACAAGGGAAACACTGCTGGATTGGGGACTGGACGGCGTGTTTGGCACCCAGGATGCAGGAGAAGGCAATGGTATTCTTGATGAGGGTGAGCGACTGGATGGTGACCAGGTCCGTTATTTTTCTCAGCAGCAGGTGGGCATTCATGGCGCATTCTTGAGAAAAATAAGAGGACTATCCCTTGGATTGGGTGTAAAAGTCCTGTCTTACAGCCTGGATACACATTATGCGCTGGGCCTCGGGATGGATCTGGGGATGATAAAAAAAATAAATAATATTGATTTTGGATTTGTCATGAGGAATATTCCCTCCTCAGGTTTGATCTGGGATCACGGCATGATCGAAGCGACCACACCCTCCATGGCCTTTGGACTGCATGTACCCTATTCATCTGAGACATTGCCGTTAGAGATGCATACGCTGATGAATGTGAATTTCTCCGGTAATACTCGTCACCTGGGATCCCAAATTCGCGCTGGAACAATTTCGCTGGATTCTTCTTTTGGCGTGGAAGCGATAGTGAAAAAAAGACTGTCGTTTCGGTTTGGAAAAAATCAATTGGGCAATATGACGGGAGGGCTTGGTGTTCTTTGGACCGGGTTTGGTGTAGACTATGCATTCCTGGCGTCTGATCTGAACTCAGGTCTTGGTAATCACCACCTTTTAACCCTACGAATCTCTCCAGATTGGATCCGCGCATTCATCCTGGTAGATCAGGAACTTTAAATTAACCATAAACAATAGTTTAGTGTGGATTATAGACAGGTGATTTCGTAGGTTTCCCGGCTAAATTTTACCAGAAAATATGATCAAAAGTATGACAGGGTTCGGCCGGGGGTCAGCAGGTCAGGGCCAGAATAAAGTAGAAATAGAAATTCGGACTGTGAATTCACGGTTTCTTGAAGTGAAACTTCGCGGGCTGACCATAGACCCCAACACAGAAGAAAAAGTTCGTAATCAAATCAGTGACAGTCTGAAGCGGGGTAATGTTCAGGCCCGAATTGATCTCGGTAACAGCCATGATGCATCATCTCTACGATTTAACAGGGAACGCTATGAAATCATTCAAAACATTCTAAATGATATTCATGTCCAATATGGACAGCGGCTTGGATTGAGTGATCTGATTTCTGTCAGTGATTTGTTAATCTCTGCAGAGCCGGACAATTTGAATCCGGACCTGGTTGTGCAGGCAGTTGAAAAATCCCTGCAACAGTTGAATGATATGAGGTCGCGAGAAGGTGGCTTGATTCAAAAGGACATATTAAGCCGAGTAAAAATATTGCAGGAGACCATAGATATGGTTGCGGATTCTGCTACTGATTTTACCGATGAACGCCAGGCGGTTCTTCGAGAAAAAATTTCAAATCTGTTGGCAGGGGAAGCCCTGGATGAAAGCCGTTTGATCCAAGAGGTCGCTTATCTCGCGGACAGAGCGGATATTACAGAGGAAATCGTGCGCTGCCGGAGTCATTTTAAGCAACTTGAAAATTATATAAATGAGGATGGACCTGTAGGGAAACGGATCAACTTTTTGATCCAGGAAATTGGCAGGGAAGTGAATACGATCGGGGCAAAAAGTCCACAAACGGAAATAACAGGGCATGTGGTTGAAATGAAGGATCAACTGGAGAAAATCCGGGAACAGGCCCAGAATATATTGTAATGAAAAATATTATTACCATATCAGCTCCCTCAGGGTCCGGAAAGACCACCTTATGCAAAGCACTGCGGCAGGTACGGGAGGATATTGGATGGTCGATTTCATACACTACAAGAGAACGCCGGAAAAATGAACAAAATGGTGTAGATTATCATTTTATTTCAAAGAAAGAATTTGAAGATCGAATTTTAAAGAACAAGTTTGCCGAATGGGAAAATGTCCATGGGAATT
>Ga0209752_1000853_pt1 | contig 14952 bp, 15 predicted proteins | sample METZYME_3_250m_FD_187548 | JGI IMG/M metagenome (GOLD analysis project Ga0209752, IMG submission 187548) | Marine microbial communities from oxygen minimum zone in mesopelagic equatorial Pacific - METZYME_3_250m (SPAdes) (version 2) | ecosystem: Environmental > Aquatic > Marine > Oceanic...
AAATACAAAGGCCGTTTACAGCCTGGAAAGATGTTTCTAGTTGATACCAAAGAGGGACGGATAATAGATGATGCAGAACTGAAAGCAAAAATATGTACTGCCCAACCTTATTCAAAATGGCTTAAAGAGAATGTGCTGGAATTGTCAGATTTGCCTAAACCAGCTCAAGTTCCTAAAACGGATTACGACTCACTGTTACTACGGCAGAAAATTTTTGGATACACAACAGAGGACTTGAATTTATTGTTGACACCAATGGTGACAAACGGAGCAGAAGCTTCCGGATCGATGGGTAACGATACTCCCCTTGCGGTCTTGTCGAATAGTCCTAGATTGCTTTATGATTATTTCAAACAAATTTTTGCGCAGGTAAGCAATCCCCCTGTTGATGCTATCAGGGAAGAATTAGTAATGTCTTTGACAAGTAGGCTGGGGCCCCAAAAAAATATTCTTGAACCCGGACCATCACACGCTCGCATGCTTAAACTCTACCATCCTGTGGTGAGTAATGAAGAACTTGCGCAAATTAAAGAACTAGACAAAAAGGGTTTCCGTTCGACAACTTTAAAAATGCTATTTGAGGCTGAATCAGGTATAGACGGATTATCAATTGCTCTAAGACAACTTTGCCAGCAAGCGGAAAGGGCTGTGAATTCAGGCAGTACGTTTCTTGTTTTAAGTGACAGAGGTTCAGGAAAAGGGCAAGTACCGATTCCAGCATTGTTGGCAGTAGCAGCAGTTCATCATCATTTGATTCTCAAACGAAAACGTCACAAGACAGGATTAATTATAGAAACTGGAGAAGCGAGGGAAATTGCACATTTTTGTTTGTTGGTTAGCTACGGAGCAGGGGCTATAAATCCGTATTTGGCGTTTGAAACTTTTGATCAAATGATTCAACAAAATGCCTTACCGAAAGAACTGACCTTGGAAAAGGCTAATAAGAATTATTTTAAGGCCATTCACAAAGGGATGTTTAAAGTCTTTTCAAAAATGGGAATTTCCACTATTCAAGGCTACCGCGGTGCACAAATTTTTGAAGCAATAGGATTAGATGAGGATCTGGTTCAGGAATATTTTTCAGGTACTCCATCCAGAATCAGCGGTATAGGTTTGAAGGAAATTACTCATGAAACCTTGTTGAGGTACGAAAATGCCCTGGCAGAAACTCCTGATACAAACAGAATACTGCCTGGTGGGGGTTTTTATAATTGGCGAAGACGAGGAGAATTCCACCAAATCAATCCGGTGATGACTAACATTTTGCAGAGAGCTGTTCGTAAAAATAGCTTGGACGCATACGATGAATTCTCACGTCTCATCAACGATCAAGCTCATCATTTTTCAACACCAAGGAGTTTAATTGAGTTTGTAGAGGGTACTCCAATTTTGCTTGATGAAGTCGAACCAGCTGAGAATATCGTCAAACGTTTTGTAACTGGAGCTATGTCATTTGGATCTATCAGCAAGGAGTCTCATGAAACTCTTGCGATTGCTATGAATCGTATTGGTGCGAGAAGTAACAGTGGAGAAGGTGGTGAAGACTCCGAACGTTTCGAAAAAAGAGCCAATGGTGATTGGCCAATTAGCAACATTAAGCAAGTTGCTTCCGGTCGTTTTGGCGTCACAATCCACTATCTGGTCAATTGCACTGAAATCCAAATTAAAATTGCACAGGGCGCAAAGCCAGGAGAAGGAGGACAATTACCCGGGGAAAAAGTCAGTGAAGAAATTGCAAAAGTTCGCAATTCTATTGCCGGAGTGACGCTGATTTCACCTCCTCCGCATCATGATATTTATTCAATTGAAGATTTAGCACAATTGATATTTGATCTAAAAAATGCAAATCCAAAAGCAAAAATCAACGTAAAACTGGTTGCAGAAGCCGGAGTTGGGACCATTTCTGCGGGAGTTGCAAAAGCTCACGCTGACATTATCACCATTGCTGGACACGATGGAGGGACAGGCGCATCCCCTCTTACTTCAATAAAACATGCCGGAGTTCCTTGGGAACTGGGACTTTCAGAGGCGCACCAAACTTTGATGTTGAACCATCTGCGCGGTCGGGTGCGTTTGCAAATTGATGGACAACTTAAAACTGGGCGGGATGTAGCTATTGCTGCTTTTCTAGGTGCAGAAGAGTATGGTTTTGCAACTCTTCCACTAATCGCAATTGGATGTATTATGATGAGGAAATGTCACCTTAATACATGTCCTGTCGGGATTGCCACTCAAAATCCGGCATTGCGCAAAAAGTTTAATGGACAGCCGGAACATGTTATCAACTATTTCTTTTTTGTGGCCGAAGAACTCAGGGGAATTATGTCCGAACTGGGTTTTTATAAAGTGGACGAAATGATTGGGCGTACCGATATGCTGAAGCAGCGGGTTAATATAAAACATTGGAAAGCCGGGAAAGTTGATTTGTCCGCCATTTTGCATAAAGTACAGCTTGGAGAAGATGACTCACCCTATTGCACTCAGGAACAAGATCATGGACTGGAGAAACAACTGGATCATCAGCTAATAAAGAGAGCAAAAGCAGCCTTGGAAGATGGAGAGATAGTAGGGTTTTCCTTACCGATATTTAATGTGAATCGTTCTGTTGGAACTATGTTGAGTAGTCAAATAGCAAGAAAATACGGAGCAAAAGGCTTACCGGATAACACAATTCATTGCAAATTCAATGGCTCGGCTGGACAGAGTTTCGGTGCGTTTTTGGCTCATGGAGTGACGCTTGAATTGGAAGGTGACGCTAATGATTACACTGGGAAAGGTTTGAGTGGTGGGCGCTTGATTATTTACCCGCCCAGTAAATCATCATTCCTTGCTGATGAAAATATTCTCATTGGTAATACGGTGCTTTACGGAGCAACCTCGGGAGAAGTATTTTTCAGCGGTATTGCCGGTGAGAGATTTGCTGTCCGAAACAGCGGTGTCACTGCAGTGGTCGAGGGTGTTGGTGACCACGGTTGTGAATATATGACAGGCGGAAACGTGATCATTCTCGGAGAAACCGGGAAAAATTTTGCGGCTGGAATGAGCGGAGGTATCGCTTATGTTTTAGACGAAAATCAGCAATTCGACAAGAACTGCAATACAGAAATGGTAGATTTGGAACGAGTGAATGATCCGGAAGAAAAACGATTGCTTCGTAATTGGATTGAGAGGCATCGGGAATACACAGGAAGTTTGAAGGCTAAAAAATTACTGGAAAACGGAGATCTTTTTTTTAAGCAGTTTGTTAAGGTTATGCCGATTGAATACCGTGCAGTTTTAGAAGCTATGAAAAGTAAAGCGGCTTGAGACAAAAAGATACGCAAAAAGTAAAACGTAAATGGGAAAAGATACAGGTTTTTTAGAATTTGAAAAAGAGAGTCCACCACTGCGTCCAGTGAAGGAAAGGATACGTGATTTTCAGGAATATGATACTTTTTTTGCTGAAGAAGAAATGCAGCGTCAGGCTTCCCGTTGCATGGATTGCGGAGTTCCGTTTTGCCACATGGGTTGCCCATTGGGCAACATGATTCCAGACTGGAACGACCTTGTCTATCGCGGACACTGGAAAGAGGCGCTTGCCGCTTTGCACAGCACCAACAATTTTCCAGAGTTCACTGGCCGTATTTGTCCAGCTCCTTGTGAGGACACCTGTGTGTTGAATGAACATTACACTCTGGATGCTGATGAAAAACTAAAGAAAGTGAATGCTGTGACAATTGAAGAAATTGAAAAACACATCGCTGAACGAGGTTGGTCAGAGGGTTGGATCAAACCTCAGCCTCCGGAGGAACGTACAAACAAGCTTATAGCTGTTGTTGGTTCAGGACCAGCTGGACTGGCAGCAGCACAGCAGTTGCGGAGAGCGGGTCATATTGTGACTGTTTTTGAAAAGGATGACAGAATTGGTGGATTGTTGGTTTACGGAATTCCAGATTTTAAACTAGAAAAAAATATCGTTTCTCGGCGCGTCGAACAACTTAGAGCCGAGGGAGTTAAGTTCCAGACGGGTGTCCATGTTGGAGTGGATTTCTCAGTAAAAGAACTCCGGAAGGGCTTTGATGCAATATTGTTGGCAACCGGAGCACAACATGCACGAAAACTTCTAGTTGAAGGAAGTGATTTAGAGGGTGTCCATTACGCTATGAATTATCTCCCCCAGCGTAATCGAGATGTTGCTGGAGACTTCATTCCGAAAGAGGAAAAAATAGAATGTGAGAGCAAATCAGTGATAATTCTCGGAGGAGGATTTACTGCAGCGGATTGTTTAGGTAACCTTAATAGGCAAGGAGCGGATCCAGAGATTCACCAGTTTGAGCTGATTGACATGGAGCCTCGCCCAACCCCTGTGCATGAAGAAGCTGATCCTGATTGCAGAGCCAATATTTTGACTGAAAGCATCACTGACAATGGTAAGGGACGAGTAAAATCTTTGCAGGCAGTAAGTGTAGAATGGAAACTGGAAGCTGGACGCATGAAGATGCAGCGTGTTCCAGGTTCAGAGTTCACAGTGTCTACGGATTTGGTGTTTCTGGCAATGGGTTTTTTAGGGCCAAACTTGGATGGATTACTGGAAGAACTGGGAGTTAGATTGAATGTTTTTGGAGGAGATGAGTCTCGTTCAGCTGAGGAAGTGAAAAAAATGCTAAGAAACGCGCAACCGATGTTCACCATTTATTCAGATGAAAACTTTATGACCAGCGAAGACGGAGTTTTCGTAGCGGGTGACGCAAATCGTGGTGCTTCGATCGTAGTTTGGGCCATATGGGAAGGACGTGAGTCTGCGCGCTGTATAGACAGATATTTAATGGGAACTACGCAGCTTCCAACTACACCTCAGGCTGAAGAGCTGGTTTAACAATTGTTCAAACTAAATTTTTGTGAGCAAAAATAAACTCATTTTTTGGTCCGCATTCGTTGGTTTTGTTGGTTTGACGGTTTCAGCGCTATGGAACGAATTAAGTCGCAATGCTACTAAATTAGAGTATAGTATCAGCGGGGTTATTCTTTCAGCTAACGGAGTTGGTGGAGGAATAATAAAAACAGACAATGCTCATGTTTTGCTTTTTGATCCGAAAACTCTTGAACTGGTAGCTTCACAAATTATCAACCCTTTTTTACCTCCATTAACATTCAGTGTTGGACAAGCTGACACCAGTCGCCCGCTCAGAGGAGCTTATCGACTGCTTGTACTCACAGACAAAGACGGGAATCCAAATCGTTCTTCACCTGGAGAAGTCATCGGGCAGCTTACACCTTCAATTCCTTTGGGAACAGAGAGGGTTGAGTATTATATGGATCGTCCTTTTATAAGGCTTCCCGCAGAACTATTGGCTTTTTCAACAGACTCTCCTAAGACCAGCATCCGCGGAATCATCACCGTACACCCAAAGTTCTTGGACCAAGTGGACTCAGAAGATCGGCTAGTGATCATGCTGTTTGATCCTAAAAAGGGACGCCCTGTGGCCATCAAAATGTTGGAAAAATTTAATTTTCCTCAAAAATTCAGCATTGGTCAATCAAACGCGATGGGAGGTCAAACTCTGAGTGGAAAATATTCCCTCCGAATTCTTACTGATAAAAATAATCAGCCATTTCAGTCTGTTCCAGGAGAAATAATTGGCAGATCCCAAGACTTGATTTCTTTGGGAGTAAACAATTTGGAATTTGTATTGGATCAGCTATATTTGCGTTAATCTGTCTGCAGTAAAGTGGGATTGTTTCTACAGTGTTTCAAACAGCGCGGCAGGACTTGCCGGGATTTGTTGTCCAAATCAAAACATTACTTCTGGCCTGGCAATATTGAGGGCTTGATCAATATTTTCACGAAAACATGCACGATTTGGGAAACCTCCCGGCTGCAGGTAGTTTTCCGGAGGGATACTCTGTTCGAGCTCACGATTCTTTTTTGTGACTGTCATTTTTTCACCTGTGCGTCCGAGCCCGCTCATTTTGAAACGATAGTGTGCCTCGAGCTGCTCGTCACGAATCCGGAGGAAACAATACACATAGTCCATGTTGGGAAATTCCCGTGATTCCGGTGGAATAAGCTTGATCTCAGTCCATTCTGATTTGCGTTTTTGATATTTTTCCAGAAACCGAAATTGAGTCGTGAAAGTTTGCAGAAAATTTTGCAGGATCGGATGCAGGTTAATCTGCAAATTAAGCCGTCCACCTTTAGTTAGTGCTTCCTCTCCGCCAAAAAGCAAATACAGTCCACCCTGTTTGTCTGTAATTGGAGAGTCTGTAGGCAAAATAAAACTCCATTCGAAAGTCTGCTCACCAGCGGCCTGCAAGCTAATTTCTTGAGTTGCTACTTGTTTTCCCACCACTTCCCATGGGACTTCTGCAGCTTCTTTGATCTCTTTCTTCAGACCGTGTGCAAGGATTATCTGAGGTGTTTTTACAGAGACAGCTTCACTGCTCATGTTCCTCACGCGAAGTAGACCTTTTACCACTTCGCCCTGTTCCCATGACTCCCCCTCAACTTCAATTTGGTACTCCAGAGGTTGTTGAAAAAATGCGCTTCTCATGCAGTGCCTTTTTTTACCATTTTGAATGCTTGGAAATTATGAAAAAATTAATGGGTAAGCAGGGTTTATTTAAGCTGATATTATCCAAATTTAATATTCCCACTAATGCCTCTAAATGAACTAAGTAGCCGTGTTTCACGATTTTTTTATCCTAACTGGAATCGTTCCTGTAAGACAGCTACGATTTCTTGATGAATAACTTCAATATCCTGTTCTCCGTTGAGACAGACATAACGTTCAGTTTCAGCTGCGGCCAAAACCTGAAATCCTTGCGCGGTTTTCTTGAAAAAATTTAATGATTCCAAGTCCAGACGATCTTTTTCTGCGTACTCCTCACGTTGCTCAAGACGCAGAGGAACGGTTTCCGGAGAAATATTCAGGAGAATAGTTAAGTCCGGATCATAGGGTTTTATGCAGTGTGCAACAACGGATTCAATACTGTTTAGATTCAATCCCCTGCCATAGCCCTGGTAGGCTACAGTTGAGTCATGAAAGCGGTCGCATAGAACAATTTTTCCAGTTGCTTTTGCAGGAATAATTGTTTCTTGAATGTGCTGTATTCTATCTGACAAATAGAGCAGCAATTCACTTTCCGGCTGCAGCTCTTCGTGTTCCGGATCGAGCAGGATACTCCGGATTTGCCGGCCAATTTTTGTGCCTCCGGGCTGCCGTGTTTTGAGGACGTCATAACCTTGCTCGGTCAGCCAGTCTTTTGCCTTTTCTAACTGGGTAGTCTTTCCGCAGCCGTCAAGTCCCTCAAAAGTGATAAGTCTTCCGGAATGCATGGAATTGGGACGTAAAAATTGTGAGGAAGGTGTTATTTCTTTTTATCGTAAATTGTATAAACTTTGTCTTTGATTTCAGCATGTGATTTTTGTGCGGATCGAATCACATTGTTGCATGCTTGCTTGAATTCATTAACTTCTTCCGGGCTACTGTGAGTTTTCTCAAATTCTTTGAAACTGGCATAAAGTATTTCCACATCTTTTTTGAGATTTTTCTTTATCACAATTGCTTTGGGTAATTTAGTTTTTAAATCATCTTTGGAGCTGCTGCTGAGGACTTCTGCTCCCAGTATTTTCAGTGAATCTCCTTTAGAAGAGACGGAGTGGTATTTCTGCTGGGTCTCTTCTGGAGTCTTTTTAATGCTTTCTATAGAAGCATTTGGTGACTTCCTGAATTTTCCAGACTCTTCATTTTTCTCCAGTTTCTTCTGTTTCGGACACGGCTTCCCACAAATTTGATTGTAATAATCACGCTATTCTGCATGAAAGCAAACATTGTTCCGCTAACGAATGCTTGAGTTGTTCTTTCAATTACTGTAAATTAACAGGCAATTCGATTTTTTGAAACTATAAGTTTTTTAAAAAGAGACTCTTATTTGAAATGGCCCACTTATTATGCTCAAAGTAAATAAAAAAGCCAAACCAGAAAAAATTCTATTAGGAGAAGAAGTATATATTCTTTGGCAGGACGGCCATGAAAGTCATATAAGTTTTTTTGATCTACGAAACGCATGTCCATGCGCTAGTTGTGTTGATGAACTCAGTGGTGAGAAGACTTTGGATCCTGAAAATATCCCCAAAGATATCCGACCTCTGAAAAGTGAATATGTTGGCAACTATGCTCTTCGTGTTTACTGGAGTGATAACCATGATACGGGAATTTTTCATTATAAAATGCTCCATGATTATGCAAAATCTCAATAGCTTTTGCAAAGGACGGATAGAGCTAAATAAAATAACGGGAGAAACATGATACAAATTGAGGGTGATTTACTGGCCACAGAACTGAAAATAGCCTTCGTGGTGGCAAGATTTAATGAATTTGTCTGTGAACGTTTACTGGAAGGTGCCCTGGATTCTTTTGCGCGTCACGGCGGAAGTCAGGACAAAGCAACTGTATTACGTGTGCCAGGAGCATTTGAACTTCCTTTAGCAGCAAAAAAATTAGCAGCGAGCGGAAAATTTGATGCTGTTGTTTGTCTGGGCGCTGTAATTCGCGGAGAGACGTCGCATTACGATTATGTATGTGCAAATGCCTCTAGTGGAATTGCTTCCGCCTCGTTGGAAACCGGTATTCCGGTTAGTTTTGGTCTCCTCACGACGGACACCATTGAACAAGCCATTGAGCGTTCTGGTTCTAAGGCTGGTAACCAGGGTCGTGATGCAACTGATTGCGCAATCGAAATGGCACGTCTATTAAAACAAATATCGGAGGCATAGTAACTGCATCAGTGAGCGGTATGCTGGAATAATAATTTTTCAGGCAACGGTTTTTTGGAAACCTTGTCGAATATTCCGGTTAAAATAGGAACCGCAAGGAGGAAGATGAATTCTTCGCTTAAGCATATAGTTTTGCAGTTGGAAGATTTGACTCAGCAAGACGTTTCAATTGGTCTGGGACTGGACCTATTGGAGGCATCGGCAAAGACTCGCAAGGACGTGATCATGATCAACGTAATGCGAGATTCCTTAAACGAAATACTAATAGAGGAGCGCCAGTGCCAAGCTATGTAAAGCCATGGGTGAGATTCTTTCTCACCCTAAGCTGACTTCTCAAAAACCACAGCTAAGTTTTTTCTCCCTGATTTTCCGATTGCTTCGGAATTGGCTTCCTGCCAACTGTTTTACTCTCCTGATTTTACCTATCCTCTGATTGCAACAAACGAATTCATGTTTGATGTAATTGCCTTTGATGCCGATGATACCCTTTGGCACAATGAGTCTATTTTCACTATGACCCAAGTAAAGTTTCGTGAAATGCTCTCATCCCATGGACCTGAAGTAGTTGATCAAACTTTATCTTCGACTCAAATAAAAAATCTCCGACATTTTGGTTATGGGATCAAAGGCTTCATTCTATCCATGATTGAAACTTCCATTGAGCTGACGGACGGCGACATAAGTGGCAGTGAAATTCAGCAGGTGCTGGATTTTGGCCGGGAAATGTTAGTTGCCCCCATTGAGTTGTTGCCGCATGTCCGCGAAGTTGTTGAAGAACTTTCTCAAAGTTATAGTTTATGGTTGATCACCAAGGGGGATTTGATTGATCAGGAAACAAAAATTGCTCGTTCCGGATTAGCAGACAATTTTTCAAATGTAGAGATTGTTAGTAATAAAACTGCTGGGACATATGCCAAAATATTAACTCAACACAAAGTTGATCCTTTGCGCTTTATGATGATTGGAAATTCAATGCGCTCAGACATTGTACCTGTTGTCCAAATTGGCGGGCACGCGGTCCACATCCCTTACACTACTACCTGGGAGCACGAACAGGATCACCCGCATGTGGATTCAGATCACTATTCGGACTTGGATCACATCGGTTTGTTGCCGAAACTGATCAGGGAAAAAGGATGAAGATACCATTGCTTGAGGGGCGCAAAGTTGCGCTGGTTCATGATTGGCTGAATGGAATGCGAGGTGGTGAAAAGTGTTTGGAGGTACTTTGTGAGTTGTTTCCTGAGGCAGATCTTTATACTTTAATTCATGAGAAAGGTTCGCTGTCAGCAAAAATTGAGTCAATGTCTATCAGGACATCATTTGTCCAGAGCATGCCTTTCGGGTTAAAAAAATATCGTCATTATCTTCCACTGTTTCCATTTGCCATAGAGCAGTTTGATTTCAGTGGTTATGATCTAATTGTCAGTTCTAGTCATTGTGTAGCTAAAGGTGTGAGACATGATGACTCTGTCTTTCATATTTCATACGTACACGCTCCGATGCGTTACGTGTGGGATCAGTTTGATACATATTTTAGGCAGCCACGAACTTCATGGCCAGTTAGAATTGGTGCAGAATTAATGCGTCCGTATTTGCAGCGTTGGGATCGTAATACGGCGAAACGAGTCGACACTTTTCTTTGTAACAGTCACCACATTCGCAGAAAAATACTTGATTATTACAACCGTGAGTCACAAGTTGTTTACCCACCAGTTGAACTTTCATACTTTAGACCTGGAGGAGCAAAAGAGAATTTTTATCTGGTGGTTGGAGCTTTTGCACCAAATAAAAGTGTGGATTTGGCAGTGGAAGCCTTCAATCGGCTCAAGTTGCCCCTTAAAATAGTAGGCAGCGGTCAGGATGAAGAATATTGCAGGTCCATTGCTGGAGACAGTATTGAATTTCTGGGTGCTCTTTCGAGTGAAAAACTGTTAGAATTATACCAGCAGGCACGTGCTTTAGTGTTTCCGGGAGAGGATGATTTTGGCATCACTGCACTGGAGGCGCAGTCGTGCAATACTCCAGTTATTGCTTTTGCTTCTGGTGGTGCAATGGAAACCGTAACTGAGCAGACGGGACTGTTTTTCGCTGAACAAAAAGTGGAGGTACTTTGCGAGGCTGTAGAGAAAATGGAGCGAACCTGGAAGAATTATGTCTCAGAAGCATTTCGAAAGCAAACTAGCCGCTTTGGGCGGGAACAATTCAAAAAACAAATGGCTCATGCCATAGAATACGGATACAGACAATGGAAGTGCGACATTTGAAGAAGTATTTAAATATTTTCTTTAGTACATCGATCTTTTTGATCGTGCTTTTTTCTGGGGGAAGATTAGAGATTTCTCCAGCTCATGCTTTTTTTGAAAATCAGGTCAGGTATGCCTTTGAGCATCGTTGGCTACCAATGTTGAGTGATTCTGCTTCGGAAAAAAGATTTCAAGCTATGCAGGCTTTTTTAGCATTCCCAGAATGGGGTCTGCCAGTGTTAAGAAAGTCCATAATCAGTCCGGAATCTGACGGCTACCACTGGCAAATTGCAATGTTGATCGGAATGCTTGGTGACTCGTCTGATGCACCGCCTTTGCTGGAAATATGGCGGGAATTAAAGAACAGAGAACGTTCAGAAGTTTGGCTGGGTGCAGTGCAGCGTTTATACTGGAAAAATTACCTCCCTAGCGAGATTTCTCCAAAACTGACAAGTCTTTCAGTAAATTTTTTAAAAACATCGGCAGAAGGCGAGAAAGATATAAAGACAGCTAGTTTGCAGTATCGAATCGACAATCCTTCTCCTGTGCCACGTTTCATTCGTGTGGGTGCGCATTTTTGGAGAACTCGCACTCAAGAAAATCTCTCTGACAAATATTATTGGATTCCAACCGGCGGGAGAATTGAGTCGAGTATGCAAGTTCGTATCTTTCCTGTTGCACATTCCAGCAGTATGCGCTTAGATTTCCGAGTCTGGGAAGTTGGTGTTTCCGAACCACTACTTCACCAGAGGGGTAGAATACCTCCCCCAAGATAATGCTCCTTCTCTTTTAATTTCTGCCGATCTGATTTTCACTGTTGTTCATAATCTGGCAAAATTATTCTGTTTTTATTAAATTTAACTTGAAATAGTACTAAGTGAGTACTATATTAAGCAAACTCGTACAAAAAGAAGACAATGCTGAGAATATCAAAAAAGACTGACTATGCAATTATTTTGCTGACTCATTTGGGAGAATCTGTAGATCATGTGAGTGCGCAGAAAGTGGCAAAGCACTATAAATTGCCTTATCCCATGGTGGCTAATATACTTAAACAATTGGTTTCTTCCGGATTGATTAAGTCAAATCGTGGACAGCACGGGGGCTATGTGTTAGCCAGATCAGCACATGAAATTAAATTATCTGAGATTATCGAAGTGACTGATAGTCCTTTCAGTTTGGTAGAATGTGCTCATGATGAGGATTTATGTGAAGTTCATCAGTGTTGTCCCACTCAACGCCCACTTGTTGCTTTACATCAAAAAATTCAGAAGTTTTTTGAAGATACAACTTTAGCGACGATTATTACTGACGCACAATTGCATAACATGTTAATAGAGGATTCTTCGTATGAAACTGCCAATTTATCTTGATTACAATGCCACCACTCCGGTCGACCCGAAAGTGGTAGAGGAGATGATGCCTTTTTTTACGGAATCATTTGGGAACGCCGCCAGTCGTAATCATTCATTTGGTTGGCAAGTTGAACAAGTGGTGGAAACAGCTCGTGAATCCATTGGTAATGCCATTGGTGCCGGCGGCAAGGAAATTGTTTTTACCAGTGGCGCCACAGAATCAGACAATCTTGCTATTTTGGGCATAGCAGACTTCCATCAAAAAAAAGGCAAGAACATCATTACGAGTCCGATTGAACACAAGGCAGTAATTGATCCCTGTCATGCTTTGGAACAGCGCGGGTTTGAAATCACCTTTCTTGATGTGGATAAACACGGTTGCATTGATCTCAAGCAATTGGCTGATTCTATCAGGGAAGATACAATTTTGGTTTCGCTTATGGCTGGAAACAATGAAATCGGCACACTCAATCCACTGAGAGAAATTGGAAAAATAACTCGTGAAAAAGGAGTGCTTTTTCATACCGATGCAACGCAAGGCGTGGGGAAAATACCTATTGATGTGGAGGAAATGAACATCGATTTGCTCTCAATGTCTGCGCACAAGATTTATGGTCCAAAAGGTATTGGTGCATTGTACGTGCGGCGAAAAAAACCTCGTGTGCGCTTGTCACCAATCATGTTTGGTGGAGGTCATGAACGAGGTATGCGATCCGGTACCCTGAATGTCACAGGAATTGTGGGATTTGCCAAGTCTTTGGGGCTTGCTCTGGATGAAATGGCTTCGGAAGCAGAAAGATTGACAGGGTTACGCCAAAGACTTTACGAGCGTTTAAACTCAGAACTGGATTATATTTTTCTTAATGGTCACCCAACTGAGCGTTTGCCAAATAATCTCAACCTGAGTTTCGGTTATGTGGAAGGTGAAAGTTTGATGATGGGAGTGAGCGAACTCGCAGTTTCTTCCGGATCAGCCTGCACTTCTGCCAGTTTGGAACCATCTTATGTTTTGCGTGCTTTGGGAGTTGGTGACGATTTGGCGCATTCATCCATCCGTTTTGGCATGGGGCGCTTCACTACTGTTGAAGAAATTGATTATGCTGCAGAACAAATTATAGCTGCAGTCAAACGACTTCGGGAAATGTCACCACTGTATGAAATGGTGAAAGAAGGTGTCGATTTGTCAACTGTACAATGGTCATCCCATTGAGCTTGAGATTGTTTTTATTTTGAATAAGGAAAAATATGGCTTATAGCGAAAAAGTTATTGATCACTACAGCGATCCCAGGAACGTTGGAAGTTTGGACAAAAGCGACGAAAATGTCGGCACAGGACTGGTGGGTGCACCGGAATGCGGGGACGTGATGAAACTGCAAATTCAGGTGGATCCTGAAACTGAGGAAATTGTGGATGCTAAATTCAAAACTTTTGGCTGCGGGTCTGCAATCGCCAGTTCCAGCTTGGCAACTGAATGGGTGAAGGGTAAAAGTATTGATGATGCAATGTCTATTCAGAATACAGAAATAGTAGAAGAACTTTCTTTGCCGCCAGTAAAAATACACTGCTCTGTTTTAGCAGAAGATGCTATCAAAGCTGCTATTTCTGATTACAAAAAAAGAAACAAAGACTGAGTTATAGCAATTATTTATTAAAAACAAGCTATGGCTTTAGAGGAGTTATCCTGTCAAAAGTGCGAATCCCTGTTGATTTCGCGCCTGTTTTGCTTTTCCTGCGACGCCTTCCAGCCTTTCCCGAGTGAAATAGATTATTTTCAGGCAATGGGTTTGCCCATTGGCTTTGAAATTAATTATGAGGATCTTGAAGAACGTTACCAAAGGTTATCGTTGGTAATGCATCCGGACTTTTTCGAGTCTGCTTCTGAGGCAGACAAGCATTTGAGTGAAAAGGCTTCAGTGATGCTGAACACGGCCTACAACACTTTGCGAGAATCAACTTCACGGGCTAGATATTTATTATTTTTGTTTGCCAAAGGAAAAAATCTGAACGATAAAACATTACCTGAAGGTTTATTGAAAGAAATGTTTTTTTTGCAGGAATCTCTGGATGAACTGCTTGAATCAGGCGATGTATCAGCCCTGTCAAAAATGAACGAGGATTTACGAGGCAGGTACAAGGACATTGAATCGTATTATGCTCCATTGTTCAAAAAGTTTGAAGGCTCTCCTGAGGATTCCGAAATTCTCCAGCAATTGCAAACCCATTTGAACGTAGAGCGTTATCTGCGCCGCTTGTTAGACCGCATACCAATGAATGATTAGCGATTAAGTACGTTTTTATTTGCTACTAAGATCGCTAGAATAGCTAAGAAAAAATTAAATTCAGCGGTTCAGAAATGATGAACTAGTTAAAAGTCAAAATGCCACACGTGTTTGCAATTCCCGCAAAAGCGTGAATTAAGAAGTTCACATTGACCGAAATGATAGATCCCAGGCAAGGCATTTTGTTTCTCTGATGCGGTAACACTGTTCTCTCTCATTGTTCAAGATTGTAAAATCAGTGTTTTAATTTGCAATTCCTGGCGAATTCAGCAGTACAACCAACTAACCGACACCCACCAATAAATGGAACGTATAA
>Ga0209752_1000857_pt1 | contig 14928 bp, 11 predicted proteins | sample METZYME_3_250m_FD_187548 | JGI IMG/M metagenome (GOLD analysis project Ga0209752, IMG submission 187548) | Marine microbial communities from oxygen minimum zone in mesopelagic equatorial Pacific - METZYME_3_250m (SPAdes) (version 2) | ecosystem: Environmental > Aquatic > Marine > Oceanic...
TAACCTCTGCTCGTATCATCACTGGAACAATATCCCTCAAGAAACATATGAGTGAACAAATCCGAGCTCTCGGGCTGCTCTCGGGTGGTCTTGATTCCACTTTGGCTGCCCGTATCATGCAAGCTCAAAATGTTGAGGTTCTTGGCCTCCATTTCTCAACCGGGTTTTGCCTTGCAGATCGCCACCGCATCCTAGGTAACCGAAGTAACCCTGATAAGCCCTACAGAAATGAGGCCCTTCGTGCAGGGGCTGACTTAAGCATTCCTATCGAGATTATCGATATAAAGGATCAGTATCTCCCTGAGGTAGTGCTTAATCCGAAGTTTGGCTATGGGTCAGGAATGAACCCGTGTATTGACTGCCGTATTTTCATGCTGCAGAAGACCAGAGAAATTTTGGAGGAACGAGGGTACCAGTTCGTCTTTACTGGAGAGGTTTTGGGGCAACGACCAATGAGCCAGCGGCGCCCTCCATTAGACGATGTAGCAGAAGAATCGGGGTTAGGTCGCCTATTGCTCCGGCCGCTCAGTGCCAAGTTATTGCCGGAATCAATCCCGGAGGAGCGGGGTTGGGTAAACCGCGCGGAACTCTTTGACATTTCGGGCCGTTCGCGGAAGAGGCAGATGGAACTAGCTAGTCAATTCAGGATTATTGACTATCCACAACCGGCGGGTGGTTGCTGCTCTTTGCCGGATGAAAACTACGCCCGAAAGCTGCGAGATTTTCTCGCCCACCGGGGCACTGACGTTACACCTGATGACATGATGCTACTTAAGGTGGGACGGCATTTCCGTCTCAGCAATGACGTAAAGGTGGTGGTTGGCCGGGACCAAGGTGAAAATGCTTACCTTGAGCGTTTCATTCAGGGGCGGGCCGAAGTCTGGGTTGACGATTTCCCGTCACCCTTGACGCTGGTCGAAGGTCAACCCACTGCCATTGACCTTGAAACCGCTTGCCGCATAACGGCCCGATACAGCGACGGCCGCCATGAACCTGTCGTGCCAGTAAGGTGGCGCAGTGGAGAGAGTGAAGGTCAGCTTACCGTTGTTCCATGTCAAGACGACACCGAACTGGAGACACTGCGCATTTGAGGAGCCAGACAAGGTCGGCGCGCCGACATCGAGACGGCCAGGAGTTGCGCCGTTATGTCCATGGCACACTGGACAGAGACACTCTGGAGAAACTTGCCCCGGACATACTAATTGACGCACTCGGCACATTTTGCCCAGAGCCCGTCATTCGAACGCAAGAAAGAATGGCAGATGCCGAGCCCGGTGAAATCGCAATGCTTCTTGCCGATGATGTCGGGGTGGAAATTGATATCCCCGCGTGGTGCCTCAGCACCGGGAACGAATATCTTGGCCTGCTTAAAGCAGAGACCGGCTACAAGGTTTTCGTCCGTCGGACTTTCCCGAAGAGCCCTTAGCCATAGCGATAGGTCACGCCGTAACCTCCCTTAGGATTGCGCCACGACGTATAGCGTCTTGCAACTTGACAAGTCCCGCACTCTAGGCAGTCTTCAAAGTTGACGATGCAGCTGTCTTCATCCTCATTAAGCTTGAAAACCTGAGCCGGACAGATAAAAAGAACTGCACGATCAACGTCATTCCTGAAGGCCTCTTGGTCAACAGCGATGTGACTCTCGTTCATGAAGCGGCGGCGGACCAGATCAAGGCGCTCGTTCATCGACAGGCTCACATGTGGCTTTAAGTAATCCTTGACGTTGATTCCCATGTTGGTCTCCTATCTCAAACCAAGGTCTTCCGAGCTTGCCACAGTTGCCTTACCAACCTGAAGAAGCTTACCTCTGTCCGGACTTTACGCATCAGGCGGCGGCGCACTTCTGCCTTTGGCGTATCGTCGACAGTGAAGTAATCGCGCATCAATTCCACGGTGATTCGGGGATAGCTATCGACAAATTCTCGATTAGTGCGTAAGAAATCCACTGTCCCCCGAGAATGCTCTAAATCTTGCATAACCCAGGAAGCATCCAGTCTTCTCCGGTACGACTTTAGGGCAATTCGTGAAAAATCTTGCTTCTCACGAGCTTCCAGGAATGTCTCTGCAGCAAGCACTCCGGAAGCCATCGCTAAGTTTGTTCCTTCGTGATGAATTGATGGATTAACTAACCCGGCACAATCTCCAACCAACATTACTCCAGCTGCGTAAAGATCAGTGAAATCATCGTATGAATCTTCTGGGATCATCTTAGTCGCGTATTCGACCGTCTCCCCTCCACGTAGCAATGGAGCTACCGAGGGATGAGCCTTAAACTGGTCGAGAAGTTCGTAGGGTGCTGTTTTGCTCCGTAGGTAATCCTCAATTAAACAACCTACACCAACTGAGATGCTGTCGCGATTTGTGTATATAAAAGCCGACCCGACCATGCCTTTGACAGCCTGCCCAAAATACTCAACAGCAGCCCCCTGACTACCTTCGAGATGGAAACGGTCCTCGATGATTTCAGGGGGAAGGGCCAAGACTTCTTTGACCGCGTTGACACGATTTGCTGGGTTCATTTGACATCGCAATCCCGCCGCCTCGGAGAGCAGTGCGTTGGCACCTTCGGCCAAGATTACACAGTCCGCAAAAACATCTCCGTCATCTCGACCCGTGCGAACACCCACCACCCGATCATCTTCAATCAGTAAGCTTTCTACCGTAGTTTCGCAAATAATTAGAGCGCCCTCTTCTTCCGCCTGCTCGGCAAACCAACGATCGAACCGTGAACGCAGAGCGGTGAAGGTGTTGTTATATGGGGGTTTGTCGAAGTGAGCACTTTTCAAGTCGAGCGCAACCTGCGAATCAACATCAAGCGCCACCCATCGACGGTTGACAATATGGCGCTCGACAGGAGCCTTTTCCCAAAATTTAGGCACTAGCTCAGCGAGCACACCGCTGTACAGGATGCCTCCAAAAAGATTCTTCGCGCCCGGGAAATCGCCCCGTTCAATCACTAGAACTTCAACGCCATTTCTTGCAAGGGTGAGCGCTGCTGCGACCCCAGACAAGCCAGCTCCAACGATTACGACCTCGAATCTATCGTCCGACATAGAACGCCTAAATAACTGATAATAAAAGACTTACTGTGGACCCTTGGAGAATGAGCGTAGCATGAGGGAGGGGGGGGCTCAACCGAAAGGTCCATACGGCCGATGCTATACTTCAGACATGTATCCTTCCTCACCAGACTCGTTTACGGCTCGCGTCTGTGCTGTCTTATTGCTTTTGGCTAGCCCGATCTTCACGGGCCAAGAAGGGGATCTTTTTGCATCGATTGCATCTGTTCCCTCCGCAGGGCAAGACACCGAATCGCTAACTATCCAAACAGCCCCGGTGCGGATCGTCGCGCCGCCGAATCGAGGACAGTGGCTTAGGCGTCTCGCTCTCTTCGCTGACGATGCTGCCCAATCCTACGAAGCCATTTTGGGGAGCCCAGTTCCTGGCGGAACTATCCGCTGGATTCCCGACCCCTTAGTCGCATACCAGATCGACGCACAGGTCACGATCAAGAATGGAACGGATGGGATGGTTATAAGTTTTGATGAACCATTTACTATCCTTGCCGAAGATCTTGGTGTTGCCTTCGCGCAAGGATATTCTCGGTGGATCACTGCCTATTCTGTAGCACGGCTTTACTTTGGTGCTGTCAAGGCCTCTGACGCTACATGGGTCGACGGCGCAGCATTATTCATGACGGAATTGCTAGCACGCCGGGATCGTTCCACCACTCCAGTCCTGTACAACATCGAAGCGGCTTACAGTCGCGCGATGCGGAGCCGCGTCGACGTTCACATGACGAACGAAAGCACCGCAGCCGCTCGTGGCAAAGCACTTGCAACATTTCAACTACTGGAAGGCCTCTACGGCGAGGCTGTGACTGGCAAGGTTTTATTGTCAATGGCTAGCTCGCTTTCGGCACGTGGGATGAAAGAGACCATTATCGCCAATTTGCCCCTTGTCTCTCCGACCGACCCGCGCGCAATGCTGGATGCTTGGGTGGATCCGCGCGCGACAATCGATCTTGGGCTTGCTGATATTCGTCTGACAAGGAATGGACAGACCATTAGCGGCACAGCCTCACGTTCTGGAAATATCCCAGTCTGGAGCCAAGTCGAGGTGACGCTTGCCAATGGGGAGCGGTTGTATATCGACATCCCAGCCAGTACAACACCCGAAACGTGGGAACTCGAAATCTCCAGTGAACCGATAGAAGTTCGAATCGATCGGAATAGTCGTCTGCCCGACATCAACAGGAGCAACAATCGATATCGTTTCGGAGACGCCGGCCGCATCAAAGAATTCTTTCCGCTCGACAAGACGTTGCAAGTCGGCGAACTTCATTTCAATGGGGAGATTCAAGAAGTGGGCCGTAAACGCGCCGAAGATTTCTCGATAACTTTACGAAACCTAACAGACTCGCCTTACGGGCTTGGCCTTTTGGTAAGTGCGCAGTGGGTTGACCGTCCCGCTTCCCGGACGCAACGACGAATCTTCATTGTGCTCCCTCCTGGAGAGTCCGTGGTTGCGCAGGACTTTATTGAATATCCGCGCAGGGGCACGGGTCGAGCACGGGTTGAAGCACGTTACTGGAGTGCTTCGACGCCCGAGGCTCTGACTGAACGATTACTAAGGGATCCCGCCGACCTGTTAAATTCCTATCTAGTCATTCGCAATCCGGTTCAAGTTACTGGCCCAGACGGGGCACCATTGGAGCGGTTGACAGAGCAACAAATAACATCAGCCGCAGAGTTGACGGTTGCAGGCGGCGGCTCAACTTCCCCTACTGTTTCCCCAGACAACGATCCGCTGACTAATTCTCAGCTCACTGAACCGGCTACGGCTCCGTTTGGTGTGCGGATCCTTTCACCTCCCGTCGCCTCAACACCAATTGATGTAATGACTTTTGCCGTAGCGGTCGATGGGCCCCCAGCGACTCTACTCGAGCTCTATGTCAATGATGAGATTGTTGGGAGAGGCGCAGGATCCTCAGCGCGCGCAACTTTTGTGGCGACCGAGGACCAAACCGTGTACCTATTGCAGGCTCTGGCGATTGGCCAAGGTGGAGAACTCGCGAGCGATACACGCCTGCTACAACGTGGCGAACTCGGATTTGGGGCCAGCGTTGATCTCGTAACGTTGAACCTCACGGTGCGGCAGCCAGGCGGAGGATTCGTTGAGGACCTCACTAATGAGGATTTCATGGTAATCGAAGACGGTGTACCTCAAGAGATTGTGAACTTTGCGAAGGGGGAGAACACAGCGGTGTCAGCGGCCATGTTGCTGGATACCAGCAGCAGTATGATTGGTGGGGGTATTGCGAGCGCTCGTGCTGGCGCAAAACGGCTAGTCAACGACCTGTTGCGCGGTAACGACCGCGCCATGGTGCTGGGCTTTAACGATCGCGTTTACATGTATGCAGATTTTACCAACGACGTTGAAGCGCTTCGAAAAGCCATTGATGCCACTAGCCCCGACGGCGGGACCAAGCTGTTCGACGCCACCGTAGAATCAATTCGGAAGATTAACCAAAGGTCCGGTCGTCGAGCCTTAGTGATCTTATCGGATGGCCTGGATGTCCAGAGCCGTTTCAGGTTTGCAGACGTTCTCGAATACACTCGCCAATCAGACGTGCTGGTATACACAATAGGGCTTCAACTCATGCACGATTCCACGGACCTAGGGGACGCCAGTGACGCGGTTCGGTCCAGCGTCGAAAACCTTCGAGAATTGGCCGATGCGACTGGCGGTTCAGCATATTTCCCACTTGTGCTCGATGAGCTAGAAGCAATCTATTCTGAGATCGCTACCGAACTCGAGAGCCAATATTCGGTCTCCTACTACCCAACTAACCAAAACTGGGATGGAGAATGGCGGGATTTAGATGTTTCCCTGCAAGGCCGTCCGGGGCGTATACAGGCGCGTCCCGGCTACTATGGAGTCCGACCCAGCAGTCGCCAGTAGCCTTTACTATTAATAGCTGATCTCATGCCAAATTGGACATTTCTTACTTTGCACTTTTTCCACACCATGGCCCTCGTTGTGTGGGTTGGCGGAATAATTGCAATTGGCGGAATCGTGGCACCGATAGCGTTCCGCGAACTCCCCAACCGGAGCAGTGCAGGAAAGGTTATTGGCCTCTCATTGCAGCGTTTTGATGTCCTCGTTGCCATTTGCATCGTCTTGCTTGTCGCAACCAGCACATTGATGGCGCTATGGTACGGACGTTGGTCGCCGTGGTATGCGATCCAGTACACGTGCATCGCCCTTATGAGCATATCGGCAACCGTGTGTATGACTATTGTAGGCCCCAGAATGCGTAACTTGCGGAGCAGTTCCACGGAACACCGAACGCCAGACAGGGCCGCTGAATTCGACCGGCTCCACCAGTTCTCGACACTATCCATGCAGTTTAATCTGGCATGCGGCACGGTCGCGATTCTGTTCTCATGAAGCTGGGATCGCCATTAACCGTGTTCTTCTGGATTTTATTGGTGTTCCCGGGCGCGGCTTATGGGCAGCAGGTCGTGCCAGAACTCAATGAACTCGCCGCGGAAGCCCTGGAACTATTGAACCTTAGCCGGCAGGAGGCGGGCCTGGATCCACTGAGCCCGCATAAAGCACTCTCCATACTGGCCACCCGACATAGTCAGGAGCAGGCGGTACGGCAACGCGTCAGCCACTATTCGTACGAGTTTGGCTTGTCAACGGAGCGACGTATCCTGATCTCATATCCAACTATCCATCGCCTTGCCGAGAACGTCGCACGCAATCGCAGCGTCAAGCTGCTGCACGAGGCGCTCTTGCGTAGTGAAGGCCATCGCCGGAACCGGATGGATCCTAAATTCACGCATGTTGGAATCGGCCTAGCGCGTGCAAATCCCGCCTCTTTGTACCTCACCGAGATATTCGTCGCCGCGTCCAAGGTCGGCCCCTTAGGGGAACCTGTCGCCTTCTACTTTGATGCTAGCCCCGGATCATATGAACAAGGCGACGAGCCGCTGGTCGAACTAGGTGCGCACGTGATTACGGTCGGCCCACCAGGCCCGGATGACCCGGAACACTGGACTGTCAGAGGCATCGAGGCTTACCAGTCCGGCGACCTTAAGGCTGCGGCGAAGTTTTTCCAAAAAAGTTTGTCGTTAGATCCAGGGTACCGCTATGCCAAATACAATCTCTCTCGAGTATTACTTGAGGCAGGATTACCAGATGACGCAATAACTCTGCTTGACGAGCTGCTCCAAGACGACCCCACTGATCTTGACGCTATGGTTACACGAGGCACTGCCGCGATTTTACTCGAAGATTTCAAGGCCGCTGAAGGCATCTTCCGAGCTGTTCTCGTCCAGCGTCTTGACGACGCTACTAGCTGGTACGACCTTGGGCTTGCGCTTGAATATCAAGACCAACTCTCTGAAGCAGAATCTGCTTATCGCCAAGCCTTACATATCGACCCCACCCTAGTACCTGCCCAGATCGGGCTAGTCCGCATTACACGACACTGACGCATTGGCACACTGCCAACTGCCCGGTACAATTTTCGGATGGGAATTGCCGAGCGACTAATCAAGAAACTCGAACAGGAAATTCGGCCCCTTGAGCGCGAACTCAAGGTTGAATTGCCTCGTCAACTTGCTGAAGCAGCCGCACATGGTGATCTTAGCGAAAATGCTGAATATGAGGCTGCCAAGCAGCGTAAGGAATTAGTACAGGCCCAACTCGCGCGCCTCTACGATAAGCGCCAGTCTTTAGCTGGCATTAGCGAACTAATGATTCCCCGTGATTCGATAGGATTTTGGTCTAAAGTAAAAGTCCTTGACCTGGATAGCGACGAAGAAATTGAATACCGGCTCGTAAGCCCAGATGAGTCGGACCCTCGAAACGATCGTGTTTCAGTTTCGTCGCCAATCGGACGAGCGCTTATCGGAAAAATCGAAGGAGACGAGGTCAAGATAGAAACTCCACGCGGGACAAAGAACTACGAAATCCTTGAGTTCTTAACCGTCCATGTAGCTCCAGACCCTGACGACTGACACATTTCTTACAATCAACCAACGCGGTAATAATTGCATGACTGCAGACCCCACCTTGATCAGTGCTTGGTCTAGGGCCATTCCCGAATATAATCTGAGCAGATCGGTTGCATTCGGTCTCTCGCCAACCGAAACTAGCGAGACCGCTCACCGACACACCCTTTCCCCTTATTGTTGAGTGCTCGACAGCTTTCCCTCTCTCTAGCTATAATCGCCCCGCCACAAGGAACTTTGCTGTTTGATTACTAAGTGAGGAACTGATGGCGTTTTCAGATAATTTTGAAGCATCAAAGTTGATACGGATGTTCACAGACCCACTCAACTGGACACTCGTGGTCTTGGCTGCAGCATTTAGCTACTACGTCTTAGCCGTGCCTTATTGGCAGGACGAGTATCTAAAACGAAGCCCACAGGTCATGACACTCCAGGAATACATGGATAACCCCAGCCATCCGCGAGAGTGGATGATCCGTACACTTGGGGCACCTCCACCCAGCGCTGAAATTATAGTCGAGGGCCTCAGTGTGAAGCATGTCGATAACGACTCCATCACACTCACCAGCGCTAGTAATACCGTTACACAAACATCGGGCCGTGCGTGCGACCTCGCTGAGGAGACCGTGATGGGCAGTGAAGCAGATCCGCCCGCGACCGATATCCTTATCGCCGGTGACAACATGGACCTGCTTGGTTTGTCTGCAGGGCAGCAAGTTTCATTACAGGTATTTGGGTTGCATGAGACCGACCTAGGTTGGGTTCCACTGCATCCCGAGTTGGACTCAGATCTTGAAGAAAAGTTCACTAAAGATGAAATAGACGAACTAGAACTCCTTGAAGTGCATGTGGACGGCAACATAATCAGGAACCCCTATGTTGAGACCGGCGAGTTACGGCTTGCATCGGGACTACAGCCAGATGGGGAGCCTAATACACTTGAGGGGCTCGACAACGATACTGAATACATCCAGACAGGCAGCCGCCTCGCCGGCTCTCTGCTGGACTTAAAGGGCGTCAGGCTCGTCGGCCAGGACACCAATGTCATGGCACCCTATTTCGTGGTTGAGGATACTGAAGGTCGGCGCGCTAACGTGTACTACAATCAGCGCCTACTTTCGGAACATCGTTGGGCCCTTGACCGCCTTGGCGACCAATGCATTGTCGTGCGCGGTGTATTGAGACGACTGACGCCTCCAGAGTTACGGCAACTCGGAGAGGACGACAATGTACAGGCTGTGATTGATGGACATGCCATGGTGTCACCGGACGGCGCTGTGGTAATCAGCCTAGAAAATCCGGCAGCTGCTTTAATGGGACGCTAAATAGGGCAGCGTCTACTGCCGCTGTCCTGAACCTAGCCAGCGCCATGGTCCCGACGCGCGAGCAAGCATACGCCTTGCTCACTAAACACACGAAGAGCCCTCACTTAGTCAAGCACGCCTTGTGCGTTGAGGCTGCTATGGGCTTCTATGCCCGACTCCACGGTGGCACACCGGAGACTTGGGCACTCGCTGGGCTCCTTCACGATTTTGACTATGAAGAACACCCTTCGCTAGAGGAACATCCCTTTGTTGGTGCCAATATCCTCAGATCCCTTGAATACCCAGATGAAGTAATCGCGGCTATCCTCGGCCACTCGGAGCATACTGGAGTTCGACGTGAAACAGATATGGCAAAGGCTTTATACGCCGTTGATGAATTAACAGGCTTTGTCGTTGCTTGCGCGCTGGTTCGGCCAACAAGAAGCCTATTGGATTTGCCCCTGAAGTCGATCATGAAGAAATTCAAGGACAAGGCCTTCTGCAGAGCTATTGACAGGGAACATCTTCGCACCGCCGCCGAAGAAATCGACGTTCCGTTCCCTGACCATGTTGCGAATGTGTTGTCTGCGCTGCAAGGAATTGCTTCTGAGCTAGGCCTTGCGGTGCCGAATAGCATCAAATGACCTAGGGTTTCGCAAACTTTTTCTAGTCACGGCTTGATGTTGCCGGCCTGTTCCTTGCAGCCAGGGGCAACGAGACAACGTATAGCAAGGCCATCAACACTTCTGAGTCGCTGAAGTTATACTCAAACATCCCCATTGCTAAAAACCCAGTTAAAGAAGCAAGCGCTGCACTCGCTTCTGGACCACCGGGACCGGTCGCGCCTACTGATCGGAGAATGCGCCAAGCAAGAATTCCGAAAGCTGCCATCATCCATAACCAGGCACTTAGCCCCAAAAGGCCACGTTCGGCGGCAATTTGCAGCAGGTTATTGTGGAGATGTGAATTTTGTTCCCGGAACCCCCAGTCGACTACCCAGGCTGGGTAGACCCGCTCCATTAAGCCTGGACCGATGCCTAAGAGTGGGTGAGCTTCAATTATCTTTAATCCTGTCGCCGCCATGGCAAGTCGATCGCGGTCGTTTGGACTCTCCATTGAAAAGGTGTTGGCTGCACGCTCAAAAAGAGCCTCGGGCCCTGCCAACGCTGAAACAAAAACAGTAATTACGACTAGCGCTACAAGTAGACTTATCGCGTAGTGTGCTGGCCTTTCCTGAAAGCCTGCTTTACCACTCGATTTCTCTTGTGTTGGAATAAATCCGGCACCATAAAACACTAGTAAGGCGGTGCCACACCCAATCCAAGCGCTCCTAGTCAAGGTAAGCCCAATCATCGCAACTGCCAATCCGGCGACAAGATGAGCCGCAACTCGTCCAATTCGGCCACGGATTGTGAGCAGAGCAGGAATCGCGACCAGAAGAACGCCTGAGAAGGTCATGTAGTGTCCGAGAGGCCCAGTTGCCCGATAGATAGCATCCCCCGCCGCGGGTGTCATTATTGCCGCCTGGTAAAAACCCACAAATATGGCTGCGCATATCCCAACAGCAAACACTTTGAGGCCGCGCGCTCGCGCGTCCTCATCACGCCACAGCGCCCACGTAACTACCGGCGCGACAAATAGAAAAACTTCTCTAAGTTCGATTAGCCCCTCCACGCGGTCCCGAGAGGCCATAACGGAGAGCAATGACAAGGCAAAGAACACGACAATAGGAGCAGCGACTAAGCCAAACAGGTCACCGGCAGAGGAACTTGGACCGGCTGCTGGCTCTCGAACACCCACACCAGTTTCACGCAACAACCAGCTTGTTCCCCAGGCTACAGCCGCCAGCCAGAGTGCAGTTTCGGCCACTACGATCGAAAAAGTGATCGCCATAAGCCAGATCATCGCAAGCATTGTTGCTAGCTTGAAAATCTGGGCGGCAAGCTCTCCATTAGATGTCGAGTCTGGACTGAAAATAGCAATTCCCTCCTGGTCCCGGCCAACGATATCGGTCCAGATGCCTCGAGCCAACCAGTAATGATGCACGCGGCTGTCCTTGCGATCAGGGATCCAAGGAAACGATAACCTTTTTTTGTCGCACGGCTGGTCCACTATCGACACTTTGTACATGTTCGATCCAACAACATCATCAACGGCAGCCTTAGATGCAGCACAAGACAATTGCTTCGCTAGGGCATTGATGGCTTGAAGTTACAGCGATAGTCTTCCAGGATGGAACTTGGGCGAACTAGCCGCTGGCTGTTAACTACTTTCTTCTTCTTTCTATTGCTTTTTACCCTCTCTATATGGGGGTTGAATCGAATATTGGTGGGCAGCGCACCGGAGGTCCGCAGCGGGACAGTCCTTACGATCCGTCTTCAGGGGGCCATTGGCGAATCCCCCCAGCAAGGCCTGTTCGGTACCGCTCTTACGGTCCACGAGATTGACGGAGCTCTTCGACGTGCCGCCGATGACGCGAGAGTCGATGCTGTACTGCTTGAAATCGGACCACTTACTGGTGGCTACGGAAAAGCGCAGGAAGTACGGGCCGCCGTAGAACATTTCAGGGAGAGCGGCAAACCAGTACTCGCTTTTCTGGAACTGGCATCGAACCTTGATTTGTATGTCGCCTCAGCGGCCAACATCATCTACCAGGTCCCTTCCGGAGACTTGATTCTTGGCATGTATCTGCAACAACCGTTCTATCGTGACTTGATGGACAAGATCGGTGTCCGGTTCGAAGTTTTTGCCAGCGGACCCTACAAGAGTGCCTTTGCGTCGTACACCGACACGGCTCCTTCCGACGCCCAGTATGAGATGGAAGATAGTCTCCTTGGGAATCTCTATCGACAGTGGCTTGGGGACGTTTCGGCTGACCGCGGGATGACGGTCGAATCCGTCGCTACGGCATTTGACGAAGGCTACCTGTCCGCCCGTCGGGCACAGGCGGTAGGGTTCATCGACGAACTCGGGTATCGCGATATGCTCGAAGAGAAACTCGCTGAGTATGCCGGGAAGGCACCACTACACGTTTCCGTTCGCGACTACCTCCGTGATACCGAGCCAACTGAATTGTTCGCACCCGAGAACGCCATCGCGCTTATATATATCAGTGGCATGATGGTTCCGGGAGACTTCGATACCGGCATCTTTGGCGCTGAAGTCGCTGCTGGCGGAACGATCGAGCGTTATGTCCGTGAAGCTGCTGAGGATCCGTCTGTTAAGGCCATTGTCCTGCGTGTCGACAGCGGCGGGGGGGCGGTGACTGCGGCAGATGTCATGGGGCGTGCGATTGAACTGGCGGCACAAGAAAAACCTGTGGTGGTTAGCATGTCCGACGTTGCCGCGTCAGGAGGGTATTGGATCGCCAGTAAGGCAACCCGTGTATTCGCTAACCGTGCCACATACACTGGATCGATTGGTGTTGTAATGGCCCGCCCCGACCTGGAGGGTACCTACGAGCTGCTGGGGATTAACCAAGGGATTATTAAGCGGGGAAAGAACGCTGATCTTATGAGTACCGCGGGCCCATTACGACCCGACCAGATAGATATCTTGACACGCAATGTCACAGACATATACGAAGAGTTCATCGATGTAGTTTCTAAGGGACGTAATATGGATCGCAATGCCGTCCACACCGTGGCGCAAGGCAGAGTGTGGACTGGCGAGCAGGCCCTTGATCACAATCTTGTGGACGATATCGGTGGCTTACGGGAGGCATTAGTCGCGGCAAGAGCTGACGCGGGCATTGAACCGGGTCAGCGAACAGCCCTGCGGACCTTTCCACCCACTCGATCGGTCTTCGAGGAGCTAGCAAACTTGTTTAATGTCTCAGCAGTAACGCGCCGCGCATCCCCGATGCCTTCAGGCCCTCTTTCACTTACTCTAGAGACGGTATGGGAGCGGATTCGAATTTTGGAAATGTCGGGTCCTCTCTGGGCAGTCATGGATACCGCTCTGCCGGTTCCTGTTCGTTAGTCTTGGCCGTCCGGGTGCACGATCCACGCACTATTTTCTCAGCGTAAACTCATATCGTTAGTGTGTTAAGTTTCAGCAGATGACGCGTCGCTTTGTCCTTCCCAGGAGGGGAACCTCCACCTTTGAGATCAATTACGAAACGGATCTCAACGAACAGCAACTCGCTGTCGTTACCTGCGGGGATGGGCCAAAGATAGTCATCGCAGGTGCCGGTTCAGGTAAAACCCGGACGCTCACATACCGGGTCGCCCACCTCCTTGAACGAGGAGTTGCGCCTGCGGGAATCCTTCTGGTCACGTTCACCAATAAGGCGGCACGAGAGATGCTCGGACGAGTTGAGCAGCTCACGGGATTGTCCCGTCACCGCCTGTGGGGGGGGACCTTTCACTCAGTTTGCGCTCGCATGCTGCGGCGCCACGCTGGTCTGGTTGGTTATACCGACAGTTTCTCCATACTTGACGAACGTGACCAACGCGATTTGATTAAACTGTGCATCACTGATCTAGATATCCCAGTAAAACAACGTCGGTTCCCCTCAGCCAAAGTTCTGGCGGGGATTTTTTCATTGCAAGCAAATACACGCCAACCGCTTGAGGAATTGCTCAGCGAGCGCTACATCCAATTCATTGAATGGTTGGAAATCGTAGGGAAAATCTCTGACCGGTACGCCATACGGAAGCAAGCAGCCAATGCAATGGACTACGACGACCTTATGCGGCGTTGGCTGGAGGTCTTGATGGATAACAAGCAAATTCGAGATCGTTACCGGGAGCAATTCGACCACATCCTGGTTGACGAATATCAGGACACCAACATTGTCCAAGCAGAAATCGTTGAAATTATGGCGGGAGTCAAAAAGGAAGTTAACTTGATGGTCGTCGGTGACGACTCCCAGAGCATTTACGCTTTCCGGGGCGCAAACTACGACAACATATTGCAGTTCCCAATACGTAACAAAGCCACTGAAGTGTTTCGCCTTGAGACTAATTACCGCAGTACTCCACAGATTCTCGATCTGACTAATGCCAGCATCGAACAGAACAAGGAGCAGCACAAGAAGGTTCTTCGCGCGGAACGCGCGGACGGGATGCTTCCAGCCCATGTGCCCTGCAACTTTCCAGAACAAGAAGCCGAGTTCGTTGCGGAACGTATCCTACAATTACGTGACGAAGGTGTTGCCCTTTCTGATATTGCCGTTCTTTACCGTGCTCACTCTCACCGTCTATCCGTTGAAACCACACTGCTTCGTTACGATATTCCCTACGAAGTTCGTGGAGGGCTGCGTTTCTTTCAGCAGGCTCATATCAAGGACCTGGTCGCCCACCTGCGGCTAGTAGAGAACCCTCGGGATGAAGTGGCGTTCAGAAGGGTTCTCTTGTTGCAACCGGGCATCGGTAACGTAACAGCAAACCGCATCTGGAACGCGGTTACCCCGCAGACCTCTGAGGGCGACGCTCTGGTCGGTACATTTGAAAACATGGACATCGCCGGGCTGCTTCCCTCTAAGGCTCGTGCCTGCTGGCCTGAGTTCGTTAAGACGATACGCGAAATCCACGCTTTCCGAGAAGATCCCGAGACCGCAATCAGCATTGTTCTGGACTCGGGTTACAGAGAAT
>Ga0209752_1000859_pt1 | contig 14902 bp, 11 predicted proteins | sample METZYME_3_250m_FD_187548 | JGI IMG/M metagenome (GOLD analysis project Ga0209752, IMG submission 187548) | Marine microbial communities from oxygen minimum zone in mesopelagic equatorial Pacific - METZYME_3_250m (SPAdes) (version 2) | ecosystem: Environmental > Aquatic > Marine > Oceanic...
TCATATTGACCGAAGCTACCCTCAGTTTTCTTGGATTTGGCATACAACCGCCCGATTCTTCCTGGGGAACCATGCTATCCAGCGGAAGGCCGTATATCACAACCGCTTGGTGGGTGGTTGTTATGCCAGGAGTGGCAATCTTCTTGACAGCCTTGTCGTTCAACCTTTTCGGCGTGTGGCTACGTGCCATCAGTGACCCACTCCAACGCTGGCGATGGATGAGGACAACCAAAGAAGCGAGAGAGGCTGGGGTACGGGACGCATAGTCGCGACGATGCAAGGGTTTGTCGCCCGTGATCGGTCCCAATACACCGGTCGTCTGCTAGGCTGCCCCGCCTAGCCACACCACTCTAACGGTGTCGATTGCTATATCCGCGAAGTTTTTAGCGTGTACTTAGGTAGGGTAGATCTCCACCAGAAATGGCATTAAGCCGCACTCGATAGGCGGTCAAACCGATCGGCGACTGCCCAGACAAGGATTCCCGAAGCCAAGACATATGCAACTGGTGCTCGCTCAACCCATCTTGAGCGGTCGAGCGAGTAGGCAGGCGGGCTAAATCACCCCTTCCGCGCACGGGAAAGAATTAGGCCGAGGGCCAATCGTTTTCCTCCAATCCGGCCCAGCCGTCGTTCCTACCCGGCCTTGTGCTACGATTGCCCCGTCACGACCGTATAAGCAGGAGTAACCATGGCCAATGATGCTGATGATCAGGACCTGCAGGAAGCAGGACGAAAGCACGAGAGCATGCTGGCCGATGCTTTGGCCCGTCAGGGAGAACCGAAGCCCGATCCGGAGACCAGCTACGGCATGCCCCTGAAGCCGCTCTACACCCCCGAGGACGCAGCCGGTAGCGATTACATGCGGGACCTGGGGTTCCCCGGGACCTACCCCTTCACGCGGGGGATCCGCCCCGACATGTACCGCGGCCGCCTGTGGACCATGCGTCAATACGCCGGGTATGACACGGTGGAGGAGACCAACTCGCGGTTCCGGCATCTGCTGGAACAGGGCCTCACCGGCATGAACGTGGCTTTCGACCTGCCCACCCAGTTGGGCATGGACCCGGACCATCCCCAGGCAACATTTGAAGTGGGAAAAGTGGGAATACCCTGTCCCTCCGTGCGCCAGATGCGGACCCTTTTCCATGAACTGCCCATGGAGCGGGTGACCCCATCCCTCACGGTGAACGCGTCGGCCCAGTCGGTCTTATCGATGTACGTGGTGACCGCCCAAGAACGGGGACTCCCCCTAGAGCAGATCGGCGGTACTACCCAGAACGACATTCTGAAGGAGTTCATCGCCAGGGGGAACTACATCTTCCCTCCCGGCCCATCGCTGAAGATGACGGTCGACCTCTTCGAATACTGCTCCCAGCACCTGCCCCGGTGGAACTTCATCAACATCTGCGGCTACCACGTGCGGGAGGCCGGGTCCAGCTTGGTGCAGGAACTGGCCTTCGCCTTTGGCAACGCCCGGGCATATCTGGACGAGGCGCTGTCCAGGGGCATGGCTATCGACGATTTCGCACCCCGTATCGCTTTCAACTTCAGCGTGTTCAACAACGTTCTTGAAGAGGTGGCCAAGTTCCGGGCCGCCCGCCGTTTGTGGGCCAGGCTACTTAAGGAACGCTATGGGGCTAAGAATCCGCGTTCCCTGACCTTCCGGACCGGCGCCGGCAGCGGAGGTAGCACACTAGTGGCCCAACAGCCCGAGAACAACGTGGTCCGGGTGACCCTGCACACGGTTATCGCCGCCATGGCCGGAGTGCAGTCGATGCACACAGCGTCCATGGACGAGGCCCACGCACTGCCGTCCGAAGAGGCAGCGACCTTGGCCCTGCGCACCCAGCAGATCGTTGCCTACGAGAGCGGACTTGCCGATGTGATCGATCCTTTGGGCGGCTCTTACTACGTGGAGAATCTCACCAACCAGATCGAGGAGCAGGCCGAGGATTATCTGAAGCGTATCGAGGAGCGCGGCGGCATGGTGGCGGCCATCGAGTCCGGTTGGGTGGTCCGGGAGATTGGGGAAGAGGCGTACCGTTTCCAGCTGGAGGTGGAGCAGGGAGAGCGGGTCGTCGTGGGACTTAACCGGTTCACCACCGACGAGACTCCCCCCATCGAACTGCACCGTTCTGACCCTACGGTAGTCAGCGGTGTGAAAGCTGAGGTCGATGAATTGCGCAAACAACGGGACGGAAAGGCGCTGTCACGTGCTTTGGGTGACGTCAAGGCGGTGGCAAGTGAGGGTGGCAATCTGATGCCACCCACGTTGGAAGCCATACGGTCTCTGGCCACGGTAGGAGAGGTTTCTGGGGCGTTGCGTGAGATCTTCGGTGAGTGGCAATCGCCGGCTGTTCAGTGAGGTGAGTCGAACTCCTCAACCGTTCATGGTGAGCCTGTCGAACCACCGCCGCCACCCCGACTACGTCGAGAGCCTCTACTTCGCCGAACCTAACCCTCGCCCGGGAGAGGGGGTTGTGGTCTTTTCGACTTTAACCAGACGGGTTGAGGCGCTGGACCAGTTCTGCCCAGTGGTGGCCCCAGGCGTTGCAGATGGTATTTACCTCTTCTTCGGGGAAGTCGCGCAGGGCCACCGGGCCGTAGTGGGAGGTGTGGGCGTTGCCCTGGATGACCATGCCGTGGTTCAACAGGATGTGGAGCATGCTGAGCAGGGCCAACTCCGCACCGCTGCCGGGCCGGCCTCCCCCGGTGAACGCTCCGCCGACCTTGCCAGAGAGCGGCCCGGGGTAGTCTTGGAAGGCGGTGACATCGAACAGCCGCTTGATCTGCCAGTCAACGTCTCCAAACCGCACCGGAGTCCCAACTATCACACCTTTGGCGGACAGCATCTCCTCCCACCGCACCTCTTCCACCGTGCGCACCAGGGTGCTGGCTCCGGATTCTTCCATCCCCTGGCGGACGGGCTCCACCATCGCTCCAGTGCGCCCGTTCTTAGAGGTGTAGATGATCAACAGGTCGTGCTGTTTTTCCGGCATACGAATCCTCTCGAGTCGATTAAACCTGACACTTTGAGCAGAAATAAGTGCCCCGGGCGCGAACCCGGATGGCGGTCATCTTGGTCCCGCAGTTGGGACAGGGAGCTTTGATGTCGCGCGGGTGGCTCCAGGTGGTCAATGCCGTTGGCGGGTCTGGCCAGTGCTGGTCACGGGCCCGGTCGTAGACCCCATAGGCTGCAGCTAGGGCGTCGATTATCGCCTGCCGCAGCGTGGCAACTTCGTTTATGGAAAGCCCGGATGCGGGCCGCTCCGGATGCAATCTTGCCAGGAACAAGGACTCGTCGGCATAAAGGTTGCCCAGCCCGCAGGCGATGGACTGTTCTAGGAGCAAGGCTTTCACCGGGGCCTTCCTGCCGGCGAATGACTCCGCCAGAGTCTCGGCGGTGAATTCTGCCTCGAAGGGTTCGGGGCTTGTGGCCGGCAGCACCTCGGTGGGCGAGTCCACCAACCACAGTTTTCCGAACTTGCGGGGGTCCACGAAGCGGAGCTCCCGCCCGTCCTCCAACGGGAAAAAGTGTCGGGTCATTGGGTCAGTTTCTTGAGTTTGGGGCTTTACCTGGAGCCTGCCGGTCATGCCTAGATGGACCATGAATGAGGCCGGACCGTTGCCTGATAGACATAGGATGATGTACTTGCCCCGCCGCTCGACGTTCTGGATGATGCGGCCCTTCAAACCCTCCACCAGTTCCGCTGCCGACGGCTTTTTGACCGTGTTGGCCCAGGTGATGTTCGCGCCGGCGATAGTGGAACCTGTTAGCCCCGCCCGGACCAAGTTCCGGCGCGTGTTCTCTACCTCAGGCAGTTCGGGCATCTCGGGCTCCTTCGAAAGGCTCATGGCGAGCTTGTCGAACCATTGTATCGGAACAACGACATTGTATGCGGTGATATGCTCTACGACGAATGGCAAGAGACAAACCCAAAAGGTCTGTAAATCATGAAATTTGGAATCTACAGTTCCATCGCCAATCCGCCCCGGGGCGAAGACCTGCCCAGGTGCGTGGATGAAGTTATTGAGGAGGCGCAGTTGGCCGAGCAGGCTGGGTTCGATTCGTGCTTTTTCGGAGAGCACCATCAGGACAAGGACGGGTTCCTGCCGTCCCCGCTCATAGTCTGCACCGCGGTGGCAGCGTCGACCACCAATCTGCGAGTAGGGACATCGGTGATTCTGCTGCCGCTGCACCACCCGGTGCGCCTGGCCGAAGATGTGGCCACCCTGGATATTGTCTCGAAAGGCCGAGTGACCGTGGGCGTTGGTCTGGGCTACCAACAAGCGGATTTTGATGCATTCGGCGTCAACATGTCTGACCGGGTCGAGCTGTTCGAAGAGAAAGTGGACATTCTGGGCAAGTGCTGGTCGGGCGAAGAGTTCTCCTACGAAGGCAAGCATCACAAGATCGAAAACCTTACGGTGCGCCCGGCCCCCATACAGAAGCCAACCCCTCCGCTTTGGATCGGGGCCAGCGCGCCAGTGAGCGCACGCCGGGCGGCGAATATCGCGGACGCCATAGTCACCACGCCAAGCACCACGCTAGACAACACGGTCAAACTGATCGATCAGTACAAGACCGCCGCCGCGGCCGCCGGTAAAACACCCGTTCCGGTAATCATGCGGGACGCTTGGGTGGCAAATTCCAGAAAGGAAGCGGAGGAGGTCTACGGGCCCGAGGTCATGGCCGCCTACAAATACTATTGGCAGAACGGACTATCCGAGTTCAAGTCCATCAAAGACGAATCGGAGCTGACCCTGGACCGCGTCGCCAAAGACCGCCTAATCATGGGAGACACTGAGGAATGCCTGACCGAGTTCCAGCGGTGGAGCGAAGGCACCGGTGCCGAGTCCTGTCTGCTGCGGTTGCGGCATGCGCACTCTGGAGGCCCGTCCCATGCCCAAATCATGAAGACCATCGACCTGATAGGCGACCGGATAATCCCCTACATGAACTAGTTCGGTCTCTGACTCGGGAATCAGTGTCCGGCTGTTTCCGAGGCCACCGGGTTGTAGGTTACCCGTATCACAGGAGACCGGGACTCGTTCTTCTATTGGTGGTGCTCATTGGGCGGCACTAAGATGGCGTCGCCTTGGGAAACGGCGTAGTTTTTGCCGCTGCAGACCAGAGTGGCCGTGCCTTCCAGGACATAGACCACGTGCTCCCACTCGTGCGTGTGTCCGCCGGTGTCGGCATGACTAACGGCGCCTGGCTGCATGGGGTTGTTGTGCAGCATCACATAATTGGGCGCGCCGTCCTTGCTGCTGATCAACACGTGCCCCGCCTTCCGGTCCAGCTCAGTGTGATTGCGGACCACCGGCGGCTGCCCGGTGCCCTTTCCACCATCGTTCTGGGCACCACCGCTCTGGGCCGCGATCAGCGGGTTGATCTCGATGCGGTGGATGTTGCCCTGTGGACCGTCGTTCAACGTGTAATGATCCACGTTTGGCGGGATGAACAGGGCGTCGCCAGCCTTGACCGGATAATCTACGCCGTCGCAGATCAGACTGCCGCTGCCTCTGATGATGTAGACTTCATGCTCCCATTCGTGGATGTGGTGGGCGCTGGTCTGGCCGGGCGGTATCTCCGAGTAGGTCAAAGTGCAGGTCGGAGGGTTATCGTCCAGGTTGATTAGCTGGGCCGCCTTGGTTCCGTCGAAAATATCGTGTACGTTTCTGATTACCGGGTCCATGTTTGGGGCCTCCGAGAACAAATTAGACGTCTATTTAGACCGCTATGCGGTACACCCTAACCGCTGTGTCATGGAACAATGACGCTCGCTCGGTCGCCGAATAGCCTTTGGATAGCCTCTTGAAGGCGTTGTACATCACATTGTAGGAGAAGGACACCTTGTCCGGCGGGAAGTTGCTTTCGAACATGCACCGGTCGGGGCCGAATCGCTCGATACAGTGGTTCATCCAAGGCGCCATGGATTCGGCCAGTTCTTCCGAGCCGATGGGAATCTCCCTTGTGTGCCAGCCGTAGCCAAAGCGGGGCATCCCCATTCCGCCGAGTTTCATGGTGACGTTGGGGCAGGCCGCCACCGCGGTGATTCCCTCTCGCCAATTGGGTATGATCTCGTCGTCCTTGCCGGCGTAGATGCCCACACGGCTCACGCCGCCGATGTGGTTGACGATGATCGACAGGTCCGGCACGGCCTTGGCGAAGTCCGCAATCTCAGATAATTGAGGAAAGGACTGCATGAGGTCCAGAACCAGTCCCTTCTGGCTCAACACCTTTGCGCCGGCCAGGAAATCCGCGTTGGCCAGGATGCTCTCGGTCTCGCGGTTGTCCCAAGTGGGGTCGGTGTTCCAGGTCACGTTGTGGCGTATGCCACGGAACCGATTGGGGCTGGCCGCCTGTAACGCCTCCAAGACCGGCGCCACGTTGGCCCCCAGCTTGAGGTCGGCGTGGCCGATAATGCCTGCGGCCGCTCTGCTCGGGCCGTAAACTCCGCTGGCGCTGGCCGCCGCCAGGCCTTGGACGAATTCAACCTCGCCCACTGGCCGCAGTTCTTCCGGGCCTTCTGCGCTATACATGGACCGGGCCTCCAGGAAGACGGTGGACCGAACGTTGTGGCCGCTATAGATGTCGTCGTTCAGCTCATGGAGGAGATATCGCTGGTAGGGGGTGCTTTGAGGGCGGAGGTCCCAGAAATGATGATGTGGGTCGCAGATGGGGAGCTCCGGCTCCAATGTCGGTTCTTGGGTTAGAGCCAGCCAATCATTAAAACCGAATGGCATTTGGGCACCTCCGCTCGGTTGGTTCGAGGCCCGATGATACCACAGGGACGGTTAAAGGCTGGGTTTGTCGACCGGCTCAGGACGAACGGTGGAGTTGGGCTCTATCTGGCGTCCCGCCAGAGTCGCCCGTCAGGAACCTTCAGAAAACTGGGCTACTCGAACGTTCAGTTCCTATTCGATCAGGTCTTCCTTGATTGGACTAACCGGTCTTCTAGTGCGGCATGATGCCAATATTATGCTACCGAGTCGAATCACCCGTAGAGCTATAGATGTGATTCGTGCCTTTCAGCTATAGTGGACAGAATTAATGGGCTTGGCTACCATTTCTAGCGAGCACTTCTGTTTTTACAATCGTGTGCGGAATCAATGTCGAGCGAAGAAAATGGACACGATGGGCTGCACTATCATCCAGATGGGATTGGCGAGGAGATAAAGATGTCAGCGAAAGTCAACGGCCTCGGACATATTGGTTTCTACGTTCAGGACTTGGAACTCATGAAGGATTTCTATGAGAATTTCATTGGCATGACACTGACCAAGGTGAGTGCGGGTGGGGCATTCTTCAGTGCCGACCCGGAGGCCTGTGACCACGAGATCGCGATGATGGCCGGTAGGACTTCGCTTGATGACCCACATTGGATACAGCAGATCTCGATGCGAGTGGATTCCCTCGACGACCTTCGTGATTTCAAGCGACGCATCGATGAGAAAGGATACACGATGGACCGCCTCGTCACCCACGCGAGCGCCATCGGATGCTACTTCCGCGATCCAGAAAACAACCCAGTAGAAGTATTCTGGCTTACCGGCCACACGTCATGGGCCCAGATAAGCATTCCCATCGATATCGAACAATCGGACGAAGCGGTTATGGCAGACGTCGATCGTGCCTTTGAAATATCTAGACACGTCGAGTTGGGCAAGCCTGCCACTCCGGAAACGGCGGATGCGATCCGCGCACTAAGAGAGGAGGCCCTAGCCACTCGGTGAGCTTCAACTTGCAGAGACAAACGAACAAAAATCGGGCCATACCGGCTAAGCGGCATGGCCCGATTCTTGTGTTGCTGCAGTTGGAGGGTTTTCTGGTTTACCCGATATGTTGATAGATCAATGCGCTCATCTGCCCTAGCGCCTGTCTTCCGACTTCAGAGGAGAGATCGCGCAGTAGTCCTTCGCCTTTATGCGAGCTCTTCGAAGGGACCAATTTCATCGAGAATCGCGCCCTTCCACGGGAATTCACACCTGATGGACGGCCAAGGTGATCTCCATGCCTTCAATCTTGGTTGATTCGGTGGCGGATTCGGCTTCTGGCGTGCCGTCCACTAGTTGGGTGCTGAGGGTCTCGTTACGGATGTAGTCCGAGAAGAAGCCCTTCATGACGTTGGCGAACTCAGAGGGGCCCTGATAGTAGGTCACGATGCGGTCGGTGACATCGAAGTCGGCAGATCGGCGCATGCCCTGGATGCGGTGGACCACTTCACGAGCCAGGCCCTCTTCAGCCAGCTCGGGCGAGATATCGCCGTCCACGGCCACCAAATATCCGCCTTCCAGCGAGACGGAGAAATTCTCTACCGAAAGTATGGTCTCGACTTGGTCTCCAGCCTGCTCCGACACCTGTTTGGCGATCGGGGAATCGTCTTCTATCACCTGGATGTCCTTGATGTTCAATTCTTCCAGCACCTGCGGCCGCACCTGGTTGATGTAATCACGTTCGGCGGGAACGCGGACCTTGACGAGAACTTTGGCCAGAGGCTGGCGCACCTTGAGTCCTGCCTTGGAGCGGGCGGCCCGGCCCATGCTGGCCACTTTCATTGCCAGCTGAGTGGCCTCCATCAGCGGCTGGTCGACCAATGACTCATCCGCCACCGGGAACTTTGACAGATGAACACTGTCTGGAGCCGACGGGTCTACGGAGCAGACCAAATTTTGGTACATCTCTTCAGCCACGAATGGGGCCAAGGGCGCCATCAGTTTGGCGACCGTCACCAAGCAGGTATGCAGCGTGATGTAACCGGAGAGCTTGTCGGCGTCGCCTTCATTCCGCCAGAAGCGGCGGCGGCTGCGGCGCACGTACCAGTTGGACAACTGGTCGATGAACTCCTGGATACGCCGGCCGGCGTTGGTCGGCTCATAGCCGTCCAGGCAGCCGTCAACCTGGTAGATGAGGGTGTTCAACTCGGATAGTACCCAGCGGTCCAGTTCGTTTTCCGGCTTCCAGCCTACAGGCTTCTGAGCAGGGTCGAATTTGTCGATTTCGGCATAGCCGATGAAGAACGAGTACACGTTCCACAGGGTGAGCATCACCTTGCGGAGCGTTTCGCTGACCAGCTTGCCGGAGAAACGCCTGGACTCGCCGGGATGGGATGCCGTGAAGAGGTACCAGCGCAGAGCGTCAGCTCCGTGCTCGTCCAGCACCGATAAAGGCTCGACCACGTTGCCGACCCTCTTACTCATCTTCCGGCCCTTCTCGTCCAGGATCAGGCCCAGGCAGATGACATTCTTGTAGGCCGGCTGGCTCATGAGTAAGGTCGACAGGGCATGCAGGCTGTAGAACCAGCCACGGGTCTGGTCAACTGCCTCGCAGATGTAGTCGGCGGGAAAGCGGCCATCGGTGTCAATGCTTTCGTTGTCGAAGGGGTAGTGGTACTGGGCGAAGGGCATGGCGCCCGAGTCGAACCAGGCGTCCATGACCTCGGGGATGCGGTGCATTTCGCCGGAGCAACCTTCAGCGGTGCAGTCTAGGATTACGTTGTCCACGTATGGCCGGTGCAAGTCGAGACCGTCGGCGTTCAGGCTGCCGTTCGCTCCGGCCATTGCACGAAGTTCATCCACTCCACCGACGCAGACGGTGTGGTTGCATTCTTGGCACTGCCAAATCGGGATGGGTGTGCCCCAGTAACGTTCACGGGAGATGGCCCAGTCCACGTTGTTCCGCAGCCACTCGCCGAAGCGGCCGTCCTTGATGTAATCGGGGTACCAATTGATCGTGTCGTTACCGCCGACCAACTGGTCTTTCAGCGCCGAGGTCCGGATATACCAGGAGCTCTTGGCGTAGTAGAGCAGAGGGGTGTCGCAGCGCCAACAGAATGGGTAGGTGTGCCTATAGATGTCCTGATGGAACAGTCGGCCGCGCTCCGTCAGGTCTTCCATGATCTCTTTGTCGGCGGTTTTCACGAACTTGCCGGCGAAGGGGTAAGTGCCGGTGATAATGCCCTGGAGGTCCACCGGCTGAACGAAGGCAAGTTCCTTCTCGCGGCCCACGCCCAAGTCTTCGTCACCAAATGCGGGGGCGATGTGGACGATCCCTGTGCCGTCGTCCAGAGACACGAAATCAGCGGATATGACCTTGGGCGCGAACTCCTCACCGTCTTCAAGCTCGGTGACAGTTCCACCAGGGCCGGGACGGCGCACAAAACGCCGGACCTGGGAACCATATTTGTTGGGATCATACAGCGGTGTGTAACCCAAGCCGACTAGGTCGGAGCCCTTAATCGTGCCGACGATGCTGTGGTCTTGCTTGATGTTGGTGGAGACCAGCGCCTGAGCCAGTACCAAGCGGTGGCTACCGCCTTCGCCTTCAAGTTCCACTATGCTGTAGTCGGCGGCCTCGTCTACGGCTAGGCCGGTGTTGCCGGGCAGGGTCCAAGGCGTGGTGGTCCAAGCGAGCAGAAACACGTCAGTGCCACGCGAGCCCAGAGTCTCCAGAACGTGGGCTTTTTCTGATGATGCCTCCGGGTCTACCTGGAACTTGATGAATACCGATGGGTCTGGCGTGTTTTCCCGGTAGCCCAGAGCCACCTCATGGGAGCTGAGGCTGGTTACGCACCTGGGACAGTGTGGAGTTCCCCTCATCGTCTGGTAGAGCAAGTTCTTGTCCCACAGCGTCTTCAGTATCCACCAACCGGACTCGATGTAGTTATTTTGCAGGGTGACGTAGGGATCTTCCATATCGACCCAATAGCCGATGCGGTCCGTCATGGTCTCCCACTCTTTCACATAACGGAAGACGCTTTCCCGGCACTTCTTGTTGAACTCCTCGATACCGTATTCTTCAATATCCCGTTTGCTTTTGAGGCCCAGTTCTTTCTCGACCTCCAATTCCACGGGCAGTCCGTGGGTGTCCCAGCCGCCCTTGCGCTGCACCCTGAACCCCTTCATAGTGCGGTAGCGGCAGATGACATCTTTGAAGACGCGGGCGAGGACGTGGTGGATACCGGGGCTGCCATTGGCCGTGGGAGGGCCCTCATACATCATGAACAGCGGCGCGTCAGGGCGTTCGGACTCGGTGCGCCGGAAGACGTCCTTCTCCTTCCATTGCTGTAGGACATTGGCGTCCAATTCGGGGAAACTGACGCGGCTGGAAACGGACTTAAACATCGAGGAATTCGGTCCTTGAAACCGGCATCTATGTGCCGCTTGTGTTACTAATCGGACATTATACCGCAGGGCGCGATGGTCAGACGCACTTAAGTCTGCGCTGCCTAAAACGCTATTCGTCGCCTGGTCCGTCTTCCGGTGTGAATTCAGGTGTGAGCCTGACCGGCTCTTCCTGGTCTGCCGGGTCGGGAGGCGGACCGTCACCCATGAACCCAATGGGGATGGCCGGCAGCGTCTCAAGATGCAGTCCGGTGCGCATGCCCAGTTCCAGAGACAATCTGGCCACGGCGTCGTTGTCGTCGGCTTCCACCATCATCACGAAATCATAGCGGCCCAGGACGGCGTACTGTCCTAGAATCTCCGCCCCGGAAATGTTCAGGTCTCGGGTGCGGTCGGTGATCAGGTTTGAATTGCCATGAAGCATCCGCTGGCCGTCATGGGTCAAAGACCCCAAAAGAAAATAGAGCGACATATGGATTTAACCCCTATTGAACACGCCTGCGGCCTAGGCTGCCGAATCCTATGCAAGTATATCACCGGGCTGAGTTCGATTCGAAGTTAGTTTTCGCCCTGAAGGACCCTTACTGATCTCGGGTTGATGGCGAGTGTTACAAACTGACCAGACTGTGCCGGACCGGAGACCGCATCCGCCGCGGCGTGGCAATAGAGTTCACCTTTCCCGACCTGGACCCTCATCTCGTACCGGTCGCCTCGAAACACCCGCTCGGTTACCACTCCCTGCAACAAGTTTCCATCCGGCGTTTCATCCGCAGGAATACCCGACATTGAGATCCCGCTCTCATCCACCAGAATGGTGATTGCAGACCCCTTTTTGGTTCCCGAAACCGCTGGGTTCAGGGCTGTTATCAAACCGACCGAACATTGAATCTTGAGGTTCTCTCCGTCGTCGATGACCACGCCGGGGAGGACATTCTTGAACCCCAGTGTGCGGGCGACGAATCCGTCAGCGGGGTTGGCTACCGCTTCTTCGGGGGTGCCTGTCTGTATGATGCGGCCGTGGTTCATAAAGATAAGCCTGTCGGCCATCGTGAAAGCTTCGTCCCGGTCATGGGTGACGTAGATGGAAGTCACCTCAACTTCTTTCAATATCTGGCGAACCTGGCTCTGCAACGTCTCCCGGAGCGCCCGGTCTAGCGACCCTAGAGGCTCGTCGAGCATCAACAACTGTGGCGCCGGGGCCAAGGACCGCGCCAGCGCCACCCGCTGTTGCTCACCGCCGGACAGCTCATGGACCTTTCGGTGGGCGAGGCCGCCCAATTCCACCAGATCTAGAAGCCGCTGGACCCTGGCCTGCACCTGGGCCGAAGGAAGTTTTTGCATCCGGAGACCGAATGCCACATTGCCGAAAACGTTTATATGGGGGAAGAGAGCCAGGTCTTGGAACATCAGACCAAACCCTCTTTGCTGTGGCGGCAGATCATTGATGATGCGGTCTTCGAATTCTATGGTCCCGGCGTCCGGGTCTTCTAGGCCAGCCAACATTCGCAGCATCGTGGTTTTACCGCACCCACTGGGGCCCAGAAGGCACAGAAGCTCGCCGGGCTCGGCGGAAAATGAAACCCCGTCAACGGCTGGCACTCCGCCGAAGGACTTGTAGAGACCGGAGACTGATAGAAGAGCCATCAGAAGCCACCTACACCTTTATACCGGAAGCGCTCGATGGCGATGAATCCAACGGCCACCACGGCCATTAATACCGCACTCATACCCAAGGCCATGCCCATGTTGGAGGCGCCCGGCAGTCCCAGGAAACGGAAGATCGCTACCGGCATGGTAGTGAACTCGACCCGGACCAAGATCAACGACGCCCCAAATTCACCCATGGACACCGCGAACGCAAAAGTCGCCCCTACCAGCAGCGCCGGCGCAATCATGGGGAGTTCAACCAGCAAGAATACCTTTGATGGACTGGCGCCAAGCACGGCCGCTGCCTCTCTTAGGTTGGGGTTCATCCCTTTTAACACTGGCAGTAGACTTCGTATGACGAACGGGTAGGCCACCAGACTATGGGCGATCACCAGTATGAGCCAGGAGCCACGAAGGTCCAAGGGAGGCCGGCCCAGTGCGATGATGTAACCGAACCCCAGAGTCACAGCCGAAACGCCCAGAGGAAGCATGACCAATGCGTCTGCGATGTTTCGCCATTTGCGTCTGGCGTTGGTTATGAAATAGGAGATGATCGTCCCGATCACCAAAGATATGGCCACCGTAGTGAAGGCGAACCTCAGAGAGTTCCAGATTATCTTCAAGGGAGACAGGTGGAAATAAGAGCCTCGTTCGTTGGAGAACAGGTTGGCCATCTGGGCCGTGCCGAACCCGCCGTCGAAGGTGATCCAACGCACGACCAGCGCGATCAAGGGAGACAGCATTGCCAGCAGCACCAGCACCACAGCGACGACGAAAATCTTGTCACTCAAACGCCTTGCCCGGCGGGCGGTGGCCTCCCGCGGCTTGAGGTCCATGCGCACCACCGATTGTTCTTGGAATCTGGAATAGAGCAGCAGGAAAAAATAGGTGAAACCGAGTTGAATGATGGAGAGCGCACCCGCCAGGGGCAGCCGGAACAGCTTGGCCGTCAACTCGTAGATCGCCACCTCTAAAGTCGCGAACTCAGGCCCTCCTAATACCAGGACTACGCCGAAGCTGGTGAACGAAAAGGCGAAGGCGAGTAACGACGCTGAGACTATCGCCGGCAGTAACAACGGTAGTGTTACATGGTAGAAGGTGCGGAAAGGGCCTGCGCCCAGCACCTTAGCCGAATGTTCCAGGTTCGGATCCAGGTTGGACCAGAGCGCTGAGACGATCCGGACGATGATGGCGTAGTTGTAGAACGCGTGGGCCATGAAGATGATGGTCAGTGAATTGCTGATCCTGACAGGAGGTTCGTCCAGCCCGAAGATTGACTCCAGAGCCGAATTTATGATCCCTTGGGAGCCGAACAAAGCCGTGAAACCCATGGCCACCACAATGGTCGGCATGACGAACGGCAGCGTCGAGATCGCTTTGAGCAAAGTCTTGCCTGCGAACTCGTATCTTGCGAAGAGAAATGCCGCCGGAAGACCCACAGCCAGAGTCAGCAGCGTCGAGACCACCGCCTGCCAAACGGTGAACCAGATGCGCCCCAGGTAATAGGAGTCGTTCAGCAATACCTTGAACGGGTCGAAACCGAAGCCGCTCTCGCCCCCCAAGCTCCTCTCTAGGATCGAACCCAGGGGGTAGACGAAAAATATCGCCAGGTATGCCAGTGGCACCAGGAGCAGCAGCCGGCTAGCAGTCAAAGCTAAGTTTCCATTTTAGTATTGACTGCCGCTCCAACCGGTTGGTTCTTCACCGGGGTGATATCGCCGGCCGATGGGTAGGTCACTGAGATCAGCGGAGGACGACCGAAGTCCAAGCCTCTATCCACTCGTCACGCTTGGCGTCGATGGTGTCTGGTCCGATGTCCGCCGGCGCCGTGGGCACCTCGGCGAACTTGAAGAAGTCCGGCTGTTGGGCTTCGCTGTTCACCGGGTAAACGAACATCCGGCTCGGGATGTCTTCTTGGAAGGGTCGGTCGAGGACGAAGTCGATGAACTTCTTGGACAGGTTTTCGTTTTCCGTGCCCTTGAGGATCCCGATGCCTTCTATCTGAAGGAAGGTTGCTTTGTCCACCAGGACGTTGCCGGTCGGTGGTTCCTCGAGTGCGACCTCCGAGAAGAAGAACTCGGCTGCGGGGCTGGTGGCATAGCTCAGCACCAGGGGCCTGTCTCCGCCG
>Ga0209752_1000861_pt1 | contig 14871 bp, 8 predicted proteins | sample METZYME_3_250m_FD_187548 | JGI IMG/M metagenome (GOLD analysis project Ga0209752, IMG submission 187548) | Marine microbial communities from oxygen minimum zone in mesopelagic equatorial Pacific - METZYME_3_250m (SPAdes) (version 2) | ecosystem: Environmental > Aquatic > Marine > Oceanic | place...
TAAATTGTTTCCAATAACAAGCCTTTGTTGTTGTAGTGAAAGATAAGCCGCTTCTATTTTTCCCGACTTGATAAATTTCCTCGCGGTTCGTAAACCTTGATGAAGCGCTTTAGAAGTTTGTTCTTCCGGCAATGGCGGGACATGAACTGTAACTGGAATCCTACCCAAATCACTGTCGTCCTTTACTTCCGAAGCAGGTCGTTTTTCGATACCTTGATATTTGATATTAACATCATTTGCGATTAATGTGGCTGCAACATCAGCAATAGAAGCCGATCTAGCCAATACTGTTACAGCATCAGCAATGCCTAGACTTAGAGAGCGCCCGCGCCAGCCAGATGTTGCAATACCACGGACTGGGCTTTCGTATGGGAGGCATACTTTGGTGTTTAATTCCGGTATTTCAGCATTATCAACTACTCCTAGAGAATACGAAGAACCTTGGTTCAACCAAAAAGCAATATCCCCACCGTTATTTACATACATTTTCTGTATATGCTTCAGAAAAGAATCTTGTTTTTTTGCTTCAAACAACAACGTATTGAGAACCTCATCTGCCACTGAGCCGGCTACTGCTGCCATTGGTGTGATAAAAACCTGCGAATCACTCACAGCAGCCAGCATTTTCTGAGCAATGCTGCCTTGTGGAACAGGATTATTGATGCTCCATGGGAGCCTCAGCAAATCCAATTCGGCAACCAGTTCATCCAAGATTGTACTGAAACGATTTTTGGCACAGGAGTACAAGTGTAGGCGTATCTCTTCTGGAGCTTCGACATGAGCAATTATGTCAATTGGTCCGTGCTGCAAATAAAGACGATCATTCCTCGGCAGCGGTTCAGCATTAGTTTCCTGCATTTATTTGATTTGGTCCTTCAATAAATTTTGTTAATAAAATATTTAGAGTTAATTGTAAGGCCAAGGGTTATCTTGGTTCCATTGAGCAATTAGTGTTTCTCTTTGTTGGGTGAGGTCTTCCAAATATTGAACTTGCTCCATGTGTCCGCCTAGGGCTTCAAAGTCTGAGAGGTTCATTGTGAATTCAATCGGAGCCACTATAGCTGGGGTAGGGACACTACCAAAAGAATTTTCAGGCATTTTTGTTACATCGACCATGATCGTGATTCCTCCACCAGGCCAGACATATACAGGAGCCCCTCCGCATGTTATTCTAGTTAATAAATTTTGAACAGATCGAGTAAGGCTAACAGGGTTTTCAGTGACACCTGCTCTCAAACTACCACCGGCTCCTGCCATGAAAAGTACACTTGAGCAAGCAGGTTCACAGTTTTCTCCAATTCTATCCACTACTTTTTGAAGAATCTTTGGCATTTTTTGTTCACAAGGTTTGAGATTTTCGTCAAAAACAAAATAAGTTGCATCTTCACCAGTTGTACTCACCATTAACAATCTCAAACCTGGATATGTGACACCTTTTTTAATACGATCTATGATTTCAAGAGGATTGGAAATATCGGTCCCTCCCCAGCCGTGCCCTGGATTAGCTACCTGAAAATATCTTCCAGGAGTGGAACGCCGACCGCGGACCCTGATTCCGGAAGGTTCCATGCCTAAAAAGCGACCTGCCTGATGTTCTGAAAGCATGCCGGTTATGTGTTCATCCACTACAATCACTTCATCAACATGTCCATGCCACTGTTTTGCAAAGATTCCGATTGTTGCAGAACCACAGCCTACACGCATTCTCTCCTCCTGTTCACCATCTATGATTGGAGCTGAACCCGCTTTAATGACCAGTCTGGAGCCTTCATCAACTTCAAATTCTACAGATTTTTTATTTCCCAGGTCCATCATCATTTGGCAGGTAACTCTCCCTTCTTGCTTGCTGCCTCCTGTCAAATGATGAACTCCTCCAAGAGAGAGCATCTGTGAACCATATTCAGCTGTAATAACGTGTCCAACCTCTTCGCCTTGACAACGAACGGAGGCTTTTTCCGGTCCAACGTAGCGGTCTGTATCGATTTTGATTTTGTAGCTACAATAACTGAAGATGCCTTCTGTAACCACGGTGACCATATCCACATCATGATGTCTGCTCGCAATAATAAAAGGTGCTGGTTTGTAATCCGGATATGTGGTGCCTGCCCCTAAAGCAGTTGGAAAAATTGATTCTGGATTCAAGACGGAGCCGTCCCACTTTTTTGTTTGTTTTTCAAAAGGAACAACTGCTTCATTTTGGTCAATTACATTTTGAGTAAGGATTACGGGATCTATCCGTTGAAGTTTCCCGTTAAAGTTGCCATAGCGGTCACATGATCCGGTTTTCCCTGGGCTAATTCTGCACAGAATCGGACAGGCATCGCAATTGACTTTTTCAGAAGATGTACTCTTTTCTTCAGAATTACTAACCATTTTTTCCTGCTTTTTGAAGTGTAGCAAGAACGCAGTCAGGTGTTGCTGGAACATGATGGATAGAAACTCCGGTGGCGTGCTTAATAGCACCTAGGATTGCAGGTGCTGTTGGAATCAATGCATGTTCACCAATTCCTTTGGCCCCGTATGGTCCCAACGGTTCCGGATCCTCAATCAAGATTACCTCGATTTCCGGCATATCGCCAACTGTCGGCATAAGATAATCGTGCAGATTTTCACTGACCTTTTGTATGTACTCTTCCATTAGGGCCAATCCTAACCCTTGTGCGATTCCACCATGAATCTGCCCTTCTACCTGAGTTGGATTGATGGTTTTCCCGACATCATGTGCAGCGGCAAGTCTCAGAACTTTAGTTGTTCCTAATAAAGTGTCCACTTCAACTTCAGCTATATGTGCTCCGAATCCGTAAGTTGCATATGGATTGCCTTGACGATTTTCATCGAGAGGTGTTGTAGGTGGATCAAAGGTTCCCTTGCCCGTGAGTACATCACCACTTATTTGGGGTAAAATGTCAGAGAGAAGAATCACATGCTCACCAGAGTCATCTTTTGCTATTAGTTTTTCCCCCTCAATGTGAATAGTCGCTTTTTCAGAAGCTTCTGCATGATGAATGATTTGTGCTCTTAAATGTTCTCCTGCGAGTTGAGCTGCTTTTCCGGACACAAAAGTTTGTCTAGATGCAGAAGTTTTTCCTGCATCTGCGGTAAGGTCTGTGTCACCCATCACTAGATCAAATTGAGATGCTGGAATGCCCAGGGCATCCGCACAAATTTGAACCATGATAGTGTTTGCTCCCTGTCCGATATCCATTGCTCCATTATACAAAGTAACTTTGCCTTCAGCATTTATGCCGACACACATCGTGGAAGGGTTCGACATTGAAGTGTTTCCGCATCCATACCAAACACATCCTGTACCGATCCCTCGTTTTGTATTAGCAGTTTTTTTATTGAACTCTTTTGCCTCTTTGCGCCATTTGATCCAACGACTTTTAAGAGATTCTAAACACTCCACCTGTCCCACACTATTTTCAAGTAACTGGCCGGTGGCGGTTCGGTCTCCTTTCCGGAGAGCGTTCTTTATCCGAAACTCTAGAGCATCCATGCCAATCTTTTCAGCCAGTGCGTCCATTAGCGCTTCATGAGCAATGGCGGCCTGGGGGGTACCGAATCCACGGAAAGCCCCTGAAGGTGATTCGTTGGTGAACAATGCTCTGGTTTGGGAAAGCACATTAGGAACGAAATAAGGTCCGGTGCAGTGAATTGGAACCCTATCCGCAACTGTTGGCCCCCAGGAAGCATAGGCTCCTGTATTAAAATCCCCTCGATATTCAAAGGCGGTCAATTTTCCTTCACGGGTGCAACCGGCTTTTGCATTCATGCGTACAGGATGTCTTTTGGTGGTTGAGGCCAGAGATTCAGGACGAGTGTAAATACAACGCACTGGACGATCGAGAATCCAAGCTGCAACCGCAACCAAAGGTTGTAGTGAAATATCCAGTTTCCCACCAAAGCCACCACCGACTGCAGAGGGAATAATCCGAATCTGTTTCGGCTCAATGCCCAGTACTTGCGCCACTTCTTCCTGATCCATGAACGGTGTTTGCGTGCAGACAAAGATTTCCAAGTTTTTCCCAACCTTGCAGGCATATCCTGCTTCAGGCTCAATGTATCCGTGCTCAATTGCTGAAGTGGTCCAGATTCCTTCGGCGACAGCATATGACTCTGAAAACCCTTTTTCAACATCACTTTTTTTCACGTAGCCCCTGGACAGAGTATTGTCAGGAAATTGAGCTTGTACTGGTTCCAAATTTCCTGCTAGAGCACCATCCAAACCGCGGATGGCTTCTAGGGGTTCCCAACTCAATCCCAAATCCTCTTCGCTCACACAGTCAACACTTACCTGGTCGCCAACCAATGCAAGCACGGCTTCTCCTCGGAAACGCACGTGGTTTTTCGCTAAAACGGGTTGATCTTTGATGTGTGGATAGATGCCGAAGCCATTGTTTCCCGGCACGTCGTCTGCGGTCAAAACTTTGACCAAACCGGGATATTTCTGCAGTACTTTTTCCGGGTCATCATATGTGAATTTTGCACGTGGGTGTGGGGAACGGATGGCTCTAAGCCAAAGTGAATCATCCGGAGCCTGGTCTGCACCGAAAATTTCTTCTCCGGTGATTTTTTTGCGCCCATCGACTTTTACCATGCGGGTGCCAACAGCATTTCCGGATTTTGGAACCGGCGGAGAAGACTGATCCTGCCCTGCTTTGAGTACGGCTTGAACTATTTTCGTGTATCCGGTACAGCGGCACAAGACGCCGCCGAGCGCGTCGAGCACTTGTTGTTCTGACGGGTTTGAAGTTTTGTACAACAAGGATTGCGCCGCCATCAACATTCCTGGGGTGCAAATACCGCACTGAGCTGCGCCTTCGTCAAGAAATGCTTGTTGAAGTGGTGTCAGTTCTCCATTTTTTGAAAGTCCTTCTACAGTACGGACCTTTCGGCCCCCCACCTGTCCGATTGCCGTCAAACAGGCATTGTGCTGCTTTCCGTCAATTAGGATTGTACAAGCCCCACAGTCCCCTGCATCACAACCAACTTTGGTTCCAGTCAAGCACAAATCCTCTCGGAGTACATCAGAAAAACGGCGAAGTGGGTTAACAGAAAGAGTTTGTGGAGTGTCGTTCAGAATGAATGAAACGGTGATTTTTTCAGCTGTAATCATATTTAAACAACTCCCGTGATAGCACGTTTCAATAACTCTGGAACAACGGCATTTCTATAATTCGCTGAAGCACGCACATCATCGATCGGATCCAATAATTCCAAGTGCTTGGGATGAATCTCTATAGATTTGAGTCTTTGTCCAACACATTCCTTTTCTAGCAGCCGGAGCCGTTGCGCCACAGGTGAACAAGCACCAACAGCAACTTTGAGATTCAAAATCTCATCTTGTTCATTCAATTCGGCAACCACTCCTACCATTACAATCGAAATTACAAGATAGGCTCGTGTTCCTAGTTTCTCAAAATTACCGAATGCATTTTTTCCGGGATGAGGAACGAATATATTGCTGACGAGTTCATCCTGTTTTTTTGCGGTCTTTCTATTTCCGAGAATGAATTCCTCCAGGGATAGTGTTCTAATACCTTGCATGGACTTCAGTTCTACCTTTGCATCCAGCGCCATTAAATTTGGTACGCTGTCTGCTGCAGGAGATGCATTACAGATATTACCGCAAAGTGTTCCAGCATTTTGAGTCTGAATCCCACCAATCGTTTTTGCGGCTTTCTTCAGACCATCGAATGCAGATGGTAATTCGGCCTGAATGATGTCTGTCCATGTGGTTAACGCACCAAGAGAAAAGCCTTCATTTGTTTTTTGAATGGAACGAAGACCTTGGATTCCAGTTAAATCAAGTACTTTTTCGTCAATTGGCTTCCCAACTCTGGCAGGATAAAAATCGGTACCTCCTGCCAGCAGAGTCAATGGATATTCACTTAACGCAACAAGTGCGTCTTCAAGTTTATCTGGTCGAAAATACTTTAACATCAGCAACTGTGTCTTACAAAAAAGCAGAAAAATCTTAATTATTTCGAGACCGAAAGAGGTTTTTTCCTGTACCAAAGCCTACCTTAAGAGAGTTGAGTTGACAACTCTAAAAAACTTCAAATATCAGTTTCAGATAACTTTGATTTGTCGTAAATTTGCTAACTTGAACACAAATCATAAATCAGGACTAAATTCCGGCCCTGAAGATCATAACAATCTTGCCCGTAAAAATAATATAATGTAAGATGCTTATTGATTACTCCTCCAACAACAATCTATATTCTCATGTTTGCCCACCTTCATCTTCACACGCAATACTCCCTGCTTGAGGGAGCAATTCGTATTAAAGATTTGGTAACTGCCCTCAAAAATAAAGGTTTTGAATCTTGTGCCATTACCGATCATGGGAACATGTTTGGAGTTATTGAGTTTTATCATGCTTTAAGGGAATCAGGCTTGAAGCCGCTTATCGGAGTGGGTGCATCAGTTATTGATTGTGACTCTCCGGAAGCACCCAGTGGGTCCGGACGAAACAACAACAACCTTAGACAGACACAATTTCTATGTCAAAATCGACAGGGCTATCACAATCTTGGGTTTTTGGTAAGTCTTAGTTACACAGAGGGAAAGGTCAATGGGGTTCCCTGTATCAATCATCAGTTGCTGGAAAAATATAACGAAGGTTTGATTGCGCTTAGTGGCGGAATGAATGGTGAAATAAACCGGCATTTTCTTGATGGACGTTCAGATGAGGCACGTCGTGTTGCGCTGTGGTATCGAGACGTTTTTGCTGGACGTTATTACATTGAGCTGCAGAATACTGGACTTCAGGAACAACTGGAATTGAACAAGCAGTTAATCCGTTTGGGGCATGAGCTCGACATTCCACTTGTTGGCACAAACGATTGTCTTTATCTTAGTTCTGAAGAAGCAGAGGCGCAGTACATTCTCTGGCTGATGGGCTTACAGCGCAGAATCACCGATGAAGGAGTTCCTCCACAGCTAGGAAACCAGCGTTACTTAAAAAGTCCTGAAGAAATGCTGACTGCTTTTGCGGAGCTTCCACTGATTGCTTTGGATAATACAAGTAAAATTGCAGAGCAATGCGAATTGTCACTGGAAAATACAAAATTTTATTTGCCACAAATTTCCACAAGAGAAAATGAAACTCTTGATTCAAAATTGCGGGATGATGCCGGAAAAGGTCTGAAATTACGTCTAGAAAAACTTTATAAGCTTTATGCTCCAGATGGATCGTTTGAGGAATTTCAGAAACCCTATCTTGAGCGTCTAAACTTTGAACTGGACGTTATTATTCAAATGAAATTTCCTGGATATTTTTTGATTGTATCTGAGTTTATCAAATGGTCGAAAGAAAATGGTGTTTCAGTTGGTCCCGGGCGAGGCTCTGGAGCAGGTTCTTTGGTAGCTTATGCTTTGCTTATTACTGACGTTGATCCACTGCGTTACGGGTTACTATTTGAGCGTTTTCTTAATCCATACCGTGTCAGCCTGCCGGATTTTGATATTGATTTTGATGTCGAGGGTCGAGAAAAAGTAATAGAGCATGTGCGTGAAAAATATGGTGAAAAAAATGTCTGCCAAATATCTACCTTTGGTTCACTCAAAGCGAAAGCAGTAGTGCGTGGTGTAGCTCGAGTGTTGGATTTTCCTTATTCGGAAGCAGATAAAATCGCAAAATTGATTCCGAATGATTTAAATATCACACTGAATCAGGCTCTCGATAAAGAACCGAAATTGGCATTACTTGCTGCTGAAGGTAGTGAAAATGAACAACGTCTGATCAGATTCGGCAGGCAACTTGAAGATTTGAACACTCATTTGGGAACGCATGCCGCCGGAATGATTATCATGGATCAGGATATTCGTAAAGTGATGCCTGTTTGCACCGGAAAAGAAGGCGCACTGCAGTCGATGTATCCGATGAAATATGCAGAAGACCAGGGTGCGGTCAAGTTTGATTTTCTTGGTTTGCAAAATCTTTCCACCATTGAAAATACGCTCGACTTGATCACTAAAAGCCGTCCGGGTTCAGCTAGTATCGACATCACCAGTATACCTATGGACGATCCCTTAACTTTTGATTTATTATGCAGGGCAGATACTATTGGTGTGTTCCAGCTTGAATCGTCAGGCATGAAAAGGTTAGTAGCAAATATGCAGCCCTCAGTTTTTGAAGATATTGTCGCGATTCTGGCACTTTATCGACCGGGTCCGCTTGGTTCAGGAATGGTAGAAGATTTTGTGCAGTGCAAACATGGGCGGAAGCGAGTTGTTTATCCTCACCCGCTGATGGCAGATATTTTGAGGGAAACATATGGTGTACTTGTCTACCAGGAGCAAATTATTCAAGGTGTGCAGGTTCTTGCTGGATTTTCGTTGGGGCAAGCGGATTTATTGCGTCGTGCGATTGGTAAAAAGACCCCTGAAGTTTTGGCGGAACAGCGTTTACAATTTGTGGAAGGGTGCCTGAAAAACCCGGAGTTTGTTGAACAATGTCCCCAAGCCAGCACTCCAGAAGAAAAAGCCAATGAAATATTTGACACAATTAATTATTTTTCTGGATACGGTTTTAATAAGTCTCACAGTGTAGCCTATGGCTTGATTTCCTATCAAACTGCTTATCTCAAGGCACACTATCCAGTGCAGCTGATGGCCGCATTATTCAATGGTTCAATCAACAATCAAGACAACATTATCAGTTACATCAGTGAATGTAAGGCTATGGGAGTTAAGGTATTACCTCCGGATGTAAATCATAGCGCAAAAACTTTTACGGTTGCACCTACTGAGTTCAGGATCTCAGTAAGAACACTAGTACATTTTGAACGTGATTTCAGTGGCATCAATCCTGACAGAGAAGCAGTTTCTGAAGAATGGCTGGAACCACTCCGGATGTCTTTAAAAAGGTTAAAAAATTATGATTTCAAGGATGAAGATGAATTCCTGAATCTAATTGCAAAAACCACAGAATCCATTAAACAGGAACTCAAAACTCAAAACTTGTCACCGGATCTTCCGGAAAAACCCAAAACGGAAATTTTTGATTATCAGTCTCCATTTTCTGCATGGCTGCGCCGGGAGGCAAGAGTTGAAGTTATTCGTTTTGGTTTGAATGCAGTAAAAAATGTTGGTGGAAAAGCTGTTGATGCTATTTTGAAGGCACGGAATGAACATGGACAATTAACTGATTTCATGGAATTTATGAAAAAAGTTGATTTAAAGGATATCAATAGACGAATGTTTGAAACCCTAGTCAAATGCGGAGCCTTTGATTCACTGCATGGAAATCGTTCTCAGCTATTTGCTGCACTCGACAGTGCCTTTCATTTAGCCCAGGAATTCCAGCGTGCTGAAGATCCTTCGCAGGATTCTTTGTTCGGACTGATGGATGCAGGCGATGCCAAAGCTACTGAAACCCAGCTTGAATTTCCTGAAGTCCGCACCTGGCCTAAACGGGAACGATTAAATCAAGAAAAGGCGGCACTCGGATTTTATGTTTCGGGGCATCCTCTGGACAGTTATGCCTCAGAAATTAAAATTCTTGCTACGACCACTGCTAAAATGAAAGAGGGGTTGCATGCAGAAAAAGACAAAGTATCTTTAGCCGGAATTATTGTCAATAACACCGTCCGTTTGAATCAAAGTAATACAAAATATGCCATAATCACACTGGAAGATATGCGGGGAACACTTGAGTTTCCTGTCTTTGCCTCTGTATACGAGGAGGCGGGAGAATTGCTGGAAAGCGACGAACCGCTTCTGATCACTGGACGGGTTAATTATAGGAGTGACGAAGTGGGTTTGTTTGTGGACAAAGTACACCAACTGAGTAGAATCAGGGAAACCGAAGCAAAAAGCATGTCGTTCAAAATTGGCTCAGAACCTTTGAATCAGGACTCCATTAGTTTACTCAGGAACACATTGCAAAAATATTCCGGAGACAAGACTTTCACTATTACAATTCAAACCCCTGACGCTGCTTCTGTAATTATCACTCCGGAAGAGCGAATCAGTTTTGCTTCAGCATTAATTGAAGAGCTGGAGGAACTTTTTCCTAACCAAACACTGGAGTTCGGTTACTCATCTATTAAGAAATATCAGTTTCTCTAAAAAAATTTACTCGTTTTTTTAACCGTGATATTAGTATGCTTCTGGCGGAGAAATTATTAGATTTTGCTGCTATAACCCCAAATTAGAGAAGAGACAATTTTTGCTGACCTTTAACTACAAATGCAGTCTGTGCGATGCAACTTATGAAATCGACCCGGAACTGATGTTGTGTCCTGAATGCTCTTCCACGCATGAGCCCGGACAACCGCTGAGCGGGGTTCTGGAAGTGGAACTGAAAGGCACTTTGTCCAGTCAAGATCCGATGGACTTTTTGCCGGTAGAGCGACAATTCTTTCCAACAATACCTGTTGGGAATACTCCTCTATGGCATCCGGGAAATCTTTTGGAAAAATATGCTTTTCCAGAATTGTATTTGAAAGATGATGGAGTTAATCCTACCGGCTCATTGAAAGATAGGGCTTCTTTTTTGGTAGCTGCTTTTGCCCGCAGGCACGGGCTTGGTGAAGTAGTGGTAGCTTCGACAGGAAATGCAGGGTCTTCCATGGCCGGAGTCGGTGCTGCGGCTGGTCTGAAAGTGAAGCTCTTTTTGCCGAAAACGGCACCTCCGGCAAAAATGATCCAAGCCCTTCAATATGGTGCAGATGTGGTGCTTGCAGAGAAAAATTATGATCAGGCCTTTTCACTTTCACTGGAATATTCTCAAACTCGTGGTGGAATGAACCGCAACACTGCTTATAATCCAATGACTATTGAAGGTAAAAAAACTGTATCTCTTGAGCTTTTCAACCAGCTCAAAAAATCTCCGGATCATGTTTTTGTCGGAGTCGGTGACGGAGTGATTCTGTCTGGAATTTACAAAGGATTTCGGGACTTGCTGCAACTTGGGCGGTTAGCCAAAATACCTGTCGTACACGCGATACAGGCATCCGGTAGTTCAGCAATTTACCGTGCGCTGGAATCCGGAGTTTTTGATGGGCGGTCTGCAAAAACTGTTGCGGACTCAATTTCTGTCGACGTACCAAGCAACGGTCGTCTGGCACTGAAAAATTTGAAAGCTTACAACGGAAGATGCGTTACTGTCACAGACGAAGAAATTTTATCTGCCCAAAAAGAGCTTTCTTCGGCCTGTGGACTTTTCTCTGAACCGGCTGCCGCCGCGGCATATGCTGGTTTTCTTAAACAGAAACCAATCTTAGACTCCAGTGAAACGTGTGTGGTTTTGCTCACCGGAAATGGATTGAAAGATATTAATTCTGCAGCAAATAATATTGTTATTCCTGAAAAAACCATTAATTCTCTTGATGAAATTTTCTATAACGGAATCGCTTAAACATTCAACTTTTAATAAAAATAATATGATTGATTTGAAAATTAATGAAGTAACAATGCAGCAAAACGCAAAACACTGTAAGGAACGGAATATCAAACTTCCTACTTTCGGACAGATGCAGAATCCGGAAACGATTTCTGGTGAAATCAAAGATGGACTGAAAAACATCGGTTTGTGGGAAACTCATCCCAGTAATTTGTTTCGTATCACCTGGAAAAATGAACCTGTATCTGAAGGTGGAGGTTTCGGTGAAGTGAATTATGTTGTAATTCCTCCAGAGCTTTCTGGAATCAAGGCGAAAATTATCGCATTGGTCGGCAAGTGGTTTCCAACCGGAGCACACAAAGTGGGGGCAACGTATGGATGTTTGGCACCTGCTTTGACAACAGGTAAATTCAGTCCTGCAGAAACTAAAGCTGTATGGCCCTCCACTGGGAATTACTGCAGAGGTGGTGCTTATGTCTCTTCGCTGCTGGGCTGCGATTCGATTGCGATTTTACCGGAAAACATGTCACGCGAACGTTTTGACTGGCTGGAGAAAGTGGCTGGAGAAGTGATTACGACACCGGGTTGTGAAAGTAATGTGAAGGAAATTTTTGACAAATGCTGGGAACTGAAAAGCACGCGAAACGACATCCAGATTTTTAATCAATTCGAAGAATTTGGTAATCCGCTTTGGCATTATATGGTAACAGGCACAGCGGCAGAAGAAGCTCTGAAGCAGGAAATGGGGCCAAATTGTAAAGTAGCCGGCGCAATTTCCTCTTCAGGTTCAGCAGGATCAATGGCCTTTGGATATTATTTGAAAGATAGATTTCCGGGATCAAAATTGGCTGTTGCGGAAGCTCTGCAATGTCCGACTTTGCTGAACAACGGCTTTGGCGATCATCGTATCGAAGGAATCGGAGATAAGCATGTGCCGTGGATTCATGATTGCAAAAACACAGACGTGGTGATTGGAGTTGATGATGAGGCTGCGGTCCGGTTGCTTAGACTTTTCAATGAAGCATCCGGGAGGGACTGTTTGGCACATTATGGAGTTGATTCTGATTTTGTGAATCAACTGGACTTGTTGGGGATTTCTGGAATTGGAAATGTGATTGCAGCAATTAAATTTGCAAAATATTATGAGTTGACGGAAGATGATTATGTGGTAACAATTCTCACTGACTCCATGGAACTCTATGGTTCACGTGTTGAAGAATTGGCTGCGGATCGAGGTGAATACACCAACATTGATGCACACAAAGATGTTCAACTGCTGATGGACTCTGGAATTGAAAATATGCTCGAATTAACGCATTATGAAAAGAAAAGGGTTCATAACCTCAAATATTTCACCTGGATTGAGCAGCAAGGGCGTGAATTGGATGAGTTGAATGAACAATGGTATGACCATGATGCATATTGGAATAATATCTTTTCCCTTGCACCACAAATTGATGAATTGATTGTGGAGTTTAACCTGCAAATTGATGCTGCATAATTTTTCTAGGCTTCAGTTGTTTATCAGTAAGATTATTATGATTCTTTAAATTCAGTTAGGTCAAATCGATGTAGCAGTCTCATCAAAAAGTTCCCTTCCTATTAGCATCCTACGAATTTCATTGGTTCCCGCCCCAATGTCATAGAGTTTTGCGTCACGCAAGAGGCGTCCGGTTGGATAATCATTAATGTAGCCGTTTCCGCCCAAAGCCTGAATCGCTTCCAATGATACCCTGACTGCATTTTCTGAAGCCAACATTATACAAGACGCAGTGTCTCGGCGTGAAACTTGATTTTTGTCACAATTATCTGCAACTCGGTAGCAAAAAGCGCGTGAAGATTGAAGTGCTGTGTACATGTCTGCGATTTTTCCCTGCATCAATTCAAACATTCCTATCGGACGGTCAAATTGTTCACGTTCATGAACATATGGTAAAGTCACATCGAGGGCAGCCTGCATGATGCCGAGTGGTCCACCGGAAAGAACAACTCGCTCCAAATTCAGTCCGCTCATCAACACTTTTACACCGTGATTGACTTCACAAAGCATGTTTTCAGCTGGGATTTCACAATCTTTAAAAACAAGCTCACATGTATTGGAACCACGCATGCCGAGTTTGTCCAATTTTTGAGCCGTCGAAAATCCCTTCATTCCTTTTACAACCAGGAATGCCGTCATGGCTTTTGATCCCAGATCTTTAGGGGCAGTACGCATGTATACGATCAACACATCAGCATCAGGACCATTCGTGATCCACATTTTCGAACCATTTGCAATCCAGTGGTCTCCTTTCTTTTCTGCGTGACAGGCCATTGAGCCTACCACATCCGACCCTGCTCCTGGTTCAGACATGGCCAATGCACCTATATGCTCCCCCGAGCAAAGTTTGGGAAGGTATTTTTGTTTTTGCTCTTGGCTGCCATGGAGCTTGAGCTGATTGAGGCACAAATTAGAATGAGCTCCATAGGACAATCCTAAGGAAGCCGAGGCTCTTGAAATTTCCTCAACTGCTACTAAGTGAGCTAAATAAGACATCCCGGAACCTCCGTATTCTTCCGGAACTGTCATCCCCAATAATCCCAAATCTCCGAGCTCTCTCCACAAATGCTGTGGGAATTCGTTACTGCGGTCTACGTCAGCAGCAATCGGTGCAATGTATTTTTCGGCAAACTGCCGGACCGATTCCCTCAACAGATCCACTTCTTCATTGAGTTTGATGTCCCAGTTCATTGTTATTTATCCTTTATTTTAATCGTCAATTCTTGGAAAAAGCAGGTCGGCCTACCAGTATGACAAGCAACCCCAGATTGATGGACTCTGTAAAGCAGGGTATCTTGATCACAATCCACCAGTACCTCCACAATTTTCTGCAAGTGACCTGAACTTTCTCCTTTTTTCCAGAGAGCACCACGAGAACGTGACCAATAGTGTGCAAATCCTGATTCCTGAGTTTTTTGCACGGCTTCCTGATTGGCGTAAGCCATCATCAGAACTGCTCCGGTACTTACGTCTTGCGCAACCACAGGAAGCAGGCCGCCTTGTTTTTCAAAATCCAAATCTGCAACTGAGAGTTTGATTTTTGCTGTAGTTGTTTTTTCTGACATTGTTTTTGACATATGCCCTCCTCACGCTTTAGGACGCATGGTTGGAAAAAAAATGACGTCTCGAATAGTCGATTGTCCAGTTAACAGCATCACTATCCGGTCGATTCCAATACCAACTCCTCCCATCGGCGGCATTCCGTATTCCATCGCCCGTAAAAAATCTTCGTCCAATGGATGTGTTTCTTTTTCTCCACCGCGTCCACGCTCGACTTGTTCCTCCATCAATCGCCGCTGAATCACAGGATCGTTGAGTTCCGAATAAGCATTAGCAATTTCCCAGCCGTTGATAAAGGCTTCAAATCGCTCAAGTAATTCTGGATTTTCACGATTTTGTTTGCATAACGGGCTGGTTTCCTTTGGATGATCGGTGATAAAAGTCGGCTGAATAAGCTGAGTTTCACAGGTTTCTT
>Ga0209752_1000862_pt1 | contig 14868 bp, 13 predicted proteins | sample METZYME_3_250m_FD_187548 | JGI IMG/M metagenome (GOLD analysis project Ga0209752, IMG submission 187548) | Marine microbial communities from oxygen minimum zone in mesopelagic equatorial Pacific - METZYME_3_250m (SPAdes) (version 2) | ecosystem: Environmental > Aquatic > Marine > Oceanic...
CAACGGGAAAAGAATTAAAAATAAATAAACTTTTAATAGGTTTTTAGCTTTTTTAAACATGAATTCTGAAACTCTAACACAAGTCCTTATAAGCGATTTAGATCGGGAAAACAGGTTGACCGACTTTTCTCTTAATCACGATAGTTGCCCGGAAAAACTTATGGACTCCGTAAAAGAGATCGGCATACGCCATCCTATAAGCATTTGCTTTGCTAATAAACCTTATAAAATTATCAGCGGCCATAAACGAGTGCTGGCAGCCATAAAAGCAGGTCTTACTAGCATTCCTGCATTTTTATTCCCAACCATGGATGGTGCTCTAGTGCTAAATTTAAAAGAAAATTTTGCACTAAGACATTATAGCGATATTGAAAAGGGATGCATTCTCAACAAACTTCTTGCAGAAGGAATTCAAGAAGACACCATCATAGATTTATATATGCCCTTACTGGAGCTGGAACGTAGTAAAAAGATTTTTCAAGATCTTATTTTAGTTAATAAAATAATTCCTAAATTACAAAAACTCCTGCACCGGTTAAGCGTTCCCATCAAGGTTTTTCAAGTTTTTTTCGCTTGGGACCATGAAAATCAGGAAGCCGCAGAAAAAATTTTTGCTGCTACCCGACCCGGCGTTAACAAATGCAGACACCTGCTCGAGTTAGTAGAAGAAATTAGTAAACGCGATAATATAATTCCTAAAGAAATTTTTTCTACCCCCGCCACAATAGTTACCCTGGGAAACAAAAATCTCACGCCATCACAAAAATACGATCGGATTCATGAAGCTATACAGATAACAAGGTATCCCATTTTATCCGATTTAAAAAAACAAGTTGCGCGTGCGCTTGATGAAATAAAACTGGATGATAAAACCCGATTTAAATATCAAGAAGCTTTTGAAAGCGATGAAATGAAACTAGAACTTAAGTTCCGCGATGAAAGAGAGCTATCACAACAGGTCGAAAAAATATTTCAGGCTCTGCAATCTGGTTCTATCGAAAAACTTATAAAAACAATAAAGGGATAAAGCATAACAGGACTAAAACTTTAATCTTGAAGCTTAAGTATGAGGTTAACTATTTAGTCTTTTTCCGGATTTTGCACAGATAGTATCCTTTCTGCTAAAAGTTGTGTTATTCCCGGCAGAACCACTAATGCCTCCAGCGATGCTTTTTGAATATTTTCCAGACTTCCGAATTTTTTTAAAAGCATTAAACGACGTTTTTTCCCAATTCCCGGGATTAATTCCAGAGGTGACTCCAAAGTTTTCTTTCCGCGCAACTTGCGGTGGTAAGAAATTGCAAATCTATGCGCTTCATCACGAATACGTTGCATTAAAAACCGTGAGGGAGAATTTTCGTGAAAAAGCACAGGTTTTTTCTGTTGTGGCAAATAAACTTCATCAGTAACCAGGTTGTTACGAAATTTCCCTTTTGCAATACAAGCCAAATCCAACCGGTCCAAAAGGTTAAGGGCTTGCAAAACATCGTGACCCGCATTTAAATGGCCTTTACCTCCATCAATGAGTATGAGATTTGGCAAGGGAGCATTTTCTTCAAGTAAGCGGCTGTAGCGTCGAGTCATCACTTCTCTTAACATGGCATAATCATCTACGCCTTTCACTGTGGAGATTTTATAGCGACGGTATCTGGATTTTTCGGCTAAGGCGTTCTCGAAGACCACCATTGATCCAACCGCATGCGACCCGGAGATATTTGACAAATCAAATCCCTCAATGACCTTGGGAAAATGTTTCAAATTCAAAGCAGTTTGTAATTCTTCTAGGGAACGTGTTCCTACTTCTCCTTTATCACTTTCCATTCTCATTGCGAAACTAGCGTTTTCCTCTGCCATTCTTATCAGGTCGCGCTTTTTCCCTATTACAGGCACTTCTATACGCACGCACGCGCCTTTTTTTTCAGATAACCAGCTAGCAATTAAATCGGCATCTTCTATAGGATGCGGCAACAAAACTTCTGTTGGCAGTATGCTCTCGTCAGCATAATATTGTTTTAGGAATGAAGAAAGTGTCTCATCTTCCTCCATTTCGTTGAGCGATTTTAATTTAAATATCTTTTCTCCCAACATTTTCCCAGAACGAATGATTAATACTTGCACCATGGCTTGATCTTTTTCCGAGCAATAAGCAATCACATCTTGATCTTCCAATGAGGTAGAAATTATTTTCTGCTTATCGATTACCGTTTGTACCGCAGATATTTTATCTCGGAGAACAGCGGCCTCTTCATATCTTGTTTCAACGGATGCTGCTTCCATCTTTGCCTTCAGACCTTTTAGTAAAGTTGTATTTTTGCCTTTAAGAAATAGTGAAACATCCTGCACTATTTCTGAATAGTCCTGCGAAGAAACTAAACCCGCGCAGGGCGCAAGACATCTTCCCATCTGATGATTGAGGCAGGGGCGACGCAAAGGGCTGCCATCTAATTTGTCTTTACTCTGCCGAAGAGGAAAGATTTTATAAATCAGTCGAATGGTTTCGCGAACTTCCTTCACCATAGTGTAAGGCCCAAAATAAGTCGCTTTGTCTTTTTTGACGCGACGCACCACTTCTAATCGAGGAAATTTTTCCTGCGTAGTCAAACGTAAATAAGGGTAATGTTTATCATCTTTAAGTAGTACATTGTATTTCGGTTGATGTTTTTTTATGAAATTACTTTCAAGTATCAGTGCCTCCGCCTCTGTTTTTGTTGTCAAAAACTTGATATCATCGACCTTACCTAAAAACATCCGCGTTCGGGGATGAAAGTTCCGAGAATTTTGAAAATAAGAGCGCACGCGGTTTCTTAAAACTTTGGCCTTACCTATATAAAGAATTTCCGACCGGCGATCCTTCATGATATAAATTCCGGGTAGCTTGGGAATACTCTCTATAATATCTTTGAATTTTTTTTCCAAGGGAAACCTCACGTATGACTTTCATCCATTACCTTAAAAATATACTCCGAATTGCATGAAGACCGAAAACAATAATCAACGCGGATTCTGGGGCAGTCGATTTGGATTCATTCTAGCTGCGTCCGGCTCCGCAATCGGGCTTGGTAATATCTGGAAGTTTCCTTATATAGTAGGTGAGAATGGGGGTGGCGCATTCGTACTCATTTATCTCATTTGTATATTTATTATTGGCACTCCTATTATGTTGGCAGAATTTACCTTGGGCCGAAAGACCAACCTAAACCCTGTCGGCGCATTCAATTCTCTCAAACCGAACTCTGCATTTACCAGTATCGGATATATGGGGGTATTGGCCGGATTTCTTATTCTCTCTTTTTATGGAGTTGTGGGCGGTTGGACATTTGCGTATGTGGTCAAATCTGTGACCGGAAGCGTGTTGTCATTCACATCTCCTAAAGAAGCAGGGGTTTTTTTCGGAAACTTTATCGGTAATACAGGAGAAACAATTCTTTACCATGCCTTGTTCATGGGTCTATGCATTGCCATTGTGCTCCGGGGAGTGCATGGTGGCATTGAAAGAGCTTGTGAAATTTTAATGCCCACCTTGGTTCTTTTCCTATTTCTCCTGATGATTCGTTCGCTCACTCTCGATGGCGCAATGGAAGGAGTAGGGTTTTATTTGAATCCTGACTTCAGCAAAATAAGTGTCAATACGGTACTTATCGCTTTAGGGCAGGCATTTTTTTCTCTTAGTCTAGGTATGGGATGCATGATCACCTACGGCAGTTACCTTTCTGAAAAAGAAAATCTAACCTCTTCCACCGTTTATGTGGTGATGTTCGATACCCTCATCGCCCTATTAGTCGGAATGGTAATTTTCCCCGCAGTATTCGCAATGGGACTAGAACCGACAGAGGGTCCAAGCCTAGTGTTCAGTGTGTTGCCCGCTGTTTTTACCAGTATGCCAATGGGCCATGTGGTATCCATAATATTTTTTACTCTGCTGGCAATTGCCGCCATAACATCGGGCATTTCTTTATTAGAAGTTGTTGTTGCCTATTTCATCGATCAACGTGGATGGCAGCGAAAAAAAGCCGTGATCATTGTCGGTTCGTCTATTTTCGCATTTGGGATACCCAGCGGTTTATCTTTTGGTGCCATGGCAGAATTAAAACTCGTGGGCATGACATTCTTTGATCATGTCGATAATATTGCCTCCAACTACCTGCTGCCATTAGGAGGAATGTTAACAGCGATCTTTGTAGGCTGGGTCTGGGGAACCAATAATGCACATGTAGAAATTGAAAAACATAAAAATAAGTTTGACTTTCCCTGGGCGCAATGCTGGGAGTTTTTGATCCGTTACATAACTCCCGTAGCCGTCGGTATCGTTTTTCTCGCGAAGGTTTTGCCTTAAAGCAAATTTGGTTTTCCCTGGGCTTTGTGCAAACCTTTCAATTTTTACACTCTTTTGCTTTCTGGAAGAGTCTTTGAGCCCATTCCTTATTACCCAGGATTTCAGACAAACTTTCAGCAAGGCAAGAGAAGTCGACACTATCTTCAGCTTTGGTCTCCGCCTTTTTATAGATACAGCCTGCTCCCTCCACATCCCCCAACTTTCCTATAAAACACTCCGCCAAAGTGATAAGGTCGCAACAGTCCTCTGCCTTACCCTCAGCTTTATGGTATAACTCGCTGGCCCATTCTTCGTCGCCTAATTTTGCGAAGACGTTATCTGCAAGTTCATGATACTCCGAAAACTCTTTCGCCTCCTCCTCAGCTTTTTTATAAACTTTAAATTGCCATTCTTTATCTTCAAGAATCTCTGATACGCTTTCAGCAAGGTCACACAACTCACGAATATTTTCCGGTTGAGTTTCTGCCTTTTGAAATAATTTCTTGGCCCATTCCTTATCGCCTAATGATTCAAAAATACTGTAAGCCAACCAATTCAAGTCCAGACTGCTCTCTGCCCTATCCTCGGCCTCCTTATAAATTTTTATAGCCCAGTTTTTATCATTGAGTTCAGAGGCAATACTGTAGGCCAGCCAATTCAAATCCAGGCAATCTTCTACCTTTTCCTCCGCTTTTTTGTAAACACGCCTGGCCCATTCGGTCTCACCCGCTTCTGCCAGTTGATCTGCAACCTGTTTGAGATCACAAGCATCCTTAGCATTGATCTCTGAAGTTTTGAATTTCTGAGTCAGATATTCATCCCTATTTGTTGGCTCTTTGAAAGTCGACGTTTCTTCTTTTTTAGGTTTCTCTTCGTTGCCAACCAACTTGTAATATTCTAGATAATTTATTTTTTCTCCAGCATAGATAAAACTTTTTTCGTATTTTGATTTAGGAAGGTACCTTCTCTCATAAAAAATGCCGTTTATGTTTTGAAGCAAAGATTCGGTATTGAAATACCCCAGTATCTCATTTGCATAGGTTTGACTGTCTGTAGCAAGATATACTTTTCCCTGGGGAGCCAACTTTTGTGTAATTTGCTTTACCAGCTCGGGTTTAATTAGTCTACGTTTAATATGTCGTTTCTTAGGCCAAGGATCGGGGAGATTAATATATATCGAATTTAATTCTTCGGCATGAAACAGATTAGAGAGTTTTTCCCGGGCATCTCCAAAAACAACGCGTATATTTTTTAACTGAGCGGAATGAATACCCGCTAGTAATTTTTGGATACCGTCCTGGGAGAAGTCAATTCCAACGAAATTACTGTTCGGCTCCCTCTTAGCCATGGTGATTAAAAAATCCCCCATACCAAAACCAATCTCTAGGTTTAAAGGATGATTGCTTCCAAATTGGCGTTGCCAATCCGGAGCCTCTCTAATATCAAGAAAGTAAGGGTCTTCCACCACAAAAGTGGTAGAAGAGGGTCTGGCCGTCAGTAGTCCCATGGCAAAAATGTACCAAATTATTTATTTACCTAATTAATCATATACCTTCTCAGCAGTATCCTCGGGGGCTTCATTTAATTTTTTCCTGCTTTTTATGCCGGTCCTTTTTTTTCACACCCAAAGATTCCGATTACAGAAATAACTAAAACCAATACGATCATAAAATATTTATTACTCTTCAATATACAAAAACGCTGTTTATTCAGCTCTCTTATTGAAGAAAATAGTTATTTAGATTTTATTCTGTTCCCTTTAAAAATGAAATCTAAATATTATGATAAGGTGTACCATGATAAATTTATTGATAAATAATTATGAATAAAATCCCACAACTTCTGCCTGCTCTACTACTCATTCTCACAGCAACTTTCGCCCATGCTCACGGCATGTCAGAAGTTGAAAAACAAAGCATTTTGCAAGGAGGTAACCTTCAATATCTGAAAATTGGTGCCACCCATATGCTGACCGGATATGATCATCTTCTTTTTGTTTTTGGTGTTGTGTTTTTCCTGACCACTTTTTTCGATGTCGTAAAATACATCACCGCCTTTACCGTCGGTCATAGCATCACTCTCATAACTGCTACATTAATAGGGGTGACTGTGAACTATTATCTGATCGATGCGGTGATTGCTCTCAGCGTTTGCTATATCGGTTATGAAAATCTGGGTGGATTTAAAAAGATTTTTAAAAAAGCCCCGAGCTTGATCTGGGCGATCTTTATATTTGGGCTCATTCATGGACTAGGGCTTTCGACTCGATTGCAACAACTCCCCCTTGGAGAAGAAGGCATTGTCTTGCGGATTCTTTCCTTCAACCTGGGAATAGAGCTGGGACAGGTTGCCGCTTTATGTTTGATGGTCGCACTTCTTTTTAAGTGGAGGGGTGCTCTTTCTTTCCAGAAGTTCAGTAGCCTTGCCAATAACGCGCTTATTTATGCGGGCGCATTTTTGTTTTTATTTCAAATGCATGGCTACTCCCATACCCTTAATCCCGATGAGTTTCCATTCCCGGAAGACAACCATTTCCACGCCCACGAGAAAATGGATACACTGACGCCGGTTCCGGGTAGCGAGTACTTAAAAACTCCCGAGCAAAGTACCCCAGATCCGCTGGGCCTTTAAAGTTTATTCAATTCAAAGAATACTTTTTATTTTTTCTCACTAATTGAAGAGCTTTGCTCAAGTCTTCAGTGGGAAACTTACAGATATTATTTTCGCAGACGTAAACAATCGTCCGTCCATCGATAGTGGTTTTGTTTTCGAACACTGGAAAGGATGATTTTGTGTCTGGAGCAATATAGCCCAAGGTTTTATTGGGTATGAATTCATCACGCAACATTTGAATGATTGCATCTTTGTCTTTAGATAATTTTGGTCCCACCACAACCACTTCTTTCGATCTATCTAAATAAAAATCTAAAGCGATGAACATCTGCGCGAAAGCGTTATGGGCACGGCTCATCATTTCTCCTGCTAGAGTAAAAATGGTTTTGGCTTTTTTTCTATATGGTTGGTGCAGTGTGAAATTGAACAGCCTTAATAGATTGAGTGCTGATACTGCGTTACTGTTCGGGCGAGCATTGTCATCAAATCGTTTATTTCGGCCAGGCAACAAACCCCCTTCTTCCGAGAAATAATAGCCCCCGGTTTCTTTATCCCAAAAAATTTCGTCTTGCTTCTTCTGTAATTCATTCGCCCAGCTCAACCATTGTTCATCAAAATCTGATTCGTAAAGATCAATCAAACCTTGAATCAGGTAAGCATAATCATCGAGACTGGCAGTGAACTTGGCCTCACTTTCTCGAAACCTTCGCCCCAGCCTTCCTTTCTCATAAAGATTCTCTTTAATAAACTGTGCTGAATTTTGTGCGGCTTTTAGATATTTTTCATCCTGTAATACTTGTGCGGCTTTCGCCAGAGCGCTTATCATTAGTCCGTTCCAGGCAGTGAGAACTTTATCATCTTTAAATGGGCGTTCCCGTTTTTCCCGAATACTTAATAATTTATCTTTAAGAGTTTTTACATCTGGACTATTACTTCTTGCCCAACTTATTTCTTTGTTGAGGTGGAGTATATTTTCCCCAGTTTCTTCAAAATTACCACCGGAGGTTATGCCAAATATTTTATAGGCCTGTTGATACTCTTCCAGTGTCAGGAGGTTTCTAAGCTCTGCATCCGACCAGACATAATACGTCCCCTCCTCTCCTTCACTATCTGCATCTTCAGCCGAGTAAAACCCGCCTTTTGGACCGGTCATATCTTTTAAAACATAATCAAGAACACCACGTACTACAGATTTGAAAACTTCGTTTCCTGTAACCTGATAACCTTCAAGATAAACCATTGTCAGAGCTGCCTGGTCGTAGAGCATCTTTTCAAAATGCGGAACCAGCCAGATAGCGTCTGTTGAATAGCGGTGGAATCCACCAGCAAGATGATCGTAAATTCCTCCTCGCGCCATATGCTTTAGCGTGGAGGCCATCATTTTAACCGCGTGCTTGTCTCCCGTACGCTGGGCGATGCGTAACAAGAGGCGTAATTTCATCGTTGGTGGGAATTTGGGAGCTAGGCCAAAACCCCCATTTACTTCGTCGTAACTGATGAGAAATTTTTTATAAAAATCTTTCATCATTGTCTCGTCCAAAGTAACCGTTTGTGTAGAAATACGATCTCCTGCCTCAATAAATTTTCTAACAGTACTGCCCACTACTTTTATTTTTTCCGGTTGATCCTTCCATGCAGAACCCAATGCATCAATAATTTTAATCAGTTGGGCTTTTGGAAAGTAAGTACCTCCAAAGACAGGAATTTTTCCCGGGGTCATTATTACAGTTAAGGGCCAGCCTCCTGTTCCCGTCATTGCCTGCACTACGTTAATATAAAACTGATCGACATCGGGATGCTCTTCCCGGTCTACTTTTATGCATATGAAATTCTCGTTCAACAGCGCGGCGACTTCCTCATCTTCAAACGACTCTTTTTCCAGTACATGGCACCAGTGACAAGTGGAGTAGCCTATGCTCAAAAAAATGGGCTTGTTTTGATCCTTAGAAGCTTGGAGTGCCTCTTTACCCCATGCGTACCAATGGATAGGGTTGTTCTTGTGTTGCAATAGGTAAGGGCTTTTCTCATGGATAAGGCGATTGTATGATTTTTCAGGAAAGGCCTCACCATAAAAAAAGAAGACCATTATTCCCATCAAGATTGGAATAAGTAAGAAGAAAAAACGCTGCATTAATAATGCCTAAAAAATATAGTTGATAAGAATCAGGTTAGCACAAATAAAACGTGAATTGAAAGGGAGGTATTATTAGAGATCTACGCTTAACTCTGTCAGGAATAATTTTTCATAATCGGTCAAGGTTGTTCCGAGGCTGGGCATGACGAAAATATGAATGAGGCAGAAATTTAAAAACCAAACACAAAAGAGTTGGCTAGGTAAACCGACTGCCTTTCCCGGTGAGTTGTTTTTGCGGAAGAAAAACTTCTTTGCCCTGACAACCTTCTACCTGACCAATTACCTGACAAGGGAGGTTGTAGGTTTTACAAATTTTAGTGATGGCCTCCACCTCATTCGCACTTTCGACGACTAGACAAAAACCTGTACCCATATTAAAGACTTCAAACATTTCCGCTTCGCTCACTCCACCCCTATCTTGAATGAGATTGAAAATTTTATGCACAGGCTGCGGGGTATCTATGACAAATCTAATATCATCAGATTCCACACGATTGAGATTGCAAAATCCACCACTGGTTATATGAACCATGGCTTTAAGATCGATTCCTGAGTCCAGCATTTCCATAACTGGTTTTACATAGATTTTTGTAGGCTCCAACAATGCCTCTCCCAAAGTCTGGCCAAGAAATTGATCGTACTCATTAATAAGAGATTTTTGTTCTTCAATGGTTTCACCCAATAAAACGCGGCGGGCCAATGTCAGACCATTAGAATGAACTCCACTTGATGCCAACCCGACAATCAGGTTGCCAGGTTTTATATCTTTTCCTGTATTGACCTTGTTGAGTGAAACATGGCCAATGCAGGCACCAATAAGGTCTATCCCAGAGATGATTTCTTTGATCTGAGAAATTTCCCCACCGGAAATACTGATGTTTGATTGCCGTGCACCTTCTGCCAAACCCTGGCCCAGCTGGTTAAAAACTTCAGGATTGGTATGCGAACAGGCAATGTAGTCCACCATGCTGACGGGTCGCGCACCCACACAAATGACATCGTTCACATTCATTGCCACACAATCAATACCAATGGTGTCATACCGATTGAGAAGCTCAGCAACCATTATCTTTGTTCCCACACCATCTGTGCCAAAGGCAATGCCTTCACCGTTACCAAGGTCGATGACGTTGGCAAAATAACCTATATCAGCAGCAAGGGGATAGCGATCACTAAACCTACGCGTTGGTAAAACATGTTTGAGCAAACCAGAAAGTGCCGTCTCCGCTCCCTGACTGGAAACACCGCTCTGATCGTATTGAGATTTTGCAGATTCCGACATTAATCTATAAAATTTTTAACGAATTCATTTTTGACGGCTATCATACCTTCTCCAGATCATGTTTGATACTTTTTTGTTTTCTATTAATCTCATTAAAAGGTTCGGTTGTTTTTTACTATACCCAAAAAACAAATAGTCAGGTTTACAGCCAACCCTATGATCCCTGAATGGATGCCGCTAACGCTGCTCCAATCCAATGCAATCAATATCATTGTTACCGCAAGACCCATTAGCAGTCCCGTTATTACCGTTCTGGCATTTAACGATTTGCTATGAACGCCTAGATAAATTGCCGGCACACATTGAACTAATAATTCAAACTTGATCTTTAGTAGTTGGATGAGATTCCCCTCATAAGCCAATGCAGCCCAAACTAGTGGAAACATAAAAGCCCATGTTATGCATTTTCCAACTCGGGTTAAGTGCACTTGATCAGCATCAGGTCGAAAAGTTTTCCCATAAATATCATGAGTAATCATAGAACTGATACTGAGTAGAGCAGAATCAGCTGTCGACATTACTGCCGCTAATAAAGATGCAAAGATGGTCACCACCAACCAGTAACCGAAGGCAGACTGCTGCATGAGTTCCAGACACATTTGGGTTAATACCGTTTCGGAAGGGATGAGCCCGCTGCCAGAAAACTCATTTTCTAAGCCAGGGAGATGGGCTGCCATGAGTAGTCCTATCATCACGGAAACTAGAGCGGTGATCAAAGGCATGAAAGCCATTGTTGCCAAAGAGCGCTTTAGAATACCGGCATTTCTGGCAGCATAAACCCTTTGGATCGCCTGCGGATAAATAGCCGCGCCCAACCCTACCAATAAAACAAAACTGATCCAGTTTCGGGCTCCTTCTGCATCAGGAGGTTTTATTTTATGCAGAGTTTCAGGGTTACTCGCCAACTTATTAATCGCGTCGGTAATACTACCAAATTGAGAAAATGACAAGCCCATCAGGATAATGAATCCGACAAGTAACATGCCCCCCTGAATAGCATCGGTCCAGGCAACACTTCGCATGCCTCCCAAAGACTCATAGATAAGCATAACCAGCGCCAGACCGATCACTCCTGCCCATACGGGAACTCTTCCCTGCGAGATTCCTGCAAACGCGGTTCCCAGTGTTCGCATTTGTGCCAGAGTAAAGTTTGCCAGCGCATAAACCATAATCAACGTCACCAGGATTCTCAAAACCTGGCTTTGATATCGATGATAAATAAAATCACCGGGGGTCAGAAACTGGTTTTCACGACTCAAGCGATAAAGTTGTGGAGCAAAAAATAAATAGCAAATAACAATCGCGGTCATGAAATGAACACAAACCAAAAAGCTCAATCCATTTCGGTAGGTCGCTCCGCTGAACCCTAATAAAGTATTTCCGCTGTATTGAGTAGCATATAGGGTGAGAAAAAGAATTGTAAAACCAAGGTTACGCCCTGCCAAAAAAAAATCCTGCATATCGTCTTTTTGTCTTTGCTTGTGGGCATAAAAACCAATACCAAGAAGACTTAAAACGTAGGCGGCGACAACGACCAACGCACCAGGACCAAAAGGGAGGGCTTCAGTCATTATGTTCTCCTTGGTCATCCGGGTCCTGCCAAACTCGAAGGATAACAACAGCAACAAAGAGACTGGTAAGGATGCTAACTAAAAGAGCGAATACTGCCCAAGCAGGAACCCCAAACCAGTTTCCTGTTATTGGCCAGATGGGGGTCATTGCAAGAAGCAGAGCTAAAATCCCTATTCCCACCCAAGGGACCCGACTAGGATCTTTAAAACTATTTTGATATTTCATTTGAAAAACTTAATTGATTATAAAAACAACAAAAATACTTTTGCTCAATTTATCGATACCTTAAATCGATCAATACTATTCAACTCCCTAGCACTCCTAGTTTTCTCCACTGTAATACCAGACCTACATTTCACCATCGCATCTATAGCCGACACAGAAATCTAGTCTCCTCATTGAAAATAGGCTCCAATATACCAGATAGCCTCTCCTCCCAAGCAAAACAATAGTTTATTATCACCCCAGATTTGGCCTAACCCTTATGTTTCTCACCCGCTTGCCTGTTCCAGATTTCGGTGGCACAATTATCGAATGAAAATATTTTATCTCTTTCCGATTATCGTTTTGTTTCTTGTCGCAACCGCACCTGTTTGGTCTGACGAACCAAAAACTTTTGGGTTAAAAAACGCAAAAGCTTTGTATGATTTGAAAAAAATAACTATGCCGGAAATACCAGTTGCCAATGCGACAATCCAGCAACTTTACAAAGCCATAGAATCTGGGGATTTGGAAAATACGAAACGTTTACAAACTGGTATCGATATTAACTATCAAGACAAACGTGGTATCACACCTCTTTATCATTCTATTTTTTATAAACAAACTAAACTTGTCCCTTTCTTTTTAATGCACCAGGCGGATGTGAATTTAGCCGACCATGAAGGCCTGGCACCGCTTCATATCGCAGCTCTGGAAAATTTACCTGAAATGGTAAGCCTTCTTATTGATTACGGTGCAAAAATAAACGCAGTCGATAAATATGGCTATACCCCGCTACACTTAGCAATGGACCAAAACAGTTTCAATACTGCAGACGAATTGCTATCAGCCAACGCCCAAGTTAATACCCATGCGGAATGGGGACATACTCCACTCCACACAGCCGTGGCATCGGGAAGCATGCGCATGGTTAAAATTTTTCTGAGTAAAGGCGCGGAAATTAATGCACAGGATAGGTTGGGGCGTACCCCTTTGCACTGGGCTGCCGAGAAGGGACATCTGCGTATCGCAAAAATTTTGATTGCAAGAGGCTCGGATATTAATGCTCCCGATAATGAAGGTGAAACACCCATGCATGATGCTGCGCAATGGGACAAAAAAGATATTGTCGAACTACTTATATCAAAAAAAGCAAACGTAAATGTAAAAGGATCAGATGGTCGTGCACCACTTCATTTAGCAATTGCCAATGGGAACATCGACATTGCTGATCTATTAAAAACTAACGGCGCCATTTTATAATTACCCTTTCTAAGCAATGCTACAGATCGTTAAACTTTTAACTATATTTTTTATTGTATCAACATCGGCTTTGTTTTTTATGAAGGGTATTCTTTGGACGCTTTTTCAATGGGGAGCAAAATTTGCTCTTCCCTTGGCTCTTATCCTATGCGCGATTTATGTATGGAGTTTCTTTTTGGTCAAATCAATTGAGGGCATCAATATTCCTAAATTAGCCTTAGTCTGGATTTGGGCAATCGGTTTTAGTGAAATTTTATTTCTTGGGGGGCTTTACCATTTGACGCCACAAAATTTTCCATCTTTTGTTGGCGAGTTTTTTTTCAATTAATTTGAGACAAAATGATACTTAAGGGAAACTAATTATTTTTGGCAGGAGATCTCGATTCCCCAGTTTTTGGTTTAACTGTAGAAGCATTGAAATTGGTTTCAAAGTTATCCCAGTATTTTCGACTCAACTGTTGACTGGAAATTATTTTTTTTACTTTGTTTTTTCGATCTAGCAAACGAACTTCATAAAACATTGAACACCTCATTCTAAAAATTTTATTTTATGGTTCCAAAATAAAGAATGAGGATTAATTTATTATTAACTTTGCATTAAGTAATTTTAATGCAAGACACAGCATTTCGATTCGACAGAGGCTATTTTGTTCTAAACTCCAAATCTCTTTTTAACTGGCATTGACCCGGAATTAATAGAAAAATATGAACTTTTTTAAAGTTTCTTATATGATAGGCAAATAAAGAGTTGCTTCAATTTAGACTGGAGATTATGCAATGAGTGAGGCAGGGGAAAAGAGTTATCATTTTAACTCGAATACTCGTTTGAATTTAGGCTCAAAAGCCAGCATGGCAAATAATGAAGATCCATACCTTCGTGCCATAGAAATTCAAGAGCGGAAGAGGGAAATCCGTGAACAAGAATTAGAAAGACAAAGAAAATTACAAGAATTAGAAAATCCCACTCCGCCGGCTGCTGATGAAAATATAGAGGCACAAGAAGAACAGCCAGTCGCCGTTGAAGAAACTGCCGCCACTGAAGCCGAGCAGTCTGCTCCAAATGTAGAAGAAGTCCCTGCGGCATCAGAAGCTCCCAAACCAGCTCCCGTTGTGGAAGCTTCTTCTGGTCCAAAAGTTCCAGGTCCCACACCCAGGAAAGATTTCAGCTCAGATGAAAAAGCTGCGATGTTAAAAAGAGCCAGGGCCCATGCTGCCGAGGTTGCCAAAAGAAAAAGTTAAATGTTTTTTAAAAATCACAAAGCCGCTCTGGATTATCGCAAGCGAATTGGCTCTCCCAAGGTACTTAAGCCGCTCGTGCTCATGACATTGACAAGCATTACTGTCATTTTAATTGCCATTGTCATCGCTCCCGACAATGATTATGGTCACTATTTTTCCGAGGACCACCGAACATTAAGCGAAAGCGGCTTCGTCACCTATTTATCCGCTATGTTTCTTGCATCGGCAAGCGTGTTAGCTGGTCTTTCATTT
>Ga0209752_1000875_pt1 | contig 14772 bp, 11 predicted proteins | sample METZYME_3_250m_FD_187548 | JGI IMG/M metagenome (GOLD analysis project Ga0209752, IMG submission 187548) | Marine microbial communities from oxygen minimum zone in mesopelagic equatorial Pacific - METZYME_3_250m (SPAdes) (version 2) | ecosystem: Environmental > Aquatic > Marine > Oceanic...
GGAGTTGGAGCGCCAGTCCCTGGGTGGGATGTCAAGGGGTTATGGCTGCGGGAAATGGAACTGAAGGTTGAAACAATTCGATCGAGGAATTTTTGTTTTACCAGATATCGTACCTCATAGATATCGCTGGTATCAGTAAGACCCACGAGGTAGTCGTCGCTGGTCTTTAGCTCATCGACAAGCTTCAATTCGTAAGCGCGCTTGCCAAGCCAGTGCTCCCCGGTCGCAATCTCGTCAAGGTTTACCACGGGTCTTTGTTCCTTCACAAAATCCTTGAACAGGCCGTGGATTTCTTCGACCTCTTCTTTCAGCTTTTGCCGGCCTTTGTCTGTCGTTTCACCAAACATGGTTACCGTTCTTTTGAATTCACCAGCAGTCGCCTGCTCAAAATCGATATCGTGCTTTTTCAACAAGCGGTTGAAATTGGGGACTTGGGTGATGACACCGATTGACCCTACGATGGCGAATGGGGCTGCAAGAATTCTGTCGGCTACGCATGCCATGAGATAGCCGCCGCTCGCGGCCACCTTATCGACTGCGACGGTGAAAGGTATCTTTCGTGCTCGTAACCGGGCCAGTTGAGAGGCTGCGAGTCCGTAGGCGTGAACGAGCCCGCCGCTGCTTTCAAGTCGCAGTAATACTTCATCCGCTTCACTCGCTACCATGAGTACGGCAGTAATTTCTTCCCTTAACAGCGCCACTTCACTGCCTCGAATGTCACCGTGAAAGTCAAGCACGAAGACCCTTTTTCGAGGTTCACTCAGGTTGCCTTTGGTCTTTCTCTTGTCTGCTTTCTTCGCTTTCCGATCGGCCTTCTTCTTCCGTTTTCGACCATCCTTGTCGAGCATAGCGATCTCGAGCGTATCTCCCATCTGCCGATAACGATCATTGATCCGTTGTACTTCTACATGCTCTTGGGAACTCGATCGGTGGCGCAATGAAAGTGACACCACGACTACTATGACCACCACGATTGCGGCCAGCAGTGTCAGCGTTTTGGCTAGAAACAGGCCGTATTCGATCAGAAATTCCATTTCAATATGCCGGCGAAAAGGGCGAAAGTGTACATTGGCTAGGGATTGTAAATGAATTGTTTGGTGATTCGACCTAGGACGCTTCGAGATAGCGGGTGCTACGAAGTGGTGCGTTCATAGACCTAGGCTTTTTCTCCTATGAAGATGTTGATACCGATCAAGCGGTTCTTGTTAGAAATTAGGTAGCGACTGCTGGGTAGGGTTTTTGGTCTCGGTGTGGTTAAGGTGGCCTGTTTGCAACTGCTTAGGAACCTGGAGAAGCAATGGGTCGATCCGGCACCCAAAGATACCCCTCCGCGTCTCGCAGGTAAGCCTCGCGCAAACCATGGGGTTTGTTAGCGGCCGTTTGCACCACTTGATAGCCCCTTTGTCTTGCTTGTTTCACAGCGCGATCCGGATCGCACTCGTGGATGCGCAACTCAACCAGGTTGCCGCGTGGTTGATTAAGGGCCAGAAGGGCTTCGAGCGGATTGTGATCGTAGGTATGGTCGGCATGGGCCATCCATTGGGCTCCATATCCTTCAAATACCGCGAAATCGGGATCCTCGTATACGATTTTCGCTTCTAGGACGTGCTGTTGAAATTCCAGCATCCGCGCCATGTTCTGAACGATCAGGTTGACCGTCAGGCCGCGCAGCGAGTGGCCGTATTGGCTGGCTGACATCCATGGTTCGCCCATCCTTTTTTTCATGAGGTGTCTGTTCTAGGCCGCGAGTCACGAAGTGCGACTGTTCGATTCAGAACAAGCCGGTCAGTCGTCGAGTCGGGGTCCACGCAAAAATATCCCAATCGCTCTAGCTGGAAGCACTCTCCCGTTGAGTGTTGCTCCATAGCCGCTTCAACTTTTGTTTTGCTTAGGGTGACCAGAGATTCGTCATTCAGGAAGTCATGAAAATCGCGGTCCGTTTCCGCTTTCGGGTCGGCGACGCTAAAAAGCGGGTTATACAGTCGAATCTCAGCATCCAGTGCGTGTCGGGCGGAAACCCAATGCAGCGTGCCTTTGACTTTACGTCCGTCCGCAGTGCCCCCTCCCCGACTGTCTGGGTCATAGCTACAGCGGAGTTCCGTCACCCGGCCTGAGTTGTCTTTGATGACGCGAGTGCAAGTGATGTAATACGCATAGCGCAGACGAACTTCTCGTCCTGGCGCAAGTCGAAAAAACTTCGCCGGTGGATCTTCAATAAAATCGTTCTCGTCAATCCAGATTTCCCGGCAAAACGCCAGTGTTCGGGTACCCATAGTCGAATCACCGGGATGATTCGGGACCGTGAACTCTTCCGTTTGGTCTTCAGGATAATTCTCAACAACAATTTTTAGGGGACGTAGAACGCCGAGGCGGCGAGGTGCAATGTGCTCAAGGTCTTCCCGAATACAATTCTCGAGCGCGCTCAATTCGATCTGCTGATCTTTCTTGGTGATGCCAATTCGATTGCAGAAAGTACGAATGCTGCGTGGGGTGTAACCGCGGCGGCGCATACCGGAAAGGGTCGGCATTCGCGGATCGTCCCACCCGCTGACATGGTTCGCGTCAACGAGGGTTGTTAGCAGTCGCTTGCTCATTACAGTGTAGTCTAGAGATAGGCGGGAGAACTCAATCTGACGTGGTCGGCAGGGCGCGCTGACATTCTCGAGAATCCAATCGTACAGAGGCCTGTGGTCTTCAAATTCAAGTGTGCATAGGGAATGGGTAACCCCCTCAATGGCGTCAGACAGCGGATGGGTGAAGTCGTACATCGGGTAGATGCACCAAAGATCACCGGTTTGTTGGTGGCTTTGATGGCGAATGCGGTACAGCGTTGGATCACGAAGGTTGATGTTAGGAGCGGCCATATCGATCTTGGCGCGCAATACGTGCGCGCCATCGGCAAACTCTCCTGAACGCATCCGTGCGAACAGGTCTAAATTTTCAGCTATATTTCGGTCCCGATAGGGGCTCGGCGTTCCGGGTTTAGTCAGAGTTCCTCGAGTGGCCCGAATTTCTTTCACACTTTGACTGCAAACATAGGCGTTTCCATGTTCTATCAGTTCTACTGCCCACGCGTAGAGTTGATCGAAGTAATCGGAGGCGTGGGTCAGACAGTTGGTGTAATTGAATCCGAGCCAGTGGACGTCGGTTTGAATGGCATTGACGTATTCTCGGGTTTCTTTATCCGGATTTGTGTCATCGAAACGAAGGAAACAGGACCCGGCGAAGTCTTCGGCAATGCCGAAGTTCAAGCACATTGATTTTGCGTGTCCGATGTGCAGGTAACCATTTGGTTCGGGGGGGAAGCGGGTGACGACTGTGCCCGCATTTTTCCCCTCGGCGATGTCTGCTCGGACAATCTGGTGTATAAAATTGGTGGTTGGCGTATCGGGATCGACCATGGGGAAAGATAAATTAGTTATGGGGCGTCGTCGCTGCAGCCTGTTGAGGTATTACCTAACTGAGCCTTCGAATGCTGAGTTACAGATGCCACGGTCAAATTGATGCGGCATGCGGGCTGTGCAAGATCACTTCGGGCGAGCCCACAGTTGATTCCAGGTGGATTTCATGCTATCGAAGGTGTGGTGAACGAGCACTCAGGTCACCGGGGAATCCTGGTTCCCCTCTCGAGTAACCGAGTTGCTCGGACGAAGTATCGAACAAAGGAGAATTCATGACCGAGTATACAACTACGGAGATCCGTAACGTGGCCTTTGTGGGCCATGCGGGCGCTGGCAAGACATTGCTTACCGAAGCCCTGGCGCACGATGCTGGGGCAATCACAGCCAAGGGAAGCATCGAAAAAGGAACCACGGTCACAGATTTTGATGACCTGGAGAAAAAGCACCAGCATTCACTGACCTCGTCTCTCGCGGCTTTTGATCACAATGGTTGGCAGGTCAATCTCATCGATACGCCGGGTTACCCGGATTTTATCGGCTCTGCATTCAGTGTATTGCCCGCTGTTGAGACCGTGGCAATTGTTATCAATGCACAGCGTGGCATCGAAAGTACAGCAAGGCGTATGCTGGAATGGGCCCGTGATCAAAACCAATGCCGGATGGTGATCATCAATCGTATCGATGCCGAAGAGGTTAATTTAGAAGCCGTATATGAACAGGTCCGGACTGTGTTTGGCCGAGAATGCTTGGCAGTTAACCTGCCGGCTACTGGCGGCACTACTGTTGCAGATTGTTTTTTCAGCCCGACAGGAGAGTCCGATTTTTCTTCAGTTGAAAAAGCACATACGGCGATCGTGGATCAAACTGTTGAAGTCGATGAAGAGTTGATGTCGCTGTACCTGGAAGATGGTGAAATTTCCTCAGAACAACTGCATGATCCATTCGAGAAGGCGCTTCGCGAAGGCCACTTGATTCCTGTTTGTTTTACCTCTGCGAGCACGGGGGTAGGCATTTCCGAACTACTCGGTATCATCGGTAAACTGCTGCCGAACCCATCCGAGGGCAATCCACCGCGTTTCATTAACGGATACGGTGATGATGCGCTGCCTATCCAGGTATCGGCCAATGCCGACGAGCACGTTCTCGCCCATGTATTTGATGTTGATTTCGATCCGTTTGTGGGTCGTCAGGCGATGCTTCGCGTGCATCAGGGGACGATACAAAAGGACGGCCAACTGTTTGTTGGCGATGCGCGCAAACCAATAAAAGTTGGCAACCTTTCGAGCCCGCTTGGCAAGGATATGCGCGAACGATCTAGGGCGGTACCCGGGGACATAATGATGCTTTCAAAAGTCGAAGGGGTTGGGTATGACTCGGTACTTCACGACTCCCACGATCAAGACCAAATTCACCTTAAAGCGCTGCCATTGCCGATGCCGATGGTCGGAATCTCAGTGACGCCAAAGACACGGGGTGACGAGCAAAAGGTCGCTGAAGTGCTGGGTCGACTGACCGAGTCTGATCCGTGCCTTCGCATCGAGCGAAATCCAAGTGCTAATGAAACCATCCTACGTGGGATGGGTGATCTTCATCTAAGGATCGCAATAGAGCGTATGAAAGAGCAGTACAAACTTGAAGTCGAGACGGGGAAACCAACCATACCTTACCGTGAGACGATCACCAATAAGGCCGATGGCCATTGCCGCCACAAGAAGCAAACCGGTGGGGCAGGTCAGTTTGGGGAGGTTTATCTACGAGTTGAACCGTTACCGAGGGGCGCCGGTTTTGAATTTGTCAGCGAAGTGGTTGGTGGTGTAATTCCTTCGCAATTTATTCCGGCGGTGGAAAAAGGTGTCCGACAATTGCTCGAAGGGGGTTCATTTGCGGGTTTTCCAATGCAGGATCTTCGGGTTGCAGTTTATGACGGTAAGCACCACGCTGTGGATTCTAAAGAAATTGCGTTTGTTATGGCGGGTAGAAAAGCATTTCTAGACGCGATCGGAAAAGCAAAGCCGGTTGTGCTAGAACCCATTGTAGATATCGAAATTTCTGCGCCGAGCGATAACATGGGAGATATTGCGGGCGACTTGTCTTCGCGACGTGGCCGGGTGGGGAATACAGACGCTCTTCCGGGCTCAATGATCTCTATCACCGGCCAGGTGCCCCTGGCGGAAATCGATGACTACCAGTCGCGATTGAAATCGATGACCGGTGGCGAAGGGTCCTACAACATCGAGTTTCGATCTTACGAAGCTGCGCCTAGCGAGGTGCAAAAGCGACTGGCAGCGGCTTTTCAGCACCCTGAAGAGGATTGAATTCGACCTATCCTTCTAGAGTTAGTCGGCAAGTTTGGGTTCTCGCTACCTGTTCGATAGGTTGGGCCGGCGACCGCTGAGGGGCGGCAGGCAGAACCCGCCTGTTGCCCCAATCTAAGACCAATCTGCGGATCTACTTCTGTTGTTTCTCGGTTATACTGCGGCGCCCCGTTTCCTTACGGGGTTGGTCGGTAGATTGAGTAACGATGCTCATAGGATCATTGCGCAGTGAATCAACCTAGAACCGACGATCTTCGCATTACCGGGATTCGTGAGGTTCCTAACCCCAATACCGTTTGTGCGGAATATCCGGCCACTGATCGTGCAGCGAATCTGACGGTACGGACACGACAGGAAATACACAGCATTCTTCACGGCCATGATGATCGGTTGCTGGTCATTATCGGACCGTGTTCGATCCACGATCCGAAAGCTGCGCTGGACTACGCGAGTCGGCTTTTAGCCAGCCGCCGAATACACAGTGCGGACCTTCTTGTGGTCATGCGGGTCTATTTTGAGAAACCCCGCACCACCGTTGGCTGGAAGGGGCTGATAAATGACCCGAATCTGGATGGCTCATACGATATTGGCAATGGATTGCGGATTGCCCGCAAATTGTTACTCGATCTAAATAATCTTGGACTGCCCGCCGGTACCGAGTATCTCGACCTCATGACCCCCCAATACGTGGCTGACCTCATCAGTTGGGGTGCAATTGGTGCGCGGACGACTGAAAGCCAGTTACACCGGGAAATGGCATCCGGCTTGTCTTGTCCAGTTGGTTTCAAAAACGGGACCGATGGCAATCTTCGAATCGCAGTCGATGCCATCAGTGCAGCGAATCATCCCCACCACTTTCTTACGCTCACAAAAGCGGGGCACTCCGCGATTTTTTCAACCAGAGGAAATGATGATTGCCATCTTATCCTGCGCGGTGGCACTGAACCCAATTACGATAAGGATAGCGTGTACCATGCTTCGACATTGCTTCATGATTCTGGAGTATTGCCGGCGGTTATGATCGACTTTAGCCATGCCAACAGTGGTAAGCAGCCTGATCGGCAATTAGAGGTATGCACAGATGTGTGTAAGCAGATTGCAAGTGGTGATGATCACATTATTGGCGCCATGGTAGAGAGTCATCTGGTCGGCGGACGTCAGGACATTGTGCCGGGCCAATCACTTGAATATGGTCAAAGTATCACTGACGCGTGCATCGGCTGGGAGAAAACTGTCGGGCTGCTTGAGCAGCTTGCGCACGCAGTGTCCGCACGCCGCTCTGCACGGCAAGCCAAAACCTCGGATACCTGACGCGATCCGCTGTACGTAATTCTCGTTGCGTACCTGGCGCAAGATCGACGTTCTATATTTTAATGATCCAGCCGCATAGCTCCAGCACTCTAAGGGGTCTGTACATAGATGACGCAGATGCTCGCGCGGCATTACAGGAAGAAGCAAAGAAGCTTCCGACGCTGCTGCTGAACTCTGCTGCTGCTGCTAACGCCGTGATGCTGGGAGGTGGATATTTCAATCCTTTATCTGGGTTCATGGATAAGGCCGATGCTCTGTCCGTGGCTCAGGATCTACACACCCGATCCGGGTTGTTTTGGCCGATTCCTATTCTCAATCTCACGTCTGCAGAGGAACAGGTGCAACCAGGGACTCGTGTTGCGCTGTGCGATCCCAACGTCGAGGGCATGCCAGTACTGGCCATCCAGGAAGTGGAGTCGGTGGAACTTTTGACAGATGACGAGATTGAACGGGTGTTGGTAGATGTCTACCGCACTACCGATCCGCAGCACCCTGGTGTCGCTACGTTTACCATGCTTGGACGACAGGTGGTGGCGGGACCCGTGCAGGTGTTGAACTTCAGTTATTTTGAAACCGACTTTCCCACTACCTTTCGTACCGCTGGGCAGATCCGCAATCAAATCCGCAGCCACGGCTGGGAAACCGTGGTCGCGTTTCAGACACGAAATCCTATGCATCGAGCCCACGAAGAGTTGTGCAAAATAGCGCGGGACGCCGTGGCAGCTGATGGCATACTGATCCACATGTTGTTGGGCAAACTAAAGCCAGGAGATATCCCGGCCGATGTACGTGATTCCGCCATTCGAAAGATGGTCGATGTTTATTTTCCACAGAATAGCGTTGTTACGGCAGGCTATGGTTTTGACATGCTCTATGCAGGCCCAAGGGAGGCCGTGCTACACGCAATTTTCCGACAAAATGCTGGTTGCACGCATCTGATTGTGGGCCGCGATCACGCGGGTGTTGGGGCGTATTATGGACCGTTCGACGCACAGGCAATTTTCGATGAAGAGGTGCCACAGAGTGCACTGGCCATTCAGATCTTTCGTGCGGATCACACTGCCTATTCAAAAAAGCTGCAGCGGGTTGTGATGATGCGGGACGCGCTTGACCATGGCAGGGATGACTTCGTGTTGCTTTCGGGTACCCGGGTCCGGGAGATGCTGGCGGCGGGCGAGGCGCTCCCCGCTGAGTTCGCGAGGCCAGAGGTTGCCCGTATCCTTATGGATTACTACCGCGAGCAAAAGCCTTTCAGTTGACGATGTGTTGCAACAAGAAGAAGCTGACTGCGCAGCTCGGTCGCTGTCAGTCGTCAGCTGTAAAAAATCAGTTCAAAATCCTTCGACTTGATCAGTTAAGATGCTTTCGTCTTCGAGCATGACGGGTATGTCCTGCTCGATGCGGTAAACCCGATTCTTATTTTCTGTCACCAACCCTTCTTCCAGGGGGCTGTCGATTGCGCTGCCATCTACATGTACCAAATCGCCCGCCGCGATCGACTGGTTAATTGCCGTCAGTTGCTGCTTCGTTAGCGGGAAGACCTGTTGTTTGGTCGCCGGGCAACGCAAAATTTCTAGGAGTTTTCGGTCAATAGGCATAGGTGCTAATTACAAAATTCATCGGCTGAGAATCGGGCGATGAGTATACTGCGTGCTGTGGCACCTCGCATCTCGCTTTTATTATGACTTCAGATTCCAGAACAGCAGTATTGGCTGCAATCAGTGGAAACGCGTTGCTGACTGTACTCAAGTTTGGCGCAGCGTTGGTTGGACATTCTGCTTCGATGATGAATGAAGCAGTCCATAGTCTGGTCGACACCTTAAATCAGATATTTTTATATTTGGGTCTCCACTTCGGTTCGAAGCCACCTGATCGGCAGTACGCATTTGGGCATGGCCAAAAAAAATATCTATGGAATTTGTGGAGTGCTATCGGTTTGTTCTCAATTGGATGCGGGTTGGGCTTGGCCCATGCCTGGCATGCATGGGCGCAACTGGGTCAGAAGACATTGCCGGGGCAATTGTTGCTCCCCGGGCTTGGGTCTGTTGATGTTGTCTGGATGTCTCTGATTGTCCTTGCAATCGCATTTGTCGTTGAGCTTGTAGTGCTTCGATTGGCATGGCGAGCCTTCACCCGACAAGCGCAAGCAGAAGGAAATCGAAGACCCATTAAGTATTTGTTTCAATCTAATGATCCGACCTTGCTTGCCGTCTTGCTGGAAGATAGCATCGCGGTTTTCGGTGTACTGCTGGCGATCACAGGTATCGGGCTAACCCGATTGACTGGAAATGGAATTTGGGATGTCAGCTTCTCGGTCATGATCGCATTGGTACTGGGGGTGGCTGCGGTGATATTGGGTGCTATAAATATGCGCTTTCTAACCGATGTCCGCGATCAGAAAGCGGAAGCCGTTTTTGTTGATGTCGTTTTAAGTCACCGCGAGATCGAGCGATTTCACGATCTTCGAACCATGGTAATAGATGATCAGCACACGGTACTGGTTGCCGAAGTGGAACTGCGCGAGGAAGTTATGCTGGCTGGTTTGCACCAGCGGATTGCGGCACAGGAAGAAAATCTGCTGTTACAAGTTCCGGAGGCGCGCCAAGAGGAACCTACGTTGCGAGAATATATAGCGGATCGAGCTGCGGTCCAGGCAACTCTGGCGCGTACCGAAGAGATAATTGATGACTTGGAATGCCAGATACGGCAACGTTGCCCTCAGGTTTCTCACGTTACGATTGAAGTACAGGGCATCGCAGCGGATGATTCGCCCATAACGCAATCCACCAATGTGATTGGAGACCCCGCAATTGAAATGTAAAGTTATGAATCATGCTAAGGGAAAACTATGAAATGCTGGACTATGCTGGTGTGCTGGTTGATAGCGCTCTCGCCATCCGCGGTCGCTGACGAACAATCGCTGATACAAACTGACCAGCAAATGGTCAGTTACACGTTGGGTTATCAGATTGGAGGTCAGCTTGCAGCCCAGATTCGTGAAGGTAGACTCGATCTCAATCCTGAGGCATTTGCGCAGGCGATTGCTGATGTACTGTCGGGAAGACCTCCAGCCATGACTTCAGCGCAGATGGAGGCGGCGTTGGAGTTGCTTCAGCACCAGCAGAATTCAAGACGAAACACCGCTGCCGAAACTGGACAGTCACGCGGAGAAGCCTTCCAGGTCGAGTACAGCCAGCGCCAGGGGGTGGTGGCGACTGCGAGTGGCTTGCAGTATCGAGTCATCGAGGCGGGAGAGGGTCGTTCACCAGGGCCTGCCGATACGGTGGTCGTGCACTACGTGGGACAGTTGATCGATGGGACCGAATTCGACAGTTCCAGGGGCCGCGGTACCCCGGCAACGTTCAGCCTGGGTGGGATCATTCCTGGGTGGCAGGAAGCGTTGCAATTGATGCGCGAGGGTGATATCTGGGAAGTGGTCATCCCATCGGAGCTCGCCTACGGTGCTCAGGGCGCAGGCGCGAGTATTGGGCCAAATGAGACCCTGGTCTTTGAGATTGAATTGATCAGCGTGAAGTGAGATGAACGTGAGCCCTCAAGTGCTTCCGCTCACGCCAGATATTGGAGCGGAAATTTACGGAATCGATCTCTCAACACATCTTGATCCGGCGACTTTGCGCTTTATACGGGAAGCATTACTAAAACATCTAGTGATCTTTTTTAGAGACCAAGAACTGACTCTGGAGCAGCACAAGGATTTTGGACGTTGTTTTGGCGAACTGCATGTTCACCCAGCTGCAGGTCTTGAAGACCATCCAGAGGTTTTTGTGGTCCATGCTGATGAGCATTCGACTAATATTGCTGGGGAAAATTGGCATTCTGACGTATCTTGTGATCAGGAACCCCCGATGGGCAGCATTTTGCACGTGCATACCGTACCCGACCATGGCGGCGATACGCTGTTTGCAAATATGTACGCAGCGTTCGATTCGTTGTCTGATCACATGAAGTCATTTCTTCTGGGACTGACCGCTGTGCATGAATCCGAGCACCATTACAGTCGTCTTCATGCTCAATATAGACAGCATTTGAAAATGAGAGATAAGGCATACCCGGCAGCGGAACATCCGGTCGTTCGAACCCATCCTGAAACAGGTCGCAAAGCATTGTTCGTGAATCCCACATTTACGACCCGAATCAAGGATTTGACGAGCGATGAGGGCGCGACATTGTTGCAGTTTCTTTTCGACCACCTCCAATCTCCTGAATACCAATGTCGATTTCAGTGGCAGCGGCATTCGGTTGCAGTCTGGGACAATCGTTGTGTACAACACTACGCGCTTTGGGATTATTTCCCGCAGGTCCGACATGGCTACCGTGTCACCATCAAAGGGGATCGTCCCTATTGTTGATTTTTGTACGTGCGGCTAAAGGCTGGGGTGGTCTACTCGGAAGTCAACGACATTCACTTTGTGACCAGAGATCGGTACCATAGGAATCATCGGCTCGTTGTCTGTTTGCGACCTGAATCGCTTTTACAACGAACTGTGTGGATCAGCCCTGGGGCTGAATCGTTATACTGATTTTCTTCTGGCTTATGAGAATATCTGTGCGGTTAGATCCTCTGACCAACTGAGGAGCGTGATTTTTACGAGGGATGCGTGAAGATTCTTCTGGCTGATAAGTTTCCGACGTCTGGCCTTGAGGCGCTGTCTGAGGCTGGTCACGAGTGCGACCTGAAGCCTGATCTCAACGGAGATACCTTGCCAGGCGCGGTTGGAACCGCGGAGGTTCTGGTGGTTCGAAGTACATCTGTCACCCGAGCTACCGTCGATGCAGCTGCTAATCTGCGCCTGATAATCCGCGCAGGTGCTGGCACCAATACCATCGACAAGCAGGCAGCAGCAGAACGTGAGATTCGAGTTTGCAACGTCCCTGGTCGCAATGCCGCAGCCGTCGCGGAATTGGTGATCGGCCTTCTGATCGCGATCGATCGCAATATTCCGGATAACGTTATCGATCTGCGTGCCGGTCGTTGGAACAAAAAGCGGTATTCGGTTGCCCGCGGACTATATGGCCGTCGCTTGGGCGTTATTGGTCTTGGTGCCATTGGTCTTGCTGTTCTAGAGCGGGCTCGTGGATTTGGTCTTGAATTGTGGGTCATTGAAAAGTCGAGTCGCTCCACTGAAGTCCAGCAGCGACTTCGAGAAATAGGTGTTCGGACGGTTCCGGGCCTCGATGCCTTGATCGATCAATCAGATATATTGAGCTTTCACCTGCCGGCGGTTCCGGAAACGCGGGGTATGGTTAATGCAAGTTTCCTTGAAAAGCTGCATCCCGGAACGATTCTTATCAACACGTCACGTGGGGACCTGGTAGATGAACAAGCGCTGATTCGGGTGCTGGACGAAAAGGAACTGCGGGTTGGACTGGATGTCTACCGTGATGAGCCCGCATCGAACGACGGGACATTCTCCTCGGCCCTTGCTTGCCATCCCAGCATTTATGGCACCCACCATATTGGTGCTTCTACCATCCAAGCGCAGTCAGCGGTCGCTGAGGGTGTACTCGAAATCATTGCTGCGTTTAGTAATGGCCAGATACTCAACTGCGTCAATATGCCGGGTTGATCCTTTTGCCACCTTATTAAATCGGGATTGCTCATGATTAACCGTATTCATAACTTCAGCGCGGGACCGTGTACTTTGCCGCTTGAAGTGCTGCAGGAAGTACAAACCGAACTGGTAGATTATCAAGGTGCAGGGATGTCACTCATAGAGATGAGCCATCGCGGTAAACATTTCGATCATGTACACAATGAAGCCGTTGCGTTGGCACGTAAGGTCTTTGAAGTTCCTGATGATTTTTCGGTGCTGTTTTTGCAGGGAGGCGCAACGTTGCAATTTTCTATGGTCCCGATGAACCTGATTCCACCTGGGGCCAGAGCCGCTTACGTTGATTCCGGATCCTGGGCCAGTGGCGCGATCGCTGATGCCAGGATCTACGGTGATGTCTACACTGCGTGGGACGGCAAAGAAGAAAATTATTCCCGGATGCCGACGTCTAAAGAGATCCAGTTACAGCCAAACACCCGATACTTGCATATCACATCCAACGAAACCATCGGCGGTATCCGCTTTTCCGATTGGCCTGAAGTCGATGTACCCATGGTTGCCGACATGTCATCGGATTACATGTCGCGCCGGATCCCCTGGGATCGATTCGAACTGGTGTACGGAGGTGTTCAGAAGAATCTCGGGCCGGCCGGGATGGCCATTGTTTTTGTTCGTCAGTCAGCGCTGGAGACAAGTAACAGAAATCTTGGTCGCTATCTTCGTTATGATATTCATGCCGGCAAGAACTCGATGTTCAATACGCCCCCGGTCTTCCCGATATACATTTTGGGGAAGGTCTTAAGATGGATGGATAAAGCCGGTGGACTTTCCGCTATGGAGAAAGCAGCTGAAGAGAAAGCCGCGTTGTTGTATTCCGAGATCGATAACAGTCGTGATTATTTTCGATGTCCAGTGCATCAAGCCTCTCGTTCGGTAATGAACGTCATCTTTCGGTTACCAACGCCAGAACTCGAAAAGCAGTTTCTTGACGAAGCCACTCTGCAAGGGCTGGTTAACCTCAAGGGTCATCGCAGTGTGGGGGGTTGTCGAGCCAGCATCTACAATGCCATGCCCCGGTCTGGTGTTGAGGTACTCGTGGGCTTTATGAAATCTTTCCAGACGAGTCATCCTGACTGAAGTGATTCGAACTATGGCTGTCGCTAAATGTTTGTTGCCAAGGCAATCCTTTTTGTCCGATCATAAAAGTTGTAGTGCCAAGGTAAATCTGTTTTTTTAGGTACCCGAGTTTGACCCAGATTCGCTCGTTTCAGCCGTATCTTGCTGCTCCTTTAAGGGTCACCCAAGTGGCGTCCCCCCCCTATGATTCGATGCCGCCGGAAGAGCGAGCTGCTTTTGGTGCGAGACACCCAGAGAATTTCATCAACGCAATTCGCTCAATAGAAGAGTTTCCTGACAGTGACCGCCTGTCTTTGGACGAACTGTTACATCAGAATGCGACGGTTCTGGAGAAATTACTAGGAAACGGGTCATTTGTCCTGGAACCTCAGTCAGGCTTCTTTGTCTATCAACTGCGCTGTCAAGACCATATTCAAACGGGGGTCGTTGCAGAAGTGCCACTGTCTGACTATTACGCTGGGTTAATCCGAGGGCATGAGGACACCCGGCCTGATCATGAAGGCCATCTTTGCGAGTACCTGAATGTCGTCGGTGCAGTTTCTAGTCCAATTTGTGCCGCCTATCCAGATGATGCTGCCATTGAAGAAGTCGTCTCGGGCATCACACAGCATCAAGCGTGGTTAGATTTCACAGATGATTACGGGGTGGCTCAAAAAATCTGGCGTGTCACTGATAGGGACAGCCTGTCAAGGTTGCAAGCACTTTTCCAGCAAATATCGGTGATCTACCTTACGGACGGCCATCATCGCGTTGCATCTGGAGCTCGGCATGCCGATCGGCGCAATGGGCAGTACAGCACTGACGGGCCCTGGAACTATCTACTAATGGCGCTTTTCCCAGCCGATCAAATGCGAATTTTGCCGTTTAATCGATGCGTCCGAGATCTCGGTGACTTGTCTGCGAAGGATCTGCTAGCAGCTTTGGCCAACGTGTTTTCGATAGAGAAAAGCAACCCCAATGAACTTGGGTTTCAAGGGTCACAGGGTCGCGGAGAATTCGTACTTTTGATGGATGATGAATACTATCGGTTGGTAA
>Ga0209752_1000876_pt1 | contig 14749 bp, 9 predicted proteins | sample METZYME_3_250m_FD_187548 | JGI IMG/M metagenome (GOLD analysis project Ga0209752, IMG submission 187548) | Marine microbial communities from oxygen minimum zone in mesopelagic equatorial Pacific - METZYME_3_250m (SPAdes) (version 2) | ecosystem: Environmental > Aquatic > Marine > Oceanic | place...
CCAGCAGGCAGATTACTTTATGGAGCATGTACCTGCCAAAAAATGCCTGGTTATGGAGAAAGTCAATAGAGTATTTGCACGACTCTGGACTATGGTATAGTAGGTTTTACGGAGACTATCCTTATAATCATATTTCTGCTGTAGATGGTGACATGTCCGCTGGTGGTGGCATGGAATATCCCAATATAACGGTTATCTCAAGGTCTGGCTCAGAGGATCTTCTTGAGTATGTAATCATGCATGAGGTTGGCCATAACTGGTTCTACGGGATGCTTGGTTCTAACGAACGTGATCACGCGTGGATGGATGAGGGTCTCAATGAGTTTACAGGTATTCGTTATTGGGAAAAAAAGTATTCAGACAGAAATAACAGGTTTGTTTTCATTGATGCAATACAGAATAAATTAGGAATCGGGAAGAATGTGGACATGTCCTACTTTCAATACGCAGGATATTCTTCTGGTGCAACCAAAGATGATACGCAACCACTAAGTATTTCCTCCGATGAAAACTATTTCTACAGAAACTATGGACAGAACTATTCCAAGGTTGCTGTGATGATGAGATACCTGCAGCATTATCTTGGAGAAGAAAAAATTGATATTATCATGCAGGATTATTTTAACTCTTGGAAATTCAGACACCCCGGCCCAGAAGATTTCATTTCCTTTTTTAATAAACACCTAGATGAAAACATAGACTGGTTTTTCGATAATATGATTGACAGCACTACCTATATTAACTATGCGGTTTCGAAAAAAGGTGGCAACTATCAGCTTGAAAATTTGGGAACTTTTAATGCTGCTGTTGAGCTTGCTTTCTATGATAAAAATAATGATGAAATAAAGAGGGTATGGATGAGGCCAACAGAAAAAATATCTGTTTTAGATGCCCCAGATAATTGTAGTAAGGTTGTTATTGATCCTGATCAGTATATGCCGGACACAGACAGAACAAATAACACAACCAGAAGAGGACTAAAAACTCATATCATTTTTGATAAACCTCGGTATCATGATATAGATTTAAACATTCTTCCATGGCCGCCTACTTCGAATGCCTATGATGGAAACTCGAATGGACTTTACATTAGATACGGAGGAGGAGGCTTCGGCGGTAAGAGTGTTGAGACATGGGTTTTATATGGTGACAGGACTAAAAGATTAAATGGTATTTTATGGCTAAAAAAAGAAATAGATAACCTGTGGTCTTTTAGCTCAGGAAGATTCGAGTCATTAATTGAATCGCGTAGTGGCCACGACGGAATAAATTTTAAATTTAGTGGGAACAAAAGCAAGAGAGACCTAAAAAATTATGAGAATAAAAATATCCAAATTGATCTTTATTATCACAATATTAAATCTAATTTAGCCTTCAGTCCTGATCTTTATGATATAGGAGAGTTTGTTGTTTCTAAAATAGCAGTCAATAAATTTTGGGACCCAAATCTATTTAGTGAATTTAGCATTGGATCACAGCTACACTTTGGTTCGAATTTTGCTAAATTAAATCTCAGATCGGGTATTTATAAAATATTTTCGAGAAAAATTAAGACATTAATTAAAATAAACGCCGGTACATTTTTAGTGTCTAATAAGATTCCAAAACAGTATAGATATTATCTAAGCGGATCTATCGTGCCTGATTTTGAAAATTATGTATGGGATAGAACTGCAGATAATAGTCTTAGCATTATAAAAGGTTTTTATCACGGAGGTGGAATCAGAGGGATAAACATTGATGATCCATATGTATTTTCTAATGATAATATTTTTACGATGAGAGTCGATCAGACTGTTCCAAAAATACCTGGTAAATTATTTTTTGATATAGCTTCAGGAAAAAGTCTGCCAGAAAAATATTATATAGCTGGTGGTATTAAACTAGGTCCATTTATTATACCGCTTTATCAGAGTTGGGAGCAGGAACATAAATTCCCAAATGACCTAGACTGGATAAAAGAAAGAATCAGGTTCGTCTGGTTCTTATCTAAGGAATCTTATTAAAACAACCTTCTTTTTTGAGGTTCTAATTCTGTATATATTTCAATCAAATGTTTGAAAAGAATTATAAAGAGAAGCCTAGGGATATCCTAAAAAGAAAGATGGACGCTGATAGACTATTAAAAAGAGTTGAAAAAGGCTTCCAAGTATTTCTAGAGTCTCCCTTTATTGAAAAAAAGTATTAATCTCTAGCCTAGTGAGATCAATACTAACGCTTTCCTCCTTTTGGTTTTTAATAAACTTTACATGGGCGCAGGTGGAATATCACACGATTAATGTTGGTGGTATTGGAGGAGAATCTAGAGAATACTATCTATACGCCCCCAATGAGGTTGACCTTAACACTCCTCTGATTTTTGTTTTCCATGGTTACTCTGGATCCGCTAGTGGAATCATGGACTACTCTGGGTTCAATGAGCTAGCTGAGCAGCATAATTTTATTGCCTGTTACCCTCAGGGAACGATCGATGATGATGGCAATTCTTTTTTTAATGTTGGATATTCTTTTCATACTTTTTCTGAGGTAGATGACGTACAATTTATTCGGGTACTTCGAGCACACATAATACAAGAGTATCACCTAACCACGTATAATACTTTCAGCACGGGTATGTCCAATGGAGGAGACATGAGCTATCTATTGGCCTGCCAGGCATCAGACATCATACAAGCTTTTGCTCCTGTAGCGGGATGCATGATGGAGTGGATATATGACAGCTGCAACCCTGAATACCCTAGACCCGTTTTTGAGATTCATGGTACAGATGATTATGTGACATGGTGGGAAGGTGACTATAATGACGCTGGAGGATGGGGTAACTATATCGGAGTGATGCCAACATTCAGTTTCTGGGCCACTGAAAATAGTTGTATGAATTTTGAGAGTGATGAACTTCCTAATTTAAATGAGTCTGATGGCAGCTATATAATTAGTGACAAATATACGGACGGACTAGGTGGGAATGAGGTCTGGCTTTATAAGGTGATTAATGGTGGACATGATTGGCCAGGTTCTTACGGGAATATGGACATAAACTCTAGCGAGGAAATAGTTAATTTTTTTGATCTGTTTAAGGTTCTCGCGACAATAGGAGACACTGACTTTAATGGTCAATCTAATATAACAGACTTACTATATATATCAGATCAGGTTATTGATCAGAGCACCTATAGCGTGATATCTGATATTAATGAAGATGGTATTGTTGATGAATTAGATCTTTCTCAGCTTGCACAATCAATTATTGGATATTGAACGTCTTAGAAATAATATGAGGAAAAAACAAAAACTAGGCAGTCTATTAAGCGTGGTATTGCTAGTCGCTTTAATTTTTATCTCAAGTTTTATTGCATCTATTATCCAGAGATCTGGAGGTCGAGTTGATGTCCGTACAATAAAATTTCCGACTCAGAATGGTCAGTTATTGGTCGCGGATCTATTCAAGCCGAAAACTGCTACAAGAGAAACCCCTGCTCCACTTGTAATTGTTATACCTGGTTTTCAGCGCTCAAAAGAGACACTCTCAAATATCTCGATTGAATTATCTCGCAGAGGCATAGTTGTTATTACAATTGATCCATACTCGCAAGGTTTTTCAAGTTCATCTATGAGCAAAACATCCGCATCCTCTGAAGGATATGGAATGTATGCTATAGTTGACTATATCTATAATACCACAAACCTAAACTATATTGATAAAAGCAGGATCGCGGTAACGGGGCACTCTGCAGGCGGACTTGCGGCAGTTCGCGGGGCACAGTATTTTGGGAAAGAAGCGATTTCCAGAAAGACAAAAAGTAAGCTCCACTCTGTCTATATATCTGGGATGCTCTACCGAGGACTAGAAGAAAAAAATCTAGCGTTGATTAGGTCGAACACAGGGCTCAGCTATGCTTTTCATGATGAGGGAGCATTTCGAAATATCAATGGTAACGGCGACATGCGCTATGCGCCAGAGGCAATTGGTCTGGTTAATTCTGGACTAAACCTGAAAGATAAAATTAATGATTCTTTGTCAATCGGAAGATACTATGGGGCTCTAGAAGACAGAACCCTAAGGGTTGTTCACAATGAAAAAGTTTTGCATCCCTTTCAGCCGTATAGTTCAGAGGCCACCAAAAACCAGCTCAATTTTTTTAATAAAGTTTTTTTACTAAACACAGGTTTAAGCAGTAAAAATCAGGTCTGGTATTGGAAAGAATTGTTTACTTTTGTCTCGCTCATATGTTCAATGCTCATGATTGTTCCTCTAACGAGCTTGTTTCTGAGGACTAAGGTATTTAGAACTATAAAAAAACCTATGGCTGATGCATTACCCAGTCCGAGCGGGAAAGCGAAAACCGTATTCTGGGTGATATTTTTCTTGACCGCATTTATTGCCAGTGTGTCTTTTATCCCCATGTCAAACCTGTCTCTCCGACTATTTACAGACGCATCAACAAGAGTCGCTACGTGGTTTTTTCCTCAGCGTATGAATAATGCTGTGATGCTCTGGGCGCTGTTGAATGGTACTATAGGGCTAGTAATTTTCTTTATTAGTAATAAGTTTTTTCATAATTCTGATGATAGAACCGTTATCGAACGAATGATATCTCTATCAAAAATGGAAATAGGGAAAACCATTATCCTTTCCCTTTTAGTATTTTTATCCTATTTCGGCATCCTCTCTTTGGTCTATTATATCTTTCACGTAGACTACAGGATTCTTTTTATTGGTGTCCGAACATTTCAGCCAGATGTCTTGATAGTATGGCTAATGTATATACCAGTATTTTTTCTATTTTTCTTATCAAATTCACTGAGAGTAAATGGATCAATATTTTATAAAGGAATAGGCGAGATTAGGGGAATGTTATTCTCTGGACTTGCAACTACCTTAGGGTTAATCATTATACTGTTGATCCAGTATGTATGTCTGTTATTAACTGGAAAGATATTTTGGACAGAGACTAATCTTCAGTGGCTATATGTAAACCTACTTTTTGGTGTTGTCCCAATGATCTTTATTCTTCCTATATTTAATAGATATTTTTATCGAATGACTGGTAGAGTCTACCTAGGACCATTAGTAACATGTTTTATTTTTATTATGATCCTTTCATCTAACACGGTTTGTTATATCCCTTTATAGTACAGGTATATTCTGTTATTATAATTATCATTAAACATATATTTTATTTTTAGTGTATTCTTTTCATAAATTATAGCATGATAACAGTATTGTCACCCGCAAAAAAACTGTCCACTGAGTGTAGTTCCAATGGTTCAGCATACACAAAGCCAGTATTTTTAGATCACTCAGAAAATCTCGTTGAGATACTCAGATCGTTCGATCCAATAGGCTTACAGTCTCTAATGGGAATAAGCGAGAATCTTTCAGAGCTGAACTGGGAAAGATTTCAGAATTGGACATCGGATTTTTCTCCTGATATTTCTAGGCAGGCGGTATACTCATTCAAAGGAGACACATACACCGGGCTTGACGCTGACAATCTATCCGAAAAAGATATCATTTTTGCCCAGGATAAGGTGCGTATACTCTCTGGGCTTTATGGAGTACTGAAGCCACTTGATTTAATGTTACCATACAGGCTTGAGATGGGTACAAGGCTCAATAATAAAAAAGGAAAAAATTTATACGAGTTTTGGGGTGATAGCCTCTCAGTCGCTATTTCTCAAGAGCTTAAGGAGCATAAGGATAAGACAGTAATAAATTGCGCTTCCAATGAGTATTTTAAATCCATCTACAATAGCTCACTAAATGCCAATATCATTACCCCTGAGTTCAAGGAAATAAAGAATGGTAAAACCAGGATGATATCTATTTTTGCTAAAAGAGCTAGGGGTATGATGGCTAGGTTTATTGTTGAAAACAGGATTGAGGCTGCAGACCGGATTCTTGATTTTAATATGGCTGGTTACAAATATAATTCTTCATTATCGGAAGATGCAAAACCTGTTTTTACTCGAGTGCAGCCCTAGAGTATTTATTTTCTTTCTTTCTCTTAAAAAACTTCTAAAAACTTTCTTTTTTATAGTCTTTCTTAGTGGTCATTTTTTTGCTAATGATATTAGTATTGAAGACACTTTAATTATCCATCCTATTAGTTTTAACACGCCTAGCCCTGAAGGCTGGGTTGCGCAGTATAAGGCAACGATTGATTTTCCGGATGAGGAGTGGTCATGGAGAAAAATATTGATGGTGCAAACACTTAAGTGCGATCCAGCGACCAAAGGAGATAAGTATGACTGTGGAGAGTGGGACTATATCTGGGATGCACTTCTCCATGTCCCAAAAGAAGATACGACTGAGGTATTTAAGCTGGGAAGTTTTGTAACTCCATATGGAAAGAGGCTGGTAATGGGTGGTGTAAATGGTTGGCAGTGGATTTATGATATAACAGACTATGCCCCACTTTTAAAAGGCAAGAGGAACTTACATATCGGTAACAACCAAGAACTATTAGACCTAAAATTTTATTTTATTAGTGGAACACCATTCAGACATCAGATGTCTGTAAAAAATATTTACCCTCTTGGAGAATATGATGGTCACTATGGCTATACATATAAATATGGTGATATATCAAATAACAATGTGTTAAAAACAAAACAAATCGATCTCGACCCACTTGCATCTGGATTTAGCATAAAAGCAATTATCTCAGGTCACGGACATGAGGGGCCAAAATATTGCTGTGAATGGGTAAACAAGTCTCACTCTTATGTCATTAATGGCCTTAAAGAGTTCACCTGGAACGTTTGGAAAGACTGTGGAAATAATCCAATCTACCCGCAGGGCGGAACCTGGCCATATGATAGGGCCGGATGGTGCCCAGGTACAAAAGTAGACGAATATGTTTTTGAGCTTACTGATCTGGTGAACCCTGGCCAGACCATTTCTATTGATTATGAGATTGAAAAAATGATCGATGAGAAAGAGAACAAAGGAATCTACAGGATGAGCCACCAATTATTTTCATTTGGCCCACCAAATTTTAAGCGAAACCTAGAAATAGTAGATATTATTAACCCAAGTTCAAAAGACCAATATTCAAGGATTAATCCCACGCTATCTAGTTCGAGAGTTATTGTGAAGAATATTGGTTCAGAAGAAGTTCGCAGAATAAAATTTATTTATGGTCTCGAATCAGGAAAAAGAGCAATCTATAGATGGCGAGGGAGTATAAAGTTCCTTGAAAAATTAACAATCGAGTTACCTGTAAACGATTGGTCTGGTCTGAACGCGGATCAAAGGTTTTTTATACAGGCATTTTCTTTAAATGGACGAGAGGATGAGAGCCCAGTAGATAATATACTATTTACTCAGGTTAGAATACCCCGCACTCTACCGAGTGAATTTTTATTAAAATTAACAACAAACAATCTTGATAGAGCAAAGCAAAACACGTACCAGATTAGAGACTATTATGGAAACATATTATATTCTGAATATATGTTTTTAGACACTACAGCCTACGATAATAAGATTAGCCTGGATCCGGGACTTTATCAGTTTGTTTTTACAGACGCTAATGAGGATGGTATAGACCGGCTCTGGTGGCAGGAAAAAGATTCTGTTGGCGTAAGTGGCAAACTAGGTCTATATAATCTAGACCAGAGTACGATTCAAGAATTTACTCCAGACTTTGGGCAAGAGATTCGTATGGATTTTATAGTTGGTCCAATTCCATAGTGACATAAATAAAATATAATTAAATTCAGAGTCTAACGCAGCCTTCCAGACACACTATTAAACCCGTTCTATAGCTGGTGATGTTTTCTAGACTGATTTAGTAATAATTATAAAAACAGTCGAGAAAATATAACAATGCAAAACTTTTTAGAAATAAAACTTAAAAAAGATATAACCAAAGCTCTTAATGAGCTTGGTTTTATCACTCCTACGCCAATCCAGTCAAAGACAATACCACTTCTGATGGACTCAGACCAAGATCTTATTGGTGCTGCACAGACAGGCACCGGGAAAACAGCGGCCTTTGGGATACCATCAATCCATCTGGCAGATGTGTCAAATAAAATCCCGCAGACACTTATTCTATGTCCCACTAGAGAGCTTTGTATCCAGATCACAAATGATCTAAAAAAATATGCAAAATACTTAAACAAGATACAAATCGTACCTGTCTATGGCGGGGCCAGCATGGAAACCCAGATAAGAGCTTTGAAGAAGGGGACACAGATTGTTATTGGTACCCCTGGCCGGACAAAAGACATGATCAAAAGAAAGAAACTTTTGCTAGCGAGTCTTGACAGGATTGTTCTTGATGAGGCAGATGAGATGCTTTCAATGGGATTCAAAGAAGATCTAGACTTTATTCTTTCAAAAGCACCAGGGCAAGTACAGAAATTGCTTTTCTCAGCAACGATGCCAAAAAAAGTAACCACTATCATAAAAGAGTACATGAACAATCCAGTTACCATAGCCGTTGACCCAATAAATACAGCAGCAATAAATGTGGTCCATCGGTATCATATGGTTCAGGCCAAGGATAGGTATGAGGTTGTCAAACGTATTGCAGATATTAATCCAAATATTTATGGAATAGTATTTTGTAGAACACGCAGAGAAACAAAAGATGTTTCAAACAGGTTAATGGTAGACGGGTATAATGCTGATGCTTTGCATGGCGAATTGTCTCAATCGCAGCGTGATGAAGTAATGAACAGATTCAGAAAAGCCCGGTTACAATTATTGGTTGCCACAGACGTTGCCGCTCGTGGCCTTGATGTAAACAATTTGTCGCATATTATAAATTATAATTTACCAGATGATCCAGAGATCTACACACATAGGAGCGGCAGAACAGGAAGAGCTGGAAAAAAAGGAATATCCATTGCTATAATCCACTCAAGAGAGGTAAGAAGACTGAAAGATATTGAAAAAATATCAGGAATAAAGTTTTCAAAGGAGCTCGTTCCAACGGGCGATGACATATGCAAGAAACAGTTATATGCTCTGGTAGACAAAATAAAAAATATTGAGGTAGACAATGAAAAGATAGAGCCATTTTTGTCTTCGATCAATGAGAAGCTTGAGGGGCTTGACAGGGATCAGTTAATAAAACATTTTGTTTCTGCTGAGTTCAATCGATTTATTTCTTACTACAAAAATGCCAGAGATATTAATATCCTTTCGGGCAATAAATCGTCTAGCTCTAAGAGAGACAGGAAAACTGGCGGACGCCGAGGTGGTGTAAGATATAATTTTACACGGTTCTATATTAATATTGGGACGAAGCAGAGGCTTAATCCTTTAAAGCTAATTAGTTTAATTAATGAAAGCTTAAACTCTAGCGACCACGAAATAGGGAAAATAGAGGTACTGAAAACATTTTCTTTTTTTGAGATCGACTCATCGGTTTCACTAAAACTGGTAGAAACCTTAAACGGAACAAAATTTAACCGTGTAAATGTTAAGGCTGAGATATCGAGAGAAAAGTCTGCACCATCAAATTCTAAAATGAAAAAGGATAATCAACGTAAAGGAAGATCAAAGAAAAATAGATGGAGAGGGCCTGCGGGATCTCGGAGAAAAAATCGCAGAAAAAACAATGGTAGAAATTAATACATCAAATCCAGTACTTGTCACTGGTGCTACAGGATACGTTGCAGGATGGATAGTAAAAGGTTTGTTAGAAAAAGGTATAACGGTTTATGCTGCAATAAGAGATGTTGATGATGAAAATAAAAGACAGCATTTGGATAAGATTGCTAATGAGTCAAACGGAGATATAAAATATTTTGAAGCAGATTTGCTTGAACCTGGGTCTTACAAAGAGGCAATGGAAGATTGCGAATTGGTTTTTCACACAGCCTCTCCGTTCTTTTTAGACTCAAAAGATGCTCAAAAAGAGCTAATTGATCCTGCGTTTGAAGGCACGAGAAATGTACTTGATTCTGTGAATAAGACACCCAGCGTCAAGCGAGTGGTATTAACAAGCAGTGTAGCAGCAATTTATGGTGACACCATTGACAGTAAGAACGTTCCTGATGGTATTTTTGATGAGAGCGTGTGGAACACATCATCGACCCCGACTCAGAGCGAGTATAGCTATTCTAAAACTGTTGCCGAAAAAGAAGCCTGGAAAATTTGCGGTGAACAAAACAGGTGGGACCTGGTAGTAATAAACCCGTCGTTGGTTCTCGGACCAGCGCTGAATCCACACTCTGATTTTGAGAGCAAGAAATTTATGGTTCAGATGGGTAATGGTGACTTGAAAAGTGGGGTCCCAGATATAAAGCTGGGAATCGTTGATGTAAGAAATGTAGGTGAGGCACACTTGAATGCTGGTTACAATCCTGATGCAAGCGGACGGTATATAATCTCCTCTGATAGTATGGATTTTCTAACTATTGGTAAACATTTACTAGAAGAATTTGGAAACAAGTATCCCATACCCAAAAGAGTAGCTCCAAAATTTCTAGTATGGTTGATAGCTCCTATGATCGGTATAAAACGAAATTTTGTTAGTAGAAATGTTGGATATGCAGTTCACTTTAATAACACAAAAAGCAAAAAAGAATTAGCAATCGATTATATTCCTGTAAAAGACACGGTTATTGATTTTTTTCAGCAGTTTATTAATGAAAAATTGATCTAAGACTAATCCTATCCATTAAATCATTTATAAAATAAATGTTTATTAACTCGCACATAGCCTCTGGATATATCGCTTCAAGGTTTGACACAGATGATAGGAAGTGGATATTTCTTTGGATGTTTGCTGCTATCATACCGGATATTGATGGTCTCTGGTCTAAAACAGTGGCGGACCATCACAGCATTTTGCACACGCCATTTTTTTGGGTTATTGTTTGCGGAATTGGATGGTTCATTGGTCATGTAAGAGTTGATAATGATATAAAAAGGATATTTTTAATAATCTTTCTAGGAAGTTTATTACATCTTTTTACCGATTATATTACTGCAAGGACTGTTGGTATAAAGTGGTTTTCCCCATTTAACACTGTTGATTATTATTTATTTATGATTACGCCCGAAAAAGGGAATATCTCTATTTGGGAGATGCTTATTCCACCATATGTAACCTTTTACATGGAAAATAAAATGCTGACTATTTTTGAGATATTAATTAACATAATTGCTCTAATACAGTATCTATTCGTATATAATAAAACAGATTAGAATTTTAAATATAAATAATGAATTCGTTATTAACATTCTCTGCTAAAAAACAATCATAGGTAAATTTGAATCCACATGGGCTTTAATAAAGAATATTTCGCGTTATTTCTATTCGCATTTATCATTTGTTCTTGTGATGAAAATAAGCATGTCAAATCCTATAGATTACCAAAGACCAGTTTTAATATTTCAAAAAATGAAGTTCCAAAAGATATACAGAAAAGTATAAACGGCATAAGCTGGGACCTTCCACAAAATTGGGTGCCATCTGATGGACATTCTATGCGTTTGGCTAGCTTTGACGTTCCTTTTTCAAGAGGTATTGGGGACTTATCAATTGTTTCTCTGGGAAGTGAAAGCGGGGGATTAACCGCTAACGTGAATCGATGGCGCAAACAAATTGATTTAGGTCCAATTTCAGAGAGTGAGATAAAAACCGAATCCATTGTTGGTCAGAGTAAATCCGGATCTTTTAGATTGTTTAGACTGATAAATGATTCTAGTAAAGAGAAAGCGATATTGGCAGCTGTTTTACCGATGGAAGGAAAGACACTCTATATTAAACTCACTGCAAGTCAACAAGGGATCATTGAGCTAGAAACTATATTCACACAGTTTTGTTCATCAATCGATAAGGTTCAGTAGTGAAACAAGAGATCATTAAAGCATTAAGCAGCCCAAAGCTATTTGCATACAGCCTAGTTTGGTTGATGGTGTTAGTAGTTGTCGGAACTGTTTCACAACGTGACATAGGATTATTTGCATCTCAGCAGCGATACTTTTCATCATATATTTTCTTATTTGGACCAATTCCGCTACCCGGTGGAAGAATAGTCTTAACGCTTATGCTCACGAACCTTATTTCGATGCTGTTTAAACAAAACCTGTGGAAAATGAAAAAGATTGGTATCCTCGTTGTTCATCTAGGAGGGGTCATGCTTCTTGTTGGCGCAGGTCTAACTGCAATATTTAGCTCAGAAGGAAGTATGGTTATTGAAGAAGGATCAAGATCAAACACTATTGATGATTTTCATAATACAGAGCTTGCAATCATCAATATCTCTGAACAAAACTATGATATATATACTGTGTTTGGCCAGCATCTTTTTGTTAGAGGCAATAATCTTAGGCATGAGAACCTAAATTTTGATATTACGGTACTCGAATATATGGATAACTCTACTTTTGAACCTATTTCAGGGCAGTCTGATATTCAGTACAGGGGAATGCTAAAAAATATCTCACTAAAAGAAATACCCATAGATAAGGATGACATGAAAAACCGTCCAGGAATTATTTTTCAAGTTTCTGGTAGCTTTACAGATAGTGATGGCATCTATGGTCTGATCTTTGGTCAATCCGTTCCCGCAACATTAAGCATCAACGGAAAACAATATGTGATGTCTATACAAAAAAAGAAAACATATTTACCTTTTGCGATAGAGCTTCTAGACTTTAAAAAGGTTATGCATCCTGGTACTCAGGTAGCAAAGAGCTTCAGCTCAAGAATAAATCTCATCGAGGACAATGTTCCGAGGTCGGTTCTGATTGAGATGAATAAACCACTTAGGCATAAGGGTTATACCTTCTTTCAGGCCTCATTTATTGAGGGGCTAGATGGTGAGGCGACTGTTTTGGCTGCTGTCCATAACTATGGAAGACTTTTTCCTTATATTTCGAGCATCATTATGTCGATTGGACTACTTTTGCATCTGCTGACTAAATTACCTTCTCTTATGAAGAAAAATAAAAAATGAAAAAATCCTATATTTTATCCCTCATTATTGTCTCGCTTCTATTTTTCGATTTTACAGAGCTATATGCAAAGGATTTTTTTGAAAAAAATATACCCATTCAAGAGGGGGGAAGGATAAAACCGCTTGACACATATGCTAGAAATCAGGCGCTTGCATTTTATGGGAAAAGGAAAATCAAGCATGAAAACCTATCAGCAATTGATTGGATGATGGATCTATTCATTTATCCTGAGAAAGGTTTAGAACAAAAAATATTTAATATTCGAAGCCCCGACATTGTTAACGCACTAGATCTTAAGTGGACAAATAATTTTCACAAGTACAGTTATAGCGAAATCTTTCCTGGTATACAAAACCAGTTACCTCTCATTAGAAATATTTTTGAGAAGAAAGAAGAAGAGAGGGATCTTTTTGAGAACCAGTTGGTAGAGTTATACCAGAACGTGATGAAATATAGAGAGATAGCGCCAAGCCTTAGCTGTCTTCTTCCAATGTTTACTGTATATGACCCTGGAACCGCTGAGAAACTGCATATTCAGCCAGGAGAAGTTACGAGTTACGCGCATATCATGAGCCACAGGGGATCCCTTTTTAATGTCTCTCAGAATATACTGACCAAGTCAGAAGAGAGCTGGACAGAGCAAGAGAGAGAGATAGCTCTATTGCTTTATAATCTTCAGCAGACCAGCACGGATGAATTTGCCAAAGCGCTTAAGATTATTCCCCCTGCTAAAAATGATACCACCGGGCTGTGGATATCTCCATGGGAATTATTAGATGGTAGGGATATTGAACCGCACCAGGATAAAATTATAAAATCAATGGAAGCATATCTATTAGCTAGATATGAGAAGAATTCTAGTTCTATGGACGATGCACTAAATTCTTACAAAACCGGAGTATTATCTTCTCCTAGTGAGAGAGTAAATTTTTCTATTCTTAAGCAAGAGAGTTGGCTTAATAAGGCGAACCTTTTTACCATAAGTCTGGTGTTCTATTTATTTGGCTTTATTTTATTAGGAATAAGCTGGATGGTTCACCCGGGTTTATTTAGAAATATTGCTTTCGGTTCAATGATATTGGGATTTACAGTGCACACATACGGAATCATTCTAAGAATGATTATTATGAGTCGTCCACCAATCTCTACTCTTTATGAGACAGTAATATTTGTGGGTTTTGTTATTGTCTTATTCTCTGTGGTTATCGAATACCTTCGGAAAGATGGGCTTGGTATTTTTATTGGGTCAATAAGTGGGGCTCTACTTCATTATGTCGGGTTTGGATATGCAGCTGATGGTGATACACTTGAGATGCTTGTAGCTGTGCTCAACTCAAACTTCTGGTTAGCGACACATGTTACTACAATAATACTGGGATATGGATCATCTTTGATGGCTGGTTTAATTGGTCATCTGTACCTTATTGAAAAAATTCGTACACCCGAGGATAGTGTAAGGTTAAAAAGTATTTATAATAATATGTTTGGGGTTACCCTGATTGCTCTATTTTTTACTTTGTTCGGTACCATATTAGGTGGAATATGGGCTGATCAGTCTTGGGGTAGGTTTTGGGGCTGGGACCCTAAAGAAAATGGTGCTCTTTTAATTGTACTTTGGCAGCTGATGATGGTGCACATGCGTCTAAGTGGTCTGGCAAAACCTGACAAGTTTGCGCTTGGGATGGTATTAAATAATATCGTCGTGATTATGGCCTGGTTTGGCGTAAATCTCTTATCAATTGGTCTTCATAGTTATGGTTTTGCAAGTGGTATAGCAGTTAATATAATATTGTTCACTGTATTTGAACTTGTTACTGG
>Ga0209752_1000877_pt1 | contig 14738 bp, 12 predicted proteins | sample METZYME_3_250m_FD_187548 | JGI IMG/M metagenome (GOLD analysis project Ga0209752, IMG submission 187548) | Marine microbial communities from oxygen minimum zone in mesopelagic equatorial Pacific - METZYME_3_250m (SPAdes) (version 2) | ecosystem: Environmental > Aquatic > Marine > Oceanic...
GACCTTTTCGTTGAAGAGCAGCAGACGCGCGCCAAACTGAAGATGGGTTTCCCGACGCCCAACTATACCGGGATGCGGACTGCGCCTGGATTCATTGTGGTCGCTGCGGACTTTCGTTTCATTCAGGCGTTTCCGGTTCTCTCCGACGACTCAGCTCAAGCACAGATGTATGAAGAGAACGCCGAACGCATTTTGCTTCAAAGTGTCGCCGCCTCGACGATGTCGGCACACCTCGCTGCCGCCTCGCTTGGCTATGCCGTCTGGTGGGTCACAGCGATCGGACAAGCACGCATTCAGGAAGTTGTGAAACCGATGCTTGGCGTGCCAGAAGCGCTATCGCTCGTTGACATCATGTGTTTCGGCCCACCACTCAAGCCATCTTACAAGCGCTGGAAGAAACGACTAAACCAGATTATGAACTGGGACCGCTTCGACCCTGCCAACGTTATGTCCGACGAGCAGGTCAAGCTTTGGATTAAGAATACCCGACACAAAGTTATGTACAAGGACGAGTCAAAGATCGACTAACGGGTAAATTAGTAATGCCGCAACAGTTTTACTCAACGGGTGCGGCTACGCCCGTGGGACTACCGAGCGTCGACACGCGAGTCGTCGGAACAGCCGCAGTGCTATTTGCGACCGGCATGGTCTACCTCACACGGACCGTGCACATACAACAGGCCATGTTGTTTCTGGTCGGCGGCGTCATCGGTTTACTTCTTTATCACGCCTCGTTTGGGTTCACATCGTCATGGCGGGTGTTTATCGCCGATCGTCGCGGCGCCGGTTTACGAGCACAGATGCTCATGCTGGCCGCGGCCTGTCTCCTGTTCTTCCCAGTTCTGGCATCGGGTACACCAATTTTCACTGATTCGGTCCGTGGGAATGTCGACCCACTGGGTTTGTCAGTTGCAGCCGGCGCATTTCTGTTTGGTATCGGCATGCAACTCGGTGGCGGTTGAGCGTCTGGTACCCTCTTTGCCGCCGGTGGCGGTAACACACGCACAGTCATCACACTTGGGGCCTTCATCGTTGGCTCAACCTTTGGTGCGGTGCACGAACACTGGTGGAAGGCACTGCCCGATCTCCCAGCGGTGTCACTGCTCACGAACTTCGGTCTGATCGGTGGACTCACAATAAGTTTCGCGATGTTCGGAGTCGTGGTAGCTATCACACTGATTGCGGAGCGTCAGCGGCATGGACAGGTCAGGTGGTCCGAAAAAGAAGAAGACCCAAGACGGCATGGGGTTGCTCGTCTCCTGAGGGGGCCTTGGCCGCTTGTCGTTGGCGCTATCGGTTTAGCCCTCGCCAACTTTGCTACGCTGGCCCTAGCTGGACGACCCTGGGGGGTGACCTCGGGCTTCGCGCTCTGGGGGTCAAAAATGGCCGGGGTGATCGGATTTGACCCGGCATCTTGGCCCTACTGGTTGTCACCCTCCAGAGCCGCGGCACTCGAAAACAGTTTAGTCACCGACATCACAACGGTCATGAACCTCGGAATCATCCTTGGTGCGATGGCAGCGGCCGGGTGCGCCGGACGCTTCGGTTCGGTGTGGCATATTCCGCGGCGGTCACTTGTCGCAGCTATTTTTGGTGGTTTACTGCTGGGGTATGGCGCCCGACAGGCCTACGGGTGCAATATCGGCGCGTACTTTAGCGCGATTGCCTCAGGTAGTCTCCACGGCTGGCTCTGGCTCGTGGCAGCTTTCTGCGGAGGCATCCTCGGCACGCGGCTGCGGCCAATGTTTGGTCTCACTGTCGAACGAACCGAAGGAAGCTGCTAAACAATCATTTCGTCTTGAGCGTTGGGCTTGCTAGGACGACCGCTTATCGACAACCCGATGCGCCTTCGCGTGGGTATCGCATGGTGGGAGCGTATCCGGGGGAAGAAGCTCAAGTTTCGACCTAACGCGCACAGCAGCAGACAGTGCTTGGCGGAGTCGCTGCTCTAGCTCTGCCTTAGCATTTTCCTTAATGCCTGGCCTCATCTCAGCACGGATGGTCAGTGTCGGCAACGTCCCGCTACCGCCAATGACGATCTCATACTCGTGCCCCAATTCGTCGAAACTGCGCACAACACCCTCGATCGCGGACGGATACAGATTTGCGCCGCGAAACCAAATCATGTCATCGACGCGACCCTCAATCGCATCACGCAAACGAGTGCCCGTGAAGCCGCATGCGCAGGCATCGTCGGCGGCCAGCCTCGCAATATCCCGTGTCCGATACCGCAGCAACGGCTGCGTGTCGCCGACCAGATTCGTGTACACAACCTCACCAGGTTCACCAGGAGAGACGGGCTTGCCCGAATCAGGATCAACGATTTCGGTAATCACCAAGTCACTGGCAATATGCAATGCCGTGGAATGCCGACAACCTCCACCAAGAGGGAAGATTTCGGTCATGCCGTAGCCGTCATTGACGAATGTGCCCCAACCGTCCATTAGTCGTTTACGTGTCGCGGCTACTGCTGCACCTGGCTCGCCGACAGACAGGACAACCCTAATTCCCAATCCGGGCAAATTAATGCCGATTTCCTGAGCAAGGTCGATCAGGTACAAAAGATACGAAGCTGTGCCGTTCACACTCGTAGGACGGATCTCTTCCATAAGCCGAAGCTTTGTCTTTGAATCAAGTAAGCCGGCCAGCACAACCATCGCTCCAGCACGCGCGGCACCTTCGGCTCCCGCCGTCGGTCCCATCAGACCATCCACCGGTCCCAGGGTCATCGTAATGTCACCAGGCCCCACACGTGGGTTCCGTTGAAACCTGTCGAGCACGTAACCCCAGTCGCGGCCTGAAAAGACTCGCCGCAGCGGACGACCTGTCGTGCCAGACGTTGTCATGAATTTCGTCAGCCGTGTACGATCGGCGCCAACGTACGACCCGAATGGTGGATGTTCGACCTGGTCCGCTTGTAGTTCTTCCTTGGTGCAGAACGGTAAACTTGCAAGGTCTTCGAGACCGCTGATATCACCCGGGACAACGCCGGCCTGGTCGAATTTTCGCCGCCAGAATGGCGTCGCGTCGTACACGTAGGCAACCATCTCCCGCAACCGCTCAGCTTGAAGCGCGCGAAGCTTAGCCGGCGTCAAGCGTTCTAGGCCGGGGTCTAGCACCGTATAGTCGGGCAGCATTACCATCACTGAATTACCTTGAAGCAAACAACGTGCAACGTTCCGGATTAATGGTCAGCCAAACTCGCTCACTGACGCCTACAGAACTAGCCGACGGCACCTGTGCTCGGATCGTTGTACCCGCCACCCTGACATGGCATTCGCAATAACTCCCTTGGAAGTTCACGCGCTCAATGATGCCGACAAGAACATTTTCATCAGGACCGGGAGGCGTTCTCGAGCATGTGAGATCTTCTGGCTTGATAACCACATCGTAACGCACACCAGGAACGCTGTCTTCCACCAAGGGCAGGCGCAGGCGCCCACCATCAGCATCTAGCATAATGACGCTGGAGTCTTCCCCCTCGATCTCGGTCATTCTGCCACTTAAAAAGTTAGCTCGGCCAAGGAAACTTGCCACGAAGCTCGTTTGTGGACGTTCGTAGAGTTCTTCGGGCGTGCCGATCTGCACGATCGCACCGTCACGCATCACCGCGATCCGGTCGGCAAGTGCCAGCGCTTCCGTCTGATCGTGCGTAACGTAGAGAGTGGTAATTGCTACTCGCTCGACCAGATCCGACAGTTCGTGTTGCATTTGTTGGCGCAACCTCGTGTCTAAGTTCGACAGCGGCTCGTCGAGGAGGAGAAGGCTCGGCTGGCGTATCAGCGCCCGCGCTAGTGCCACCCGCTGTTGCTGCCCACCCGAGAGTACCGTCGACGCGCGCTCGGCGAACTCTTCCATGCTGACAAGCGTGAGCACTTCTCGTACTCGTGTATCGATTTCAACCGCATTCAGCCGCGGCCGACAGACCCGCAGCGGATAGGCCACGTTCTCGAACACGTTGAGATGGGGCCAGATCGCGTACGACTGGAACACCATCCCGATCTCACGTTCATGTGCCGGGATGTGGACCCCCTCGCCAGCATCGGCAACCACCTGCTCACGGATACTGATCGTGCCGTTGTCAGGTTGCTCGAGGCCAGCTACGCATCGGAGGGTCGTCGTTTTGCCGCAACCACTAGGTCCAAGCAACGCGAAGAATTCACCATCGTGAATCTCGAACTCGACCTGATTTAGAGCACATTGCCCACCGTCGGCAGTCGCGAAGCTCTTACTGAGCTGAGCCACTTTCAGCATCTAAAACTCTCTACCCATACTCGGCCTTCGGCGCCACTAATCGCCTCAGGACGAAAATGACCGGAACGACCAACAGGATAATGAGGCTTGCCACAGCTGAAGCCTCGGACGCGCTACCATCCTCAAAAAATCGCCATAGCAACACACTTAGAACCAGATTATCAGGACTTCCCAGTATCATCGCGAGAGTAAACTCCCGCACCCCGATAATGAACAGCAAGACGAAGCCTGACACGAGGGTCGGAGCAAGTAGAGGAAAGATGACTCGCCTCAACGTGGTCAGCCACCTCCCACCCGACACTGCCGAGGCCTCTTCAAGTTCCGTGTGCATTTGCATGAGTCCGACACGGCTCATCCGCGTCGTAACCGCCAAACGGTAGGAATAGGTAAGGACCAAGACCCACACGGTCCCGTAAAGCGCGACTGGCAAGGTCAAATAGAGCAGCATTGCCGCCAAGCCGGCGATCACTGAAGGAATACCGACCGAGGCAAAGCTGACGACGTCGAGTATCGCGCGGCCTGGCATCCGGGTGCGAGCGAGTACCCAGCCGATCACCGCCCCCAGAACCACCACCAAGGCTGCGCTGGCACCCGCAACCATCAGTGTGTTGAGCGTTGCACCGATAAACACCGGGTCATTGATGACGTTGCGATAGGCTTCCAGTGACACCTCGGGCCACGAACCAAGAGAGGGCATGCCGTAGCCATAAAGGCTGATCCAGATGAGAACGATCGCTGGCAAAATCCCAGTCACGCCGACATAGGCTACAGCAGCGGTGAAAGCTGGCCACCGCCACTGTCCCAGGGGCAGCCGACGTGGCCGGTACCCTCGGCCGGTGACCGTAACGTAGCGGTCAGCCTCCCGAATAAGCCGGTTGTAGACACCTAAAAGCAGTAAGCCGATCACTAGGAATGGTAGGGCAACCGCTGCCGCCCGGCCATAGATGGGTAAACCGGTATCGGGATTGAGCTCATAGAAAATTCTAGTGGAGAAGACGTTGATTCGCGCGGGCAAGCCAACCAGTAACGGCATCTCGAACTGTTCGAGGGTGATTAGGGCAGTAAGAATGAGCGGCGCCAACATACCGGGCCGAAGTACTGGCAGCGTAACACGGCGGAATGTCGTCCACGGCGATGCGCCAGACGTGCTGCTTGCCTCCTCCAACGCCGGGCTCATCGTCCGCAGCGTCGCTGACATTAATAGAAACACAAACGGAACGAGCGCGACGGACTGACAGGCGATTAGGCCAGGCATCGTGAACACGTCGAGCGGCCCATCGCCCGAGAGCCCCAGGAGACTGCGCAGCGCGACATTAACCCAGCCTGCATTTGGGCCGAAGAGATAGATCCATGCGATGGCGAGCACGATTGTCGGAACGAGGAGGGGAAAAAGAATCAACGTGAACAGAACATTTCGCCATGGTAGATCAGTTCGCTCAACCAACCAGGCCAGTGAAAAGGCGATGACGAACGTACAAACCACCGAACCGATGACGAAGGTGAGGGTGTCGGGAATCGTGACCTGATAGAGAACTGGGTCGTAGTAGATCGTCCGGAGATGCTCGAGCGTCCACTCAGCGTCGGGTTCGAATGGTAGAAAATCGTCCGGGCCGCGGAAGGCCGTTACAACCAGCATCAGCAACGGCGCGGACACCAAGTAGACCGCCGTTACAATGGCTGCCCCAACGACGAAAAGCCCACTACAGCCAAGGCCTGAGCCACGAGAGAGTCCCATAGGTAAAGACACCGGGAAGCCCTTGGTCTTCAGAGGCCCGGTAGCCTGAGACCGAAGTCCGCAACCTCAGAATTCAGCAATTACCTCACCTGACCTGTCACAATCGCCGAAAGCCGCTCGTACAGCGCAGCACGGTCGGTCATGTTCCCAAGATCCTCAAATACGATGCGGCCCCCCTTGGCACTTAACAGGGCGCCGATCTCTGAACCTGAACCCGGCCGCACGTCGGCACTGAACATCAGCCGCTCACGCGTAATTTTTGCTTCGTCGGTCGTCATCCAGCCAGCCAACAGCTGAGCAGCGTGGGGATGCGGTGCACGCACCAAAGTAGCTACTCCGAACTGTGTGGCAGGCATGAGTTCCGTGGCCGCCCAGTGCATCGGCATGCCGAGCGACTTCCAATACATCGCTGATCCGACGAACTCACCTACAGCGACGAGTCGTTCTCCACGCTGCAGGATCCCTTCGCGAGGTGCTCTCGTGATGAGGGTCTTCTGCTTGTCGATCAGCGCGCGCGCATAGTCAGCGGCCTTTGCTTCGCCCCATTCAAGGGCGAGAAAACCCAGTAGTCGCGGCAAGAGGAACTGACTGGCAACTAGCTTCCCTTGCCACCGCGGCTCCAGATAGCCCGCCCATGTTGTGGGCAGGTCCTCCGCCGACACGAGGTCCTCGTTGTAAACGACCGCGTAGACCAAATTGTGCGTTAAGCCGACCTTCCCATCGAGTAAGGCGTCTTCGGGTCCGTTGCCCCATATCGTCCAATCGTTCGCACCGAGGACACGGCGGCGGTCAACCGGCAGCATTCCACCGAGAGAGAAATGAAAGAGATCAACGGCAAACCGGCCGGCACGATACTCGGTGATAAGTTTCGTGGCGGCGGAGCGGTCAGCCGTCCACTTCACCTCAATTCCAGGAAAACGTTTGCCGAATGGCTCTTGGATCCAAGCGAGCTCGCGCCGCTGAGCGCCCCAAATTACAACCTCGCCCTCGGCTCTGGCGGCTTCGTAAAGGTTTCGAACTTCCGTCGACGTGCGCCAATCACTCTGACCAAGCGCCGCCGATGGCCAGGCAATGAGCAGCGCGACCATTGCCACCGTGAGATGGCCGGTGGACCTCGACATCAACTACACCGGGGCGGAATCGAATCTCGCTCACCAGGCTGAGGAACCAATTCACCGCCAACCGGCCGGAACAGCCGCTTATGCGGCACCGGCAACCCATAGAGTCGTGCGGCGTTACCACCAAGAATGAGGTTGAGGTCATCTTGCACAATGTCGAGACGAAGAAGTTGTTTCAAGCTCCAACCCCACACATCCACCTGATGTCTAACGAGGGGTTCCTTTCGAAGCTGAACAGCATAGGCTGGAGGTTGGTTCCCATATTGCGCATGGAACGGGATGCTAGCGCCCCAATCACAGCCCCAGAGCAGTTTTTCTGGGCCGATGTTCGGGTCCAGCAAGGCCTTCATGTACATCTCAGTCCACCATAACCCGGTCTCAAGGTAGACATTGTCATGGGCCGCCGCAACGGTCATCGCTTCCTCGACGAATCGCTGCGACCACCAACCCTGCAGGCCGCCGTGGTCAAGCACGATAGGCACGTCGGGATATTCGGCAGCCAGGTCGGTGGCCCAAATCGGATTAAGCGACTCGGGCCAAAAATGATGCGTGAGTGAATAGCCCATCACGACGCCGGTATGAATACGTGCAACGGATTTATGTTTCTTCGCAACGTCCATAATCGGGCGGATCTGATCCATTCGCTCCGTCTGGCCGAGTGTCCGCTTGTTCGTGTGATCTGCCGGCATCCCTTCGCCTAGCCCGACGAACTTGCCCGTCGACAGCAGTTCGTCAATTTCCTCCGCCGCCGCCTGAGGCGTCCATTCGATCTCACCCTTCCGCGCCTTCCTCTGCGTCTCCATGGCAGTACACACCGCTACGAACTTGTCGGGGTGTCGCTCGACAACTTCAAGATTGAGGGCATTCGTCATGCCAAACGCCGGAAGCAACACGCACATGTCCACGTCATAGCAGTCCATGTCGTATAGGAGTCGAGCAGAATTATCGTAAGGTGTCAGACCCCGCATAACACGTCCGAGGTCGCTGTAGCGCGCCTTACTGGTATCCAGCTTCGCTTTCGCAAACTCGGGGCCTGCCGCGAACCGCTGAGCATGCACGTGAGTATCAACAATGAATCGACCAAGCTTCATGCAGGTCTCCTCCCGAACGGGTGGTCAATGCCGCGGGAACCGCGGGCAACCGAATCTTACCGCTGCTGCCTAACCTTTCCAACCACAGCTATAATCGGCCCTTCGGCCACGCTTGGCTTGCAATGTCAGAACTCGACCTTTGCTTCCTCACCGCCACCGAACTTGCTGGACGTATAGCTACCAAGAATGTATCAGCACGCGAGGTGATGACCGCTCATCTAGAACAGATCGAACATGTGAATCCAAAAGTCAATGCCATTGTAACGCTCGTGGCCGAGCAGGCGATGGCCGCTGCCGGGAAAGCCGATGAGGCAATCGCTCGTGACGAGTCAGTCGGTCCACTACATGGGATACCGGTTGCGCACAAGGATTTGATACCGACTAGGGGCATTCGGACCACGCTCGGCTCCCGCGTGTTTGCCGACCAAATACCGGATCACGACGGACTGATCGTTGAGCGCTTGCGTGACGCCGGCGCGCTCACGATCGGCAAGACGAACACACCGGAATTCGGTGCGGGATCCCAAACATTCAACGAAGTTTTCGGCGCAACACGGAACCCGTACGACCTAACCAAGACGTGCGGTGGGAGCAGTGGCGGTGCGGCGGTCGCAGTTGCTACCGGAATGACACCCATCGCCGATGGAACGGACTTCGGCGGTTCACTACGGAATCCCGCCGGATTTTGTAACGTCGTTGGGCTCAGGCCGTCAGCGGGGCGGGTACCGGTGTGGCCAACGCCGGCTCCGGAGTTTCGGCTTGACGTACAGGGACCAATAGCCCGAACGGTGGAAGATATTGCATTGATGTTGAGTGTGATCGCCGGTCCCGATGCGCGTTCACCGATCGCACTACCTGAGCCAGGCTTGTCTTTCAGGCAGTCCCTCATACGCGATTTCAGTGGTACACGCATCGCGTGGAGCCGTTCGTTGGGTGGTCTACCAGTAGATGGTCGCGTGACCGCCGTCGTGGAGCCAAATCGTGCAATATTTGAGACACTCGGGTGTCAAGTCGACGACGCAGAACCCGTCCTGTCAGATGCGGATGAAATCTTCCGCGTCTGGCGGGCCTGGTACTACGAATTTGCATTCGGGAAGTTGCTTGACTCACATCGTGCTGTCCTCAAGGACACCGTCGTTTGGAATATCGAAGAAGGCCGCCGGCTCAATGCTCAACAGCTCGATCGAACTACGGTCGCCTGGGCTAAGTTGACGCAACGAGTCGAGGAGTTTTTTGAAACGTTCGCGTTTCTAGTACTTCCGGTGAGTCAGGTGCCGCCGTTTGATATCAATACCCCTTACGTCACCGAGATCAACGGCGAGGTGCTTCAGACTTATCTTGACTGGATGCGGTCGTGCTACTTCATCTCGGTTACCGGACTCCCGGCAATTGCAGTGCCCTGCGGCTTCACAAACACTGGCTTGCCGGTAGGTATCCAGATTGTAGGACGCCCCGAAGATGATTTCGGACTACTCCAGCTTGCTTATGCGTTCGAACAAGTGACGGGCGTAGGCCAGCACCGGCCTGCGATCGCCGGAGCTGGCTAAAGGTGGGTCGTTGGGGCCACGTATGTATCTCTGTCCGAGGTGAATAAGGTCTTAAGAATTGCGCTGCCAAAACCTCGAGACAGCGAAGTGTCAAATTCACTCCAGGGGCGGCCGTAGGTCAAAGATTGAATCGGCGACCTCTAAGCCCTCACGGTGGGTCTCGACCTCAGCAAGGATATCGGCGATCACCCCGGGATACTGAGAGCCAACGTCGAATCGTTCCGCGGGGTCTTCGCCGAGGTGGTAGAGTAGCGGCGGGTCGTGCTCCTTACGCACTGGTGGCTCGCCGTACGAACCCTCCGTTATAAAGTGAGCCTTGAACATCCCTTTGCGCATGGCATACAACTCATCGGCTCGGTAGTAAGGCATGGTGTTCCGCGGGCTTGCACCGGTCTGAAGCAGCACCGGTGTCAAATCGAAGCTATCGATTGGTCTGTCAGCTGGTACTGCACCGTCAGTCAAAGTAATCGCCGTCGTGAAGACGTCGAGCGTTGATCCTATTTCGTGAACCGTTGCCGGAGAAATTGTGCCTGGCCACCAGAAGATTGCTGGCACACGCATTCCGCCCTCAAAAGTCGTGGCCTTGCCTTGCTGTAAGAGCCCGGCTGAACCGCCCTGCTGTTTGTAGACGAGCCAAGGACCATTGTCGCTGGTAAATAGCACGATGGTTTGCTTGTCCAGTCCTTGTAGGCGCAACGTGCTAAGAATTTGTCCGACGCTCCAATCAATTTCTTCGATCACGTCGCCATAAAGGCCGGCAGCACTCGCATCAACGAACGTCTCGTCCGTGAACAGTGGAACGTGCGGCATGGTGTACGGCAGATACAAAAAGAATGGTTGTTCTTGGTTCGCCTCGATGAACCCTTGCGCTTCCTCGGTATAACGGCGCGTCAGCTGAGTCTGATCTGCGGGCAGCTGGATAACTTCATCGTCGCGCATGAGCGGGACGTTCCAGTATTCACTTTTTGGCTCGAGAAAAATTGACGCCAAAAACGGGGCGTCGCGGTTAATCGTCTGCTGCATGTCATTGGAGTACGGTAGACCAAGCCATTGGTCGAACCCGTGAGCCATAGGAAGATAGGCTGGTAAATGGCCAAGGTGCCACTTCCCAAAGATACCCGTGGCATAGCCGCGCGCGCCGAGTGCCTCAGCCAGTGTGGTCTCATCGGCGCTAATGCCGCTAGGGGTGTCTGGAAAGAGAACACGGGTGCGTTCCCTCGTGCCATACATGCCACTACGAACTGGCAATCGCCCAGTTAGCAATGCAGCCCGGCTTGGTGAACAGACCGGGGCACCAACGTAGAAGTTAGTCCATTTCTGCCCTTCCGCTGCCATCTGATCGAGATTGGGGGTCCGGATTGTCGGATGCCCATAAATACCCAAGTCGCCATATCCAAGGTCGTCGGCGAAAAGAATCACCACGTTCGGTGGTCGTTCCCCAACTGCCGCCGGCTCATCCGGAACCGCCGAGCAGCCGGTGACCATTAGAAGCACGGACACGCCAACTGTAACTCGCTCTCTAAACGTCCAGGTCGGCATCAATGAGGTTCCCACAGAAGGACCGAGATTATAGCTCGTTCTGGGGTATCCGATGTCACGAAGGACAGTGCGGAACAATTCATCGGGGATTCTCTTCACCGGGCGAAGGAATCTCCTCTACCTCTTATGACTAGCATGGTACGGGACGGCCCTGTACGTGCTCCTCTGGCACACAGCCCACTTCAGTTGCTTGCGTTGCAAGGATCAGACCACTAGACTGCAGACGTAGCGGCACCAGCCGGCGTCTTACGACGGTAAATCCGAAACATTTTCAAATGGTGACGCGTTCATGCATCGTTAGCGGCCCTGCCCGCATTGCAATGCGGACCGATGCCCGTGACATTGTCTCGTTTCTAGACCAGAACCATCGGTGTCGATTACCACACGAGAACTGACGCTACTAGATGCGCTGATGCTTAACATCGGCGTTATGCTGGCTGCGGCCCTCTTCGTGATCCCAGGAGTCGTGATCAGCACCACCGGCACGGCTTGGTTGTCGGCCCTCGCATGGCTAACTGCTGGCGCGATTACGTGGTGTGGTGCGGCAACCTTCTCGGAACTCGGCGCGCGCTACCCTCAGGCGGGCGGACCCTACGTCTTTCTTGGACAAGCATATTCCCCACTTTGGGGGTTTCTTTTCGGTTGGATACTGCTGGTGGTCATCCAGCCAGCCTCGATCGCCGCCTTAGCCATCGCGGGCATGACCTACGCGGGCGCCCTGACTCCACTCAGTCCAGTGATAACAAGAGGCGGTGCGGTCGCACTGATCTTGGGATTGTCGATTTGGAATGCGGCAGGCCTTCGTCGCAGCGCCGCAATCCAAAATGTCTTGACGGTCGTCAAGCTCGTGTTACTGACCATGATTGTTGTCGGTTTTTTCTGGTACGGCGGCGATGGAATGGATACCTTTCGTGCGCCGTTTCCTGACGCGACTCTGACCCGCACCGTCGCCGGCTTTGGTGCAGCCGTGACCGCAGCACTCTGGGCGTTCAGTGGCTGGACCGGGGTGACTTTAGTTGGCGGCGAACTCCGGAACCCGTCAGTTACCCTTCCTCGTGCCATGTCCTATTCCGTGATTGCCACGACTGTGCTCGCTTTGCTGCTAACCTCTGGGGTTCTTTGGGCACTTCCGCCAATCGACGCGTTCGACTCCCAACGGATCGTGGCCGACGCTGCGACACACGTGTTCGGCGGTGTCGGTGGCCGGGTAGTTACATTGGCAGTTATCGCTTCCTGCTTGGCCGCGGTCAATGGCTTACTCTTCTCGGGTGCCCGCGTTACCTACGCTTTGGCTCGTGATGGCCTCTTCATAAACTGGGCCGCGGCGGTCAATGAGCAGAAGGTGCCAGGCAATGCACTGTTATGTCAGGGTATCTGGGCCAGTTTCCTAACCTTGACGGGCCGTTATGAACAACTTTTCACCTATGTCGTAGTGGCCGTGTGGCTTTTCTACATGCTCGGTGCGTTCGCCGTGGTTATCCTTCGGTATCGTTATCAAAATGACTCTCGACCTCACGAAGTCGCTGGCTACCCATATATTCCGGTAATTTTTGGCACTGTCGCCTGGGCGTTAGTTTTGCAAACCCTGTGGAGCCAGCCATGGGATGCAATTATCGGGACCAGTCTTGTGCTCACTGGTATACCCGTGTTTTGGTACTGGAGTAGACGCACAAACAGGGACGTGTAGTCTCTTGCGGCCAGATCGGCTATTGTTTGCGGCGGTAGCGGGGACAATGTCGTTTTCACTTGAGCGGCTGCGGGTCAACGGTATGTTTGGTGGGGCCGTGGCCGCGTTTGTGATCTAGCTAAGGCAATTGGTAACAGACGGCTGGTTAAAGGAGCAAGACATGGGTGAGGTGGCCGCTTCCGACCTTCAGGTGGCAGACGCTCCGGGCGAGGATCCGCCCCTGAAAACGATTCTGGACTCCGTTATTCTCCGATTCGCCGTCCTCGCCTATTTGGTCATTTTGCCCGTAGGCCATCTTGTTGCCCGGCTACTTATCTTGCTGCATCTCGATCTTGAAGCCTCTTCGGCACACTACTCCCAGACCAGGCTAGGCCCGGGATGAGCCCCGAGTCACCAATGGCCGACACTGCTTCGAACGACGTTTTGGACCACTTCCGCTCGGGCGACCTGACCGTGGGCGTGGTCGGCCTCGGTTACGTAGGACTGCCGTTGTCGGTCGAGATTGCACGCGCGGGCCTGTGTGTCGTGGGTTTCGACATCAATCCCGAGGTCGTGGATGGCATCAACCGCGGAGCCAGCCACATCGAGGACGTCACGCACGTAGAGTTGGCCGAGGCTCTGGCTGCAGGACGGCTGGAGGCCACCACCGACATGGCCCGGCTCGCCGAGTGTGATGCCATATCGATTTCGGTGCCGACCCCGCTGTCGAAAACGCAGGGTCCGGACGTCTCCTTTGTGATCGCCGCGTCCGAGGCCGTGGCAGCCGCGTTGCGCCCCGGGCAACTCGTGGTTCTGGAGTCGACCACTTATCCGGGCACGACCCGCGAGGTACTCCTACCCGCCCTGGAGGGCACTGGGCTGAAAGTAGGTAAGGACTTCTTCCTGTGCTTCTCTCCCGAGCGGGTGGATCCCGGAAACCAAGAATGGAAGACGAAAAACACCCCGAAGGTTATCGGAGGAGTGACGCCGGCCTGTACGGAGGTGGGGCAGGCGGTCTACGAACGCTTCATCGACACGATGGTGGCGGTCTCGTCCACTGAGGCGGCGGAGATGGTCAAGATCCTGGAGAATACCTTCCGGGCAGTGAATATCGCCCTCGTCAACGAAGTGGCGCTCATCGCCGACCGGCTCGACGTGGACGTGTGGGAGGTCATCGAGGCCGCGAGCACGAAACCCTTCGGCTTCATGAAGTTCACACCCGGACCCGGGCTCGGAGGGCACTGCATCCCCGTCGATCCCCACTATCTGGCGTGGAAGATGCGTACGCTCAACTACCGGACCCGTTTCATCGAGCTGGCCTCGGAGATCAACGCCGAGATGCCCGAGTTCGTGGTGGGGAAAGTTCAGGTCGCCTTGAATGCCCGCCAGAAGGCCGTGAACGGCGCCCGCATCCTCGTGCTCGGTGTCGCGTACAAACGGGACGTCGACGACGTCAGGGAATCGCCGGCCTTGGACATCATCGGGCTTCTTGCCGCCGATGGTGCCCACGTGGAGTACCACGATCCGTTCGTGCCGGAGTTGGCCGAGGACGGAGCGCACATGTCTTCGGTCGCCCTGACGGATCAAGCCCTCGCCGAGGCCGACGCAGTGGTGATCGTCACGGACCACACGGACATCGACTACGCACGCGTGCTTGAGCAGGCGGCCGTGCTGGTGGATGCCCGTCACGTCGTGGCGGCTCTTCTGGATGGGAGCAGCTCACAGGTCAACAGGCGTGGCTCACGGACGGGAGCGTGGATCGTGAAGGGTGGGCCATGAGGTGGCCGA
>Ga0209752_1000878_pt1 | contig 14718 bp, 9 predicted proteins | sample METZYME_3_250m_FD_187548 | JGI IMG/M metagenome (GOLD analysis project Ga0209752, IMG submission 187548) | Marine microbial communities from oxygen minimum zone in mesopelagic equatorial Pacific - METZYME_3_250m (SPAdes) (version 2) | ecosystem: Environmental > Aquatic > Marine > Oceanic | place...
CCAAAGGAAGGACCTGAGGTTTCGTGAAGAGAGACGTTAACGTACGCTCTTGCGAATCTTGCCTCTGAAGGATTCAAAAGAATCCTGCTCGATTTCCCACAGGAGCCTTATTTAGATGGAACGGCCTGGTGGCATTAAGGTGGACGTCGGCGCTCGCTATATGCCTGTCCTCCTGTTGATGTTTGTTGGCAGCGGTTGCGCCGCCTTGATCTACGAAATCGTTTGGTTTCAGCTGTTGCGCCAGGTAATAGGTGCTTCGGCAATCTCGCTCGGTATCCTGTTGATTAGTTATATGGGAGGTCTGTTTCTCGGCAGCCTGGCGTTCTCTAAATACGTTTCGATGCGTCACCATCCGCTAAAGGTCTACGCAGTGCTTGAGATCGGCATAGGCTTGATGGGTATCGCCTTGTTGCTGTTTTTACCTTTTGTGGGCCATATTTATTCTGGCATTGTTGGCTACGGGTTCGCTGGAGTGCTATTGCGCTCCATCATCTGTCTGCTTTGCTTGCTTCCGCCAACGATTCTAATGGGCGCGACCTTGCCGGCTATCTCACGTTACATGGAGATGACCCGGGTAGGGATCTCGCGCATTGGCTTCTTGTACACTGCCAACATCGGTGGCGCGGTAGCCGGGTGCCTGTTCGCCGGGTTCTATCTGCTAAGGGTCTATGACATGGTAATCGCGACCCTGGTCGCCGCGGCGATCAATATTGTGATTGCCATGGTTGCTTTTTGGCTCATCGTCAGGGGTGTGCCGTTTGTTTTGCCCAAGGCCAAGGCTCTCATCTCCACTAAGGCCCCGAACCCCTGGGTGTACGTAGTTATTGGACTGTCAGGGTTTACGTCACTCGGTACTCAAGTCGTTTGGACACGCCTGATCTCACTGCTGTTCGGCGGCACCGTATATACCTTTTCAATCATCCTGGCGGTCTTCTTGATTGGGTTGGGGATTGGTAGTGCCGTTGGTTCGTTTCTTGCTCAACAGGCACGACGACCAGGCATGGCCCTGGGCTGGACGCAACTGTTATTGGTGTTCGCGATTCCGGCCGGGGCCTTCATGATTTCAAAAGAACTCCCGTTTTGGTATCTGAACCCGGAGTTCTACGATGACATTATGCTGCGCTACGGTCACGATTTGATGAGAGCTACGGTCGCAATGCTGGTTGCTACCTGCTTATGGGGGGCGAGCTTTCCGCTGGCGCTAGCGGCGATCGCTCGGCCGGAACAGGACCCCGGCGACTTGGTTGGTCGTGTTTACGCTGCCAACACGGCTGGGGCGATCCTAGGTTCAGCAATGTTTAGTATGTATATGATTCCGGCACTTGGTACTCACCAGTCGCAGCAAAGGTTGACGCTACTTGCTGGCTTGGCTGCTGCGTCGATGTTCGTTTCCGATCGTCTGACGGCTTCTGGGGCCGTTGAGTTGCAACCCACGGAAACCACTAGCGAAAGTGATTACCGGTCTATGCTTGCGCGGGCTGGCGGTTGGGTGGGGATTGCCCGCCTCGCAGGGTCTGCAACGGTGGTTCTGGCGCTGACGTTCATGTTGGTCGGGTTGGTGACTCCGGTGCCAGACGGGCTGGTTGCCTACGGACGTTTCGTTGAGGATTGGGACGCGGTTACCGCCTACCATTATGTCGGCGAAGGAATGAATACGTCAGTAGCGGTCTCCGACTGGCCAGAGGACAACGTTCGTAGCTTCCACGTCGGTGGCAAGGTGGTGGCTTCAACTCGACGTGTCGACATGCGCGTGCAGCGGATGTTGGGTCACCTGCCGGCGATGTTTCAGGGTGGCCCGAAGTCGGTATTGGTGGTTGGCTTCGGTGCTGGGGTTACCGCCGGGTCGTTCGTCGTGCACGATGAGGTCGAACGCATCGTTGTGTGCGAGATCGAACCGCTAGTGCCCCAGGCGGCCGCAGCCTGGCTCGGCCCAGAGAACTACGACATCATCGAGGATCCCCGTACCGAGTTGATCTTTGACGACGCGCGCCACTTTATTGCTACCACGGATGAAACCTTCGATGTCATTACTTCAGACCCGATTCACCCGTGGGTCAGTGGTTCTGCTGCCCTCTACTCGGCGGAGTATTACGAACTCGTAAAGCAGCGGCTTAACCCCGGCGGGGTGGTTGCGCAATGGCTGCCGCTGTATGAGACAAGCGAGGAAGCTGTCAAAAGCAGCTTGGCTACCTTCTTGGAAGCGTTCCCCAACGGGACGGTATGGAACAGTGATATCTTCGGCAACGGTTACGACGTCGTGATGGTTGGCTGGGTCGGGGAAATGAAGCTTGACCTGTTAGCGCTTGAGCAACACCTTTCCCGCAGCCTCCGCGTACGGCAGTCACTTGCGGATGTCGATTTCTATTCGGGCTCTGACCTATTGACTTCGTACGTCGGTCAGGGGAGCGACCTCAGGCAATGGCTCATGGACGCTCAGATCAATCGCGACCGGAGCCTCCGCTTGCAGTATCTCGCTGGCCTGGCTATTGATGAGAACGACGCTATCCAAATTCTCACCGCGATGACCCGATACCGTCGTTACCCTAGTGATCTTTTCTTGGTGCCGCCGAACATGGAAAGGCAACTGCGCCAGTCGTTTGACTATGGTCGTGTTCGTTAGGAGGAACCGATTATGCGCTTTGCTCTCGCAACTTCCTTGATGTTCGCGATCTTTGCTCTCGAGGGGCCAGCCCGCGCGCAGCGAACCGACACGACCATTCCCGCTGTCGACGCGATTTTTGCCCCATGGGATGAGACTGGTTCTCCCGGATGCGCCCTTGGCGTCGTTGAAGACGGCGAATTCATCTATGAGCGTGGCTACGGATTCGCGAATCTTGACTGGGGCATCCCAAGTGCCACCGACACAGTCTTCTACGTTGGCTCGGTTTCGAAGCAGTTCACCGCCGCCGTAATTGCGTTGCTTGCTGAAGAAGGAGCCGTCGATCTTGATGAGAATATACGGGAATATTTCCCGGAAATTCCCAAGTACGTGCGGCCGATCACCGTACGTCACCTTGTGCACCACATCAGCGGTTTGCGCGACATCTATACACTAATGTCTTTGGCAGGGGTTCGCCTTGAGGATGTTTTCACTGACGAGCAAGCGATCGAACTAATCGCGGCACAGCGAGAAACTAACTTCGAGCCGGGCAGCGAATATCTGTACAGCAATTCCGGATATTTCTTACTAGCGCAACTTGTTGAGCGTGTTTCCGGCAAGACGCTTCGGGAATTTGCGGAGGAAAAGATTTTTGCCCCTCTCGGTATGAAGGACACACACTTTCATGATCGCCCAGGCCACATCGTAGGTCGCCGAGCGATCAGTTATCAGGATTCCGATGTTGATGAGCACCAAGAGTTTCAAGTTAGTTACCTAGGCAACTTTGACAAGGTCGGAGCGGGTGGTCTGTACACTACCGTTAGGGACCTGCTGCTGTGGGATCGCAATTTTTACAGTGGTGATGTTGGCGCCAAACCTTTTCTTGACCTGATCCATACACGCGGCGTCCTCAACGATGGTTCAGAAATTACTTATGCCTTTGGGCTGACCGTAGATGAGTATCGTGGCAGCAAGACGGTTAGTCATGGTGGTTCGATGATGGGGTTTAAGGCCGCCTACCTGCAGTTTCCTGAGCAGCGTTTTTCTGTGATTACGACCTGTAATCTCGGTTCCATCAATCCGATGCTTCTTGCGCAGCAAGTTGCCGATGTGTATCTCGGAGACCAGCTAGCCCGAGCAGTACCGAGCAGCACAACCATGCGGCGTAGTAACTCTTCGACAGCTTCTGAGCCCTTTGACAATGATGAGATCGTTGGGCTTGTTGGGACCTTCTACAGCGATGAACTTGATGTTAGTTACGAACTGGCTGTCGAAAATGGTCAGTTATGGCTTCGTTTGCGCAACACACCACCGCTTCTTCTCCGAAAGTTGGAAGACGGCCAGGCTCGTGCCGGCCCCTTGAACCTTACTTTCGAGCACGATGCTGCCGAGATGGCAAGCGCTTTTACGGTCAACGCTGGCCGGGTGACCAACATTCGCTTCAAGCGCCGGTGATCATCTAGTTAGTACATCACACACGGAGCCAGCTTCGTTGGCCTCCTTGAACTCGGTGACTAGGTATCAGACTGTAAATCCGTTGCTCTAGAAACTTTTTACCGGTACGCTCTGGGATCGATTTTCCCAGTACAACGAGGTGCACTTTGAAGAGACTTACCATTGCGATCGTATCGCTGCTTGTCATCGTTTTCTTTGTGCCGTTGGCCGAGGCTCAGACTGGCTTTAGTCGTTCCGTCGCGGTGAGTGGCAACGAAGTTTTCATTGGAGAACCAGGTAACAACGTTCCCTCTGGCTTTGTCTATATCTACCGGAACCAGAATGGGACCTGGGTCGAAGTCATGGCGCTGACCGCCGCCGATGCCACTGACGGTGATGGCTTTGGTACCGCTGTGGTTGCCAACGGTGACGAACTTTTGGTCAGCGCTGTCAGGGCTGGTCAGGGCGTCGTCTACATATTCAATCGCGATGGGCGGTCCTGGGTCCAAACGGGGACAATCGCCGCCGCCGCTAGTAACACGGATGAGAGCTTCGGTAGCTCGTTGGTACTAGTTGGTGACACTCTCTATGTTGGGGCGAGCGGAGCGAACTCGAACCAGGGTGCAACCTATGTTTTCGAGCGACAGGGTAGTAGCTGGGGTGAAATTGGTCGCTTGGAAGGTGACGCGCCGGAAGCGGCGCCCGAGGATGCGGAGCCGCAGCCACGGCGCCGTCGTGGCCCCGTTGGCCCGCGCTTCGGAAGCGCGATCGCTGCCGAGGGTGACTACGTTCTGATCGGTGCCCCCGGTACCAACCGGGGGGCGGGGGTCGTCTACGGGTTTCGTCGTGACGGCGACTCATTCGAACGCATCGTCAAGTTTCCTGAGGAGGGCACTGCAGGCGCCGGGTTCGGGGGCGCGATCACGATGTACGCTGGTTCAGCGCTGATCGGCTCTTCCGGTGCCAACGGGGGTGTTGGATCAGTGGCCGTGTATTTGTTCGATGAAGAGTCGGAACAGTGGAACAGTAGCCTGAGTCTGCAGCCTTTTGATGCCACCTCGGGTGTAGGCTTCGGCTCGTCTATCGTGGCGGCTGGCAATGAGATCTTCATCGGTGCCCCAGGATCTGGTGGAGGCGGAGCGATTTACCGTTTCGATAGCCACGACACAGGAAATGGCCAGATCAACGTTGGCGGCGTATCTAAAGTGGGCCCAGGGAGCCTAAGCGGCCGAGCGCAGTTTGCCAGCACGCTAGCATTCAATGGTGATGTGATGGTTGCTGGCATGCCAGGTGACGACCGCGGTTCCGGGACTGCGATGATCATGACGCGTGGCTACAACGGCTGGAACCATACTAAGGTGTTGAGCGAGAGGAAGGGCTTGCCTGCACTAACTGGTGAGTTGATGGAATGCACGGATGGAATGATCGACCGCTACCCATGCAAGGGCGTCGATATCCTCTCGTTCTTACCGATGCGGGATATGGGTGGTGGCCGTGGGATGACCACCAACGACATCTGGGGCTGGACCGACCCGGAGACCGGCAGAGACTATGCACTTGTCTGCATGACCGAAAAGATGTCGTTCGTCGATGTCACCGACCCTTATAATCCAGTCTTCGTCGGAACACTGGACATGCACGAGGGCGCGCGCCCAGCCACCTGGCGCGATGTCAAGGTGCGCGCCGACCATGCCTACATTGTCTCCGATGGTGCTGGCGAGCATGGTGTGCAGGTGTTCGATCTGACCCGGTTACGTGAGTTCGCTGGAGAGGCGATTGTTTTCGACGAGGACGCCCACTATGGGTTGATCGACAGCGCCCACAACATTGTAATTAACGAAGACTCAGCATTTGCGTTTGTTGTCGGTGCTAGCGGTGGTGGCGAGACCTGCGGCGGCGGGTTGCACATGGTCAACATTGAGGATCCACAGCAACCGGCCTTTGCCGGCTGTTTCGCCGACGTCACCACGGGCCGACGCGGCACCGGTTATTCGCACGACGCGCAGTGCGTCATCTACAACGGTCCTGATACCCGTTACACGGGACACGAGATCTGCTTCGGTTCCAACGAGACGGCGCTGTCGATCGCCGACGTTACCGATAAGCGAAACCCCGTGGCGGTCGGCATGTCGACGTATCCAAACGTTGCCTACACCCATCAGGGCTGGCTGACCGAGGATCACGAATACTTTTACATGAACGACGAGGGGGACGAGCCGCAAGGACTGGTGGAAGGTACACGCACACTGGTATGGGATGTCCGCGAGCTTGATGATCCGGTGCTGGCTGGTGAGTACATCGCTGATGTTACGTCGACTGACCATAACCTCTATGTGGTCGACGACCTCATGTATCAGAGCAATTACGACGCCGGTTTACGTATCTTCGATGTGTCGACCCCCGAGGACCCCAAGGAGATCGGCTACTTCGACACTAGTCCTGAGGGGATGTCCGGTGCGAGTTCGTGGAGCAACTATCCTTTCTTCGAATCGCGCGTTGTGATTTTTACGTCTGGCCGTTCAGGTTTGTTCATTGCTAAGTTGCGCGACGACGCCAGGTAAACGGGCACCGAATCAACATCGTGAGCCCCGTTCTCTTTTGGGACGGGGCTTCGTGTCTGTGGATAAGCGGTTTGTGATTTCAGCATGAGATCGCTTGTGGAATTTGAGCGCGCCACCCTGGCGCATCGGCCAACGGCCCTCGAGCCGATGCCGAACATCAGCGTCGATCTAGGCGGCCCGGATGTGTGGGTCAAGCGCGACGATTGCACAGGTTTGGGGATGGGAGGCAACAAGGCACGGCAGCTCGAGTTCTACTTCGGAGATGCTCTGGCCCGAGGTGCCGACACCGTCCTGATTACCGGTGCCGTGCAATCAAACTACGTCCGAGCCACTGCCGCTGCGTCTGCCAAGCTTGGTATGGGCTGCGAGATCCAGCTTGAAGAGCGTGTCGAAGGTATGGATGAGACGTATCGGCGTTCCGGGAACGTTCTTCTCAATCAGCTCTTCGGCGCCCGACTGCACAGCTACCCCGAGGGGGAAGACGAGACCGGCGCCGATGCTGAGCTTGATGCAATAGCCGAGCGTCTGCGCAGCCAGGGAAAGACCCCCTACGTTATTTACCTATCCGAGGGACATCAGCCACTTGGTGCCCTTGGGTACGTTGAGGCTGCCGGGGAGATTCTCGAACAGGCAGCCGTTCTCGGGGCCGATTTCGACGCCATCGTTGTTCCCAGTGGCAGCGGCGCGACCCACGCGGGGTTGCTGGTTGGGTTGCGTGCTGCCGGATCTAAGGTGCCAGTCCACGGTATCTCGGTGCGTCGCGATGCTAAGAGCCAGGCGGCGAGAATTCTCCGCACAGCGCGCGCCACTGGAGAGGAACTCGAGGTGGCTCACGTGGTGGATGAGACGGACATCGTCGTACATGACGACTGGCTGGCGCCAGGCTATGGGCATCCCTCTGAGGACACGTTGGAAGCGATAAAGATCGCGGCACAGCGCGAAGGTTTGTTGCTCGATCCGGTCTATTCTGGCAAGGCTTTCGCGGGCCTTATCGGTCTCGTTCGCCGGGGTGACCTGGAGCCGAACGACACGATTCTGTTTGTCCACACAGGCGGGACCCCTGCACTGTTTGGCTACGCCAATCTACTTGGTGACATCTGATGCCAGCAGGTTTGCCGGTGGCGAAGGGGTTTGTTGCAATAAACACTATTGAGTCTCAATCTCAATTGACTTTGAGTAAAATAACCTGAAGGGTTTTCGGAACGCACCGAACACGTCATCATGGTTTCGCCCATCCCCACAAACCGTTGCGAGGCATCAAACTGGTCGGAGGAATTCAGATGATCCATACGCGAGTCGTTTTCTTGGCGCTCATCGCAGTGTTCGCCGCAGTGGGAAGTTTTGCCCAGGTAGGTACTAACAACAGCGTGCTGAACCCGAACCTCGCCAGCGCAGACGAACTGCAGGCGGCACCGCACATCGATTCAACGATCGCACAGGCCATCATCGCCGGCCGGCCATACTTGACCGCCACAGCGCTTGACGCGACGTTGAGTGCCGCTACGCTGTCCGACCAGCAACGGACTGAGGTCTTCGTGAATCTGTTTGTACCGATCAACCTCAACACCGCCAGCGAAGAAGAGATGATGCTTGTACCAGGCGTCGGTGGGCGGATGGCGCACGAGTTCGACGAGTATCGCCCCTGGGAGGGTGGGATTCTGCGTTTCCGGCGTGAGATCGGCAAATACGTTGACGACGACGAGGTCGCGCGGCTTGAGAAGTACGTCTTCGTGCCGATGGACCTAAACGCGGCATCGAGCGAAGATTTCCTGACCATCCCGGGCGTCGGCAACCGTATGGTGCACGAGTTCGAGGAGTACCGGCCGTACGTCAACATGGCGCAGTTCGAGCGGGAGATCGGCAAGTACGTCGACGAGAATGAGGTTGCACGGCTCGCCCGCTACGTATACATCGAGCAGTAATTGATATCGGACGCTAACGGCGCGGAACACCGAACAATTGGGATGTTCCGCTGCCTGATCCTTGCGATCCTTCTTTTCGGCATGCTCGGAGTGCTGGCCGAACTCTATCTGATAGAGCACAACGAAGACTGGTGGCAGCTGGTGCCGATGTATCTACTGGTGGTTGGTCCGTTGGCGGTTGTCTGGACGATGGCCAGGCCAGCAGCGGCGAGCCTGCGCAGTTTTCAGCTTTTGATGACTCTATACGTGATCGCAGGCATCATTGGCATTTATCAGCACTACACTGGAAACGCTGAATTTGAGCTTGAGATGTACCCGTCACGCGCTGGCTTCGAGCTGTTCTGGGAATCACTCAAAGGAGCGACGCCAGCCCTGGCGCCGGGGACCATGACTCTGTTCGGTCTGCTGGGCCTGGCGTCAATCTTTCGCCATCCGCAGTTGGCGTCAAAGAAGATGCCGATGGAATAGTACGGTTCGCTATGGCCTCTGATCCTGAGCTACCGAGCCTCATCCCGGTCGACCAGACCGAGCGCATCAATTCGCTCGACGTGCTGCGCGGTTTCGCCTTGCTCGGCATCCTGGTGATGAACATCCAGGCATTCTCGATGGTCGGCGCGGCGTACATGAACCCGACTGCCTATGGCGATCTCACCGGTGCTAACTACTGGGTCTGGTACGTTAGCCACCTGTTATTCGATCAAAAGTTCATGGTCCTGTTCTCGGCGCTGTTCGGTGCCGGCATCGTGCTGATGTGGCGACGCGCCGAAGCAAAGAGCCGTCGGGCGACGGGGCTTCACTACCGGCGCACCTTCTGGCTCATGGTGTTCGGCCTTGTTCACGCCTACGGGGTGTGGGCGGGCGACATCCTGTTTGTCTACAGCCTCTGTGCCCTGTGGGTGTTCTGGCTCAAGCGTCGTTCGCCCAAGGCACTGATCATCATCGGGGCGATCGCCCTGATGGTCTCGCCGGTACTAATGATGACAGCTGGGCTGTCGGTACAATGGTGGCCCCAAGAGGACGTTGAGCAAATGATGGTTGGTTGGCAGCCAACGCCGGAACAAATTGCCGAGGAGGTTGCCAACTACCAGGGGGGCTGGTCCGATCAGGGGCGCAGCCGGGTGAAGGTCGCTGTCGGGACGCACACGGAGGCGTTCATTTATTGGACCTTCTGGCGTGCCAGCGGTCTCATGATCGTCGGCATGGCGCTGTTCAAGATCGGTTTCTTCAGCGCCGAGCTATCTGATCGGATCTACAAGCGGTGCATCGGGATCTCGTTTCTCGGCTTGCCCATCCTTGTGTACAGCGTGCACCAGAACTTCGCCTCCGCGTGGAGTATTGAGCGCTTCTTCTTCAGCCAGGTGTACAACTACTTCGCCAGCCTGCTCGTAAGCCTTGGGTATGCGAGTGCCATCATGCTGATCTGCAAGTATGGCCTGTTGACCAAAGTAACTTCGGGGCTGGCCAACGTCGGGCGCATGGCTCTGACCAACTATCTGTTGCACACCATCATTGCCACGACGATCTTCTACGGCCATGGGCTTGGCTACTTCGGGCAGGTCAGCCGGGCCGGCCAGATTTTGATTGTGTGTGGCATCTGGGCGTTTCAGATTCCGTTTTCGGCCTGGTGGCTGAAGCGCTTTCGGTTCGGACCGTTTGAGTGGCTCTGGCGGACGCTATCCTACATGAAGCAACAGCCACTGATGCGATAAGAAACGCGAATCCTACTGGGTCATATACAGAGCGTTGAAGAACAACTTGAACGTACCCTGCGTCTGTGCCCGGTGCTGCACGCGGAAGCCATACATCACGATTTTGCCGTCGTCGTAGTCAACCTCGATGACAGCGCCGCGGCCGGCTAGGAACTCATCGCCGAGCATCTCCCCGGACGCCAGCACACGGCCCTCAGACGGCCAGGTGGCGACGACTCGCATATTGCCCGCCGCCGCGTCCCAACCGTCTGGCTCGTAGGCTCGGCCGCCGCCGAAAAACGCGAAGGCTTCTTCCTTCATTCCATATCCGAGCGGGTGCCCGTTGTTGACATCGAGCTTCAAGACCGCTGGCGGCAGGTAAAAGTCGGGTTGCTGCAGGCCCTGTAACGCGTCCTTGACTGGCACATTGAAGTGTTCGAACACAATTTGGTCCGAGCGTTCAAAGGTCAGCAGCGTGCCACCCTCTTCGACAAACTCGATAATTGCCTCGATGCCCTCGTCGCCGACGCCGCCGGCGTAGGGCTCCATTATGCGCTCCTCGGAAATGCCGTTGATCAAGGTCCGAGGTTGCACGCCCTGCGGGATGATCAGCACGTCAAAGTTGACGCCGAGGCCCCCCTCGCGAATACGGGCATTGTCTACGCTCTGGAACGGAAAGCCGTAATTCTCCAGCGTCAATCGTGTCCAGCCCTCGTCCATCGACGCCTGCCAGGGCTTGTATAAGCCAATGCGGGCGCCGGAAATCTGTACCGGTATGTCGCTTCCCGAGCCTTCCGGATCGATGAACACGGGCACGCGCATCTCCGATGCGATCTGTTGCATCCGGTCAGCGATCTCGGGCGTCCGCCTTGAGACCATGAAGGTGCCGGCTGGTAGTTCACCGGCTTCGACGGTTAGTGGCCCTGAGCTTCGATAGACCTCGACGCCTTCGGCAAGCAGCTGGTTGACGGCAACGTAGCTTTCGTTGATCCGCGGATCGAGCGCGTAACCGCTACTTGCTCGGTTAGGGATCTCCGGCATCGGCGGCACTGCGGTGCTGATTGTTGTGGTGGTGACGTCGAACTGCGTATCGACGCGATCGACGTCGACGCCCATCTGCATCGACATGGTGTAGGCGGTGGAATCGTAGCGTCTCTGGACCGGGCCGTCTCGATATTCGTACTTGATCACAGGGGAGCGTGGCTCGAGAAGGTCGATCAAGGCGGGACGTCCTCGCTGGGCGCCTGGAATGATGAATGAGCCGGCGGCATAGGTGACCGGCTCGGGTTCCGTTTCGGGCTCTTCCTCGCTCTCGCCTTCTTCGCTTTCCTCGTCGCCTTCAGCTGCTGTCTCTTCGGCGGGATCAGGAGGGATGAATCCCGGCAACGGAAGCGGATCTGTAGAGAGGATCGCCTCAAAAGACTCGCCAGCCTGGTAGACCTCGATGCCCTGGTTGATTAGTCGCTGTACCAGATCGGCGGCGGTGTTCGGATCGGACTGATCGATGGGAATGACCCAGGCGTAGGGTCCTTCGATTTCGGCCCGCTTCAGGGTTTCCTGCGCCATCAACCACTGGTTGTACAGAAAATCCTCTCTGTTGCGCGCTGTCTGCTTAAGCACACCGCGCGCCGCAATCATCTGGTAGTCGACGATGTCTCCGAGCGTCCACGTACCGCCGCGCCAAGGATCGACCATGGCGACAGAGAATTCGGAACTGCCGCCTCGACCGCCTCGACCGCCTCGACTCCCACCACCACGTCCGCCGCGACCAGCCCGGTTGCCACTGTTCGGCGTCACTGGCGAGGCAATGCGGGCGCTTGCCGTCTCAGTAAGCAGACCGACGACGTTGTGGAAGCGCCAGTTCAGCGCTCCCTCCTGGCCGTAGATGCGGTACATCTCGCCGGTGAGGATGCCCTTCTTGCCTTCCGCCTGGAGGTCGGTGACGATCTGGCCGCCGAGTAGGCGAATCTCCTGGAACAGCAGCGGTGGGATGTCAGGGCTCTGGGGGTCGGGGAACGGCGGCACGAACATGCGCGCCCCGCCGGACCCCATCTGGTGCTGGTCGAGGTACACCTGCGGCGCCCAGTCGTCAAACATGAGCTTAAACATGTAGCGGGTCTCGACGAGATTGCCCATGAAGAAGTCTCGATTGTTATCGTGGCCGGCATAGTGGTGGTACAGGTACGGCATCGGTGCTTCTTCAAAGTCGGTGTCGAGGTTTTGGTTGTACCAGTCGGTAACCATGATCTGGCCGTCGGGATTCGACGATGGCACTAGCACCATGATCACGTTGTCAAGAACCTCCTCCATTAACGGAGTGTTCAACGTCGCCATCTCGTAGATCAGCTGCACGCTGGTCTGCGACGAGCCGATCTCGGAGCTGTGTATGTTGTGGTTAAGGACGACAGTGACCTTGCCTTCCTGGGCCAACGCCCGCGCCTGTTGCTGTGAAAGACTGCGTCCGTCGGCGAGTTGGCGACCTATGTCGACGTAGCGGTCAATGTCAGCGAAGTTCTCAGGCGCAGTTACGACCACCGAGACGAAGCGGTTGTCGAGAGTTGTGGGGCCGTATTCGTCAACGCGCACGCGGCCAGAAGTCTCGGCAAGCAGATCGAAGTACTCCAGGATTTGGTCCCAGCGGGCGAGCTTTTCATCGGTACCGATCGCGAAACCAAAGAACTCTTCTGGTGTCGGGATCTCTGCCTGGGGGACCGCTGAAGCGATTGAGCTGGCCAGCAGAGCGACAAGCAGCATGATGGCAGAGCCAATGCACGGACGTTGGCGGGCGGGATGAAGTGGGTTTTTAGCAGGGCGTGGTGTCATCGATCTTCCTTCGAGTCAGCCGCGATAGGGTCACGTGTATGTTGGAATCGTCCCAGCAGGGTACCGCATCGATTTGCACCCGTCGCTAGGACCGTGACCTGTTAGAAAGGAGCTAACTGCTCCTGGGTAGGTTCTGCTCAGCAGTACCAGGGTTCGCTGAGATAGGGGATTGTGGCCCTCGGCCTTATAGTGGTTACTGGTGGCAATGGAGCAGGTTGTTCGAGCCTTGGGCCCAAAAGCTCACAAATCTGCGCGAAAATTTCTAGTCGGTCCGTACAGGCGGTAGCGTGCTCAATCGTGGTTTGAATCTCCCGCTGCAACTCATCGACGCGCGAATCACTATGACGCCATGGATAGCCGAGTGATCGAGGTTCGAATTCACCAATTAAGCGGTTCACCTCGGGTACCTCCAGCAAACACGAGCCAGCCGGAATCAACAACCGGATCGCCAACTGGATCGACGGTACGTTATTGATCATGTTCAACTCGATGAGAGTGGAAAGTAGGTCGGCATAGCTATCGAGTGTGGTCCACGGGGTAAAGGCGACGAACGTTGGCTGTAGAGCCAGGCCTGCTTCGCGGAACAATCGCACAACTTCAAAGAAATCGTCCCGTGTGTGGCCCTTGTCGAGGATCTCCAGAACACGGTTGTCGACCGACTCGATAGCACTGGTTACGAACACACATCCGGTCTCACGCAGCGTCGACAGCAGAGTAGGATAAGCAAGCAGGTGCTCGACCTTTACAGTCACGTCATAGGTCAGATGCGGGTATCGCTTGTGCAACGTTGTAACGATTTTGGCCGCATGCTTAGGACCATTGAGAAAATCGGGATCTCCAAAAGTAATGTGTTCCGCACCGGCAACGACCTGCTGCTCGATGTCGGCAAGTACAACTTTGGGTTGGATGACGCGAAACTGACCGCCGTAGATTGGCACAACTGGGCAATGGCGGCACATATGCTTGCAGCCGCGAGTTGTCTCGGTGTACCCGACGGTTCGACGCGCGCCATTGGCCGTGGTGAGGTGGGCGTACTCTGCGAGTGCCGGCAAATTATTACGGCGCGGTGTCTGGAATTGTTGGCGTTTCAGCGAGATCTCCGGTTCGACTTGCCTCTCTCCCTCAATGTTGGTTTCGGGCTGGTATTCTAAAGTTTGGTCGGGGCTGGTTTGTACCGGGGGACAGATACGCTGCGCCAGTCTCACCAGCCCTTCCTCAAATTCACCACCGAGGATCGTGCATGCGCCGCGTTGTTGCATGACCTTAGCGCTTGCCAGGGCGTAAAGGCCGTACAAGCAGACGTGAGCATCCGGGTTCCACACCACGACTTTGTCAAGCACGTTTAGAGCGATACGCGCCGCCGTGTGCATCGGCAGGTAGAAAGCGACAAGAGCGGCACGCTCGACGGCATCACGGTCAAGCCGTTGTACAGAAAGATCCAGGCAGGCCACATCGAAACCCGCTTCTTCAAGAAAGGCAGCCGGGGAGGCGAGACCAAATGGCTGGCGCCCCATCTCGTAGGTGGAAATTAGAAGCACGCTCACGTCGATTAATCCGCGGGCACAGGAAGCACAGAGCTGGAAGTGTTCACCGGCCGCAACGTTACTCCGTGTGCTTGTTCAGTGGAAGTTCGGCGCGCAGCGTTTGCGTGTCCTTTGGCGGTTGGGTAGAGTCGGCGCGCAGCGCTTCCT
>Ga0209752_1000881_pt1 | contig 14698 bp, 16 predicted proteins | sample METZYME_3_250m_FD_187548 | JGI IMG/M metagenome (GOLD analysis project Ga0209752, IMG submission 187548) | Marine microbial communities from oxygen minimum zone in mesopelagic equatorial Pacific - METZYME_3_250m (SPAdes) (version 2) | ecosystem: Environmental > Aquatic > Marine > Oceanic...
ACAATTAGAAGAAAATAGCCTTATTTCAGGTGTTGTCAAAAATATCACTGAATATGGTATTTTCGTCGATTTGGGTGGTATTGACGGATTACTTCATATTACGGACATGTCTTGGGGACGTGTTAATCATCCCTCTGAAATGTTTTCAATGGGCGATAAATTAGAGGTCATGGTACTCAAATTCGATAAAGAAAAAGAACGCGTTTCACTCGGACTGAAACAAATCACCCCTGACCCCTGGGTTAATGTAGATGAAAAGTACCCCGTTAATAAACATATAAAGGGGAAAATTGTTAGCATTACTGATTACGGTGTTTTTGTTGAATTAGAAAAAGGAATTGAAGGCCTAGTTCATATATCTGAAATGAGTTGGAGTAGACATATCAAGCATCCAAGTAAAATAGTTTCTATTAGAGATGAGGTTAACGCTGTGGTTCTTACTCTTGACAAGGAAAAGAAACGTATTTCACTTGGGATGAAACAAATGGAACCGAATCCATGGGAGGAGATTGAAGGAAAGTACCCTGTTGGAGCTGAAGTCACTGGCACAATTAGAAATTTGACCGATTTTGGTGCTTTTATTGAATTAGAAAATGGAGTGGATGGTCTTATACACATTTCAGATTTGAGCTGGAAAAAAATTAAACACCCATCGGAAATCCTTAAGAAAAAAGATGAGGTTAAAACGATTGTACTTAACATTGATAAAGACAATTGCCGCATTTCCCTTGGTGTTAAACAACTGGAGCCGGACCCTTGGGATGATATTGCCAAAAATTATTCTGTCGGGATGGATATTGAAGGAACAATTATTAAAATAACCGGGTTTGGTGCGTTTGCTGAGTTTGGAGACGGCCTAGAAGGTTTGATTCATATAACACAGCTGGATTCAAAAAATGTTTCTCAACCAGATAAAGCCGTTGAGGTTGGCCAAAAAATTCAGGCCAAAATCATCAAGGTGGATGTGAGCAACAAAAAAATTGCTTTGAGCATCAAAGCTTATAAAGAAAATCTAGACTTGGAAGCTATCAAGCAAGAACAAAGTCGGTTGGAAACATTCAAGGAAGAAGAAAACGAACAAACAACTGATTAAGTTTAATTATTCAATTTTAGGACATTTATGGAAATGGTAGGTTCAGAGAAAAAAAAATCACCTTTGGCTAAAAGGTTGTTATTTCTCGCACTCATACTTCTCGCTCTTGTCGGTATTTCATCTATTACCTCAGAATGGGTGCAACAAGGAACCAAAAATAGGATTGGTATCGTTGATATCACTGGTCTCATTACCGACTCCCAGTATATTACCAATCAAGTTAAAAAATTTCGCCAAGATAAACGCATTCGGGGAATCATCCTTAGGATCGATTCCCCGGGTGGCGCTGTCGGTCCATCTCAGGAAATTTACGATGAGGTTCTCAAAACCCGCGAGAGTGGTAAAACCATCTACGCTTCAATGGGTGCACTAGCTGCATCGGGAGGGTATTATATCGCTAGTGCTGCCGAAAAAATTTTTGCAAATCCAGGAACCTTAACCGGTAGCATTGGCGTAATCATGGCATTCTCTAACGCTAAAGGATTAATGGAAAAAATCGGCCTTCAACCTGAAATTGTTAAAGCGGGTGAATACAAAGATATAGGCTCTCCCGCTCGTGCCATGACTCAAAAGGAAAGGAATCTCCTCCAAAGCGTGGTGACTGATGTACATCAACAATTCATAGAAGCGGTCGCTAGTGGACGCGATATTAGTGTTGCGGAAGTCACCAAAATAGCCGATGGACGAATTTTAACTGGGCGCCAAGCATATTCTCTTAACTTGGTTGACCAAATTGGTGGACTTCAAGTTAGCATTGATCAACTTGCACATAAAGTTGGGATTATAGGCTCCCCAAAAATTATTAGAGAAACACCGCGTGTTGGATTCTTAGACTGGATTCTCAAGTCTACAGTAAATCAATCACTTATAAATCGATCTTCCATCCCATCCCTGCAATATACTTGGTATTTCAATAGTTTACAGTAATTCTTACTATTCTATCCCGTCTAAAAGTCTTACAACCAACATTAACTCTAACCTCAATGTGGCCGGATCCCTTAAAGTCATTTAAAATAAAGGGTTGACTTACTTTTCACCCATGATAAAATATACCTGCGAAAATGCCATTCATTTTATTTTCTGGGGGACTTGAGAATGACAAAGGCAGAATTGGTCGAAAAGGTTTCCGGTCAGATTAATTTAACTAAGAAACAAACTGAAGTTGTTGTAAATACTGTCTTTCAAAGCATCACCGATTCCCTTAGTGACGGGAAGAAGGTGGAACTCCGCGGTTTTGGTAGTTTTAGAATTCGTGAGAGAAATGCGCGTGTTGGAAGAAACCCAAAATCTGGTGCTCAGGTGGATGTGCCTGCCAAAAGAGTCCCATTTTTCAAGGCCGGGAAAGAGTTGCGAGAATTGGTAGATAAAAACACTTGATTCCCCCGCAATGTAAGTGCCAATAAAGGCTAGCCCCCCTCTCAAAAAATCCTCACATATCTCCCCTTTGAGCAATTTTCAATATTAAGGGAGAACGTGAATCGATTGCTTCCCAGAACCTTGTTGGTGTGATATGTCATTAGTTGAATTATTTTTTCTATGTCACCCAAAGTTTTAAAGTGGTTCATCGACAACTTCTAAGGATTGTAATCGACTTCGGTCAGACTACTCCTGTTTTATTTTGTTTTTAACTCGTTATTATACCTAAAAGTTCTTTTCGTTTTTGTTTGTAACATTGTGAAAAATAAAATGTCCCCTAATTTAAAGAAAGTAAATTAGCATGTCAGGAAATTCATACGGAACTCTTTTTAAAATTTCCACATGGGGCGAATCGCACGGCGAGGGTATTGGTGTCGTAGTTGATGGCTGTCCTGCGGGACTTTCTCTAAAAGAAGCCGACATCCAAAAGGAACTTGACCGCAGAAAGACAGGTCAAAGCAAAGTAACCACAACGCGAAAAGAAACTGACCTCATACATATTCTTTCCGGTATCTTCAAGGGTAAAACAACAGGAACCCCCATCGCGTTGTGGGTTAAAAATCAGGATGCTGATTCTTCCAAATATGAAGAAATTAAGAATATGTTTCGACCTGGCCACGCGGACTTTACTTATTTGATGAAATATGGGTTTCGTGATTATCGGGGTGGCGGGCGCTCCAGTGCACGTGAAACTGTAGGTCGGGTTGCCGCGGGGGCAATTGCAAAAAAGCTCCTTGCCCGCAAACAAATAAAAATAATTGGCTACACCAAACAAATTGGCCCCTACATTGCTCAGAAGATAGATTTTAAGCAAATAGAAAAAAATATTGTGCGGTGTCCGGACAAAAAAATGGCCCAAAAGATGGTTGATCATGTACTCGATGCCCGAAAAAAAGGCGACTCTGTTGGAGGGGTGGTGGAACTTATAGTAAAGGGTGTACCAGCAGGATTAGGGGAACCAGTATTTGACAGGTTAGATGCAGACCTCGCTAAAGCCATGATGAGTATTCCCGCAGTCAAAGGAATTGAAGTTGGCGTTGGTTTCGACGCTGCAACAATGTACGGTTCGGAATGTAACGACCGCTATACAGCTAAAAGAAAAAGAATAACTACCAAAACGAACCACGCAGGTGGAATTCACGGCGGAATTTCTAACGGATCAGACATTATTCTTCGATTGGTCGTAAAACCAACCTCTTCTATTAACAAAACACAAAATACTGTAACAACCGATGGGGAAAAAACTAAGATCCGAGTCGAGGGACGCCACGACCCATGTGTTTCGCCACGTGCTGTCCCCATCGCTGAAGCTATGGTAGCATTGACTTTGGTCGACCATTTGATGCGAAATCAGTTTTCCAAGCTTAAATAATTCTTTTTCCTGAAAATAAACCAAGACAGCCTGACCTTTTCCAATAAGAAAGAGTATTTGTGTAATGCGAGTTGGCTTTATACAGAATAACCCTGTATTCGGCGAAATTGGATACAACTTATCAAAAATTGAACCTTTACTATCTCAACATACTGTTGATTTAATGGTCTTGCCGGAACTATTCAGTACTGGCTACCATTTCCTGAATCAAAAAGAAGCATTGAGGTTCAGCGAACCTATCCCCGAAGGACACACAACTCAAACACTCATTCGTATTTGTAACAAAAATCACACTTCAATTATTGCAGGAATAGCAGAACAAGATGAAAACCGATCCTATAATTCAGCAGTGGTAATTGGGCCAAATGGCTACCTAGGAAAATACAGAAAAATTCACCTTTTTGGCACCGAAAAAAATTGCTTCGACCCAGGTAACTCACCTTTAAAAGTTTTTGATATAGGCTCAGCTCGCGTTGGTGTTATGATTTGTTTTGACTGGCGTTTCCCAGAAACCGCCCGCACCCTTGCTTTAAGTGGAGCCGACCTAATTGCGCATCCATCAAACCTCGTTCTTCCACACTGCCCCCAAGCAATAATTACCCGTTGTTTGGAAAACCGTATTTTTATAGTTACTGCTAATAGGGTCGGCACCGAGAAACGCGACCCAAGCAATTCACTTAATTTTATCGGGCAAAGCCAAGTAGTTGACCCTGATGGTGATATTCTTTGCAGAGCATCTGAAACAAAAGAAGAAACAAAAATTATTGAGATTGACATTGGAAAATCGCGTAACAAATCTATTAATTCTGGAGATAATTTATTCACAGATCGGCGCCCCGATCTTTACAGGCTTTAATAAATTCTGTTATTCTAAGTAATAAATAAACTCAACAAAGAATAGAGGCCCTCTATACCTATGGAAAAAGAAAAGTCTAGATTTTTAAAAAATGCGGACGGAACTATATATGACTCTCAAACTAGCCTTACATGGATGGCAAATGATTCTAGAATAGACCTCAAAAAAGATGTTTCTTGGGATGAAACAGAAGGATACATCAAAGAAATGAATGGGAAATCATTTGGAGGACACAGTGATTGGAGGATACCTTCAGGACAAGAAGCTCTATCACTTTTCGACAAAAATAAGCTTAATAAAGATTTTAAAGGAGGAGACATCCACTTAGATTCTGTTTTTTCGCCTGGGGCAGGAAATACCACATGGACTTCTGAAACGAGGGGTCGTGAAGCTCAAATTATTTTTTATATCAATGGACTCCCTTATTGGTACGAAAAAGATGACAAAACTCTTTCTCACTCTGTTCGACTTATACGGCGTGACTAGGGATTCTCTAAGAGTTTCGGATTATCCAACAAAAGACCAAATGCCTTTACCTTTTTTTGCTGCATCGTGAGTTGACGGTAAGCTGCTTGAAATTTTTGGGTATCTGGTGAAGTATCCATGAGTTTCGTGAGTTGGTCTTTAGTGACTGGCCGCAAAGAGCTCTCTGCAAATAGCGACGTACCTACTCCTATCCAGTTGGAAGAAAAAAACCCTGATGCACTAATGAGCTAACTCCGCCTGAATATTCTATAGCCTTTCGAAGCATGTGGCGGCCAATATAAGCGGGAACACAACTACCGATAGCCACGATCTTTGATGGGTTTTTTGTTGGGTAGACCCATAAGGTTACTCGCGTATTTCCCATTGCAGAAAATTCATTGCGTATTTGCCGTAAGCTTTTTTCATATTGCTTGGACATCCAAGCCTCAACCTTAACAGACTTTTCCTCTACAGGAGAACAATCTGGGTTCATGGCTGTGCTGGTTGAGACCCATAAAAACAGAGCCAAAAAAACGGATACAAAAAATATTAGAAGCCAACGACTAACCATAATGCCAGAAAGATTATTTTAGGAAACACTCTTTGTTAAGGATTCAAGAGAGTATTATTTGTGTTACCAGGAATTTTTGCGTTAGGAACCTTAAGTCCAAAAAAAGGGACAAGTTCATTTTGTTTTGAAAGTTTTTGGTAAAGTGTATGAAATTCTTTATCATCAAGATCTGGATTGAGCAATTGATTTACCTGAGCGGTTGTTACCTTCCGCTGAGAAGGCTCATCAAACATAGTAGTGCCTATTCCTATCCAGTGGCTATGAATAAAACTCTGAGTCACTAAACTCCCCACTCCACCAGTGTATTTTATCGCTGTTGTCAAAACATGCCGAGCAATATATGCAGGTACGCAACGACCCACTGCAACAACATCCGAACTTTTTCCCATAGGGAAAGCCCTAAGCGCTGTACGCGTGTCTCCCATTTCGGTAAACTCTTTAGCTATTTTCCTTCTCTCTTTCCGGAATTTCTTCGAAATATAGCCTTCCACTTTAATTTTTTTCTTTTCAACTATTTGGCATGCAGTTTCTGCCTGGGTAGCCATCGGCTTAAGAACAAACAAAAACACTCCCAAAACCACGTAAATTATTAGACTTTTAAACATGCCAATTCCTTGGGAAAACTAACAAAAACGAACAATCAAAGTTGATTTTTCTAAAAAATCATACAATTGACTACTAAATCTAAAGCAAATACACTATTGGGGCATCAACCAGAAATAAATAATATTCTGGCTGTGTGTTTATAATTTTATTCTTTTTTAGAGGAATATTCATCAGCGCATTTTTTACTGCAAAAGAAATATTCCTTGCCCTGCACCGATTTAGTAATAGACTGTTTTTTAGGCACATATGTGCCGCAATTAGGATCCTGAGCCATGTCAGCAGTCTCTGTTGGATCGTCCCGGCTAGGGCTCGCCCCACCGAACAACGATCGGTATAACATTATGAATCCAGCTACAAGCGCTAGTATAATGATTAGTCTAGCCATTAGTTCATTCTAAATTTGAACAATATATAATTCAAGAACTATATAAGGTCAGGATTTCAAAAAACCACAAGTTTTTTTATTTTAATTATGAATGATAATTCGACAGAGAAAGATACTTCTAAAATAGAAGTAGAAATAGTTGACCCCGATGAGATAAAACCGCTTGAGCCAAAGGAGCTCGACCAAGAACCCTCATCCTTACTACCAGCGGTAACTCAAGATGCTAGTATTGCCCGAATTGACCCTCTGACGGCATATCTTAATGAAATTCGGCAGTATGAAAATTTAACTGAAAAAGAAGAGCATGAATTGGCAATTCAACTGCGGGAAACAAGTGATTCTGATGCCGCTTATAGGCTCACTACCTCACACCTTATGCTCGTAGTTCGTATTGCAATGACCTTTCGTAGGCAGTGGCAAAACATGATGGATCTTATCCAAGAAGGTAATGTCGGGCTTTTAAAAGCAGTGAAGAATTTTGACCCTTTTCGCGGTGTGCGGTTATCTTCTTATGCTACTTGGTGGATTAGGTCTTATATTCTTAAATATATGCTGGATAATTGGCGACTTGTGCGTGTTGGCACAACTAACGCACGGCGAAAATTGCTCTACAATTTACGCAAAGAAAAGGAAAAACTTGAAAACCAAGGCTTCACACCCACACCAAAACTTTTGGCTGAGCACTTTGGTGTTGATGAATCTGATGTAATCGATGTCCAAGCCAGCTTAGGAGCTGCAGACGTTTCGGTTGACACCCCTATGCGCGAGGGTGATGAATCCACGCCCGCAATGTTTCTCTCTGACAATACCACCGCATCACCAGAAGAAAATGCTGAACGGAATCAATTCCTCCAATCCCTTAAACAAGAAATTGATGGCTTTAGAAAAGGACTCAAACCTGTCGAACAAAAAATTTTATCGGAACGCATTCTTAGCGAAACCCCGCGCTCCCTTCAAGAAATCGCTGATGATCAGAACATAACTCGCGAAGCCATTCGTCAAACAGAGCAGCGTATTTTAAAAAAATTTAAAACCTACGTTTCTAAAAATATGCCTGATTTTTCCACATAAATCGATCTAACGATATAAAGAGTGCCCCTTAACAACTGCTTTCGCAGTACGACCTGCATCAATAAGTTAAGATTATTTTTTTCTAAAAGCCACACCTCTCAGGACTTTATGATAAAATCCATTTAATCATTCCAGTGCGAAATATTTCATAGAAAATACAAACTAGTTTACATTTTTTAGGAGGACTCTTTGATGATGCGGATCGAAACTGACAGCATGGGTAAAATTGAAGTTCCTTCGGACCGCTATTACGGAGCCCAAACCGCGAGGTCGCTCATCCACTTTGACATAGGAACAGAAACCATGCCTCGAGAAATTATACGAGGCATGGGCATTCTAAAAAAAGCTTCAGCACTTGTTAATTCAGAATTAGGCCTTTTACCAAAAGATAAAAAAGACCTTATCATCCAATCCGCTGATGAAGTGATCGCTGGAACTCTGGATGATCATTTCCCTCTCCGCGTGTGGCAAACAGGAAGTGGGACTCAATCTAACATGAATACTAACGAGGTCATCGCTAATCGAGCTATCGAAATTGCCGGAGGGCAGTTGGGATCAAAAGATCCGATCCACCCAAATGATCATGTCAATCTGGGACAATCTTCCAATGATACGTTCCCCACCGCCATGCATATTGCCGCGGTCGAAAGAATTTACGACCACCTACTACCGGAACTTACGCGACTACATGATTCGATTAAAAAAAAATGTTCCGAATTTCAAGGCATTATTAAAATTGGGCGAACTCATTTAATGGACGCAACGCCTCTTACTCTTGAGCAAGAATTCAGTGGATATGTGCAACAATTAATTAATGGGATCGAAAGAGTAAAGAGTTGCCTTCCTAGACTCAGTCAAATAGCACTTGGCGGTACAGCAGTAGGAACCGGGCTCAACGCGCACCGTGATTTTGCGGTGAACGTGGCAGAAAAAATCAGCTCGCTCACAAAACGAGATTTCATAACAGCACCCAATAAGTTTGAATCGCTTGCAGCGCATGATGCTGTGGTCGAGGCTAGTGGAGTGATGAAAACACTTGCCTGCTCTCTCATGAAAATCGCTAACGATATAAGGTGGCTTGGATCTGGACCTCGATGCAGCATAGGTGAGTTAACTCTACCAGCGAACGAACCGGGAAGTTCAATTATGCCAGGCAAGGTTAACCCTACGCAATCTGAAGCAATGACGATGGTTGCAGCTCAGGTAATTGGTAATGACACGGCAATCGCTGTTGGCGGTTCTTCTGGTAATTTTGAACTTAATGTATTTAAACCAGTTATGATTTACAATTTACTCCAATCTATTCAACTCCTCGGCGACTCATGTCGTTCTTTTAATGAACATTGCATTTCAGGAATCAAACCTAACAAATCTCAGATTGACGCCCACTTAAAAAACTCTCTCATGCTCGTAACGGCACTCAATCCTCATATTGGATATGATAATGCTGCTAAAGTGGCTAAAAAAGCGTACGAAGAAAACACCACTCTGAAAGAAGCGGCTGTTTCCCTTAAGTTACTTACTGCTGAGGAGTTTGACGATAAGGTTCGTCCTGAAGAGATGACGGGCCCTAAATAGCCATCCAAAATTCGGAGCGCAACTAACTTACGATCAACCTTCCGCGTATGAAAACATTTTTTCTACGCAATTTAGTGCATTTTTTTGAACGTTTGAATCAAGTTCAATGACATTAGAGGAAGTTGGTTTTTCAAGTGCATTAAGAATATTCTCTAAAGAATTAGCCTTCATGTATCGGCAGGTAGTGCAGGTGCCTACAAATTGCTTGTCTGGAAATTCCGATTCCAAAATTCCCGTCAATCCGCATTCTGTTAGCAGAAAAAAAGTTTCACGGTCAGATTCACGCACATAATTTAGCATGCCACTAGTTGATCCTACGTAGTCAGCCTTATCTACCACATCAGGTCTACATTCTGGATGTGCCAAAATTTCTACCCCCGAGAAATTCTTCCGCACTTGGTCAACGCTTTCTGGTTGGTAGTCTTCGTGGACATAGCAGGTTCCGTCATACAACTCTATGTCTTTTCGCACTCCATTTTTCTTTGCATAATTTTTTATATTTTCGCCCATCAACCGATCTGGTAAAAAATAAATCTGATCATTTTCAATCCGCTCTATTACCTTATATACATTTGATGAGGTAACGCATGTATCACATAGTGCTTTTACTTCAGCCGTAGTATTTATATAACAAACAAATGTGTGGTGCGGAAATTTTGCACGCAAATTTTTAACATCTTCACCAGTGATTCCATCTGCTAAAGTACAACCTCCATCAGGATTTGGGTCTAGCACTACCTTGTCTGGATTTAGAATTTTAGCTGTCTCCGCCATGAAACGAACCGATGCAAAAACAATCACTTCAGCATCTGACTCCCGTGCCTTTTTAGCTAAGCCGTACGAATCACCTATATGATCCGCTACACCGTACAGGATTTGGGGTGCAACATAATTGTGCGCCAAAATGATGGCATTTTTCTCCTGTTTGAGTGCCTCGATGCGTTGAATTATCGGTAAGAGCTCCTCACAACTCTGTTCAGTAAATCGACAAAGCGGATTCCCCACTTGAATATCTTTAAGCTTGTCGTAAAGTTGTTGAGAGGTAATCATTGGGATTAACCTGGCGGCCACTTTAAAGAGCGCCCACCCAAAAGGTGATAATGAATATGGAAAACCGACTGTCCAGCTTCCACTCCACAATTAACTACTATTCGGAATCCAGTCTTATCTAATCCCTTTTGCTTTGCGAGCTCGTTAGCCACAGAATAAATTGAGCCTATGAGCTCGTGATCATCTTCTTTGATTTCTAATATAGTGGAGAAATGTTTTTTAGGGATAATTAGAAAATGGATTGGAGCCTGCGGATTAATATCCTTAATGGCAAAAATGTTACCATCATCATAAACTTTTTCTGCAGGGAGATCCCCCTTATCAATCATGCAAAACAAACATTCACTCATAATTAAATTTTTTTCACTTTGAATAATTTTTCGTTAGCTAGTAGGTTCCTTTATAGGGAGTTGATTCTTGGCCCCCGTGTTTCTCCATATTTTGAAGGTAGTTTCGTATTTCCTCTTTGTAGGAAATAAAAGGATCAAGCATTAAAAATGGTTCTTCATTCCTGCCAAACCGAAATCCTATCCAATCTATAAGATATAAAGACTCACTATTCACATCTACAAGAGTCTTGACTAACTCGCCTCTCCCATCAGCACGCGTACCCCTTGGAGGAATAGTCTTTGCATACTCTATAGCATCATCGTTTGTTTTTCTTACGGCTTCTCCTGTGCCTTCCAGACTCCAGTAAAGGCCACTGTTCTTATTAATATTATGATATTCCAAGTCAAGACTCTTCAGCCATGGATCATGCCAATCTAAGTTTTCTTCTTTCCTAAATTCGGAGAGCATCCAATATTTTGTCGCCCAATCAACACGGCCTATTAACGCTTCAGGTCCTTTAGACAAATCATTCAACACCGAATCCCACTCATGTATAATCCAGTCCGTCTCACGATTCATTCCAGCAAGGTGCTTCCTCGCAGTTTGCATCATATCTATTTGTAACTCGAGTGCCGTTGTGTGGCGTCCATTTCTTAAAACTAATTCCCATTTAAATTCTTGATCTCGTGATATCGCCCGCATGGTCTCCACTGATTCGGCCAGTATCCAGTCAGGATTGGCAATATCTTGCTCCATGAGCTCAAGCATAAGAGTGGTGGTTCCCATTTTCATAGCGGTTGCAAACTCGCTCATATTTGAGTCACCAACTAATAAATGGATCCTTCGGTACTTACTGGGGTCTGCCAGCGGTTCATCGCGAGTGTTGACTATAGAGCGGTTATACTGAACCCATCGGTAGAACTCATTTGGGATATGATCTGCCCTTTGAGAAATCTGAAAATCAACATTAGCTTCTGCTTCCTCGACAAAGTTGCCCTCCCAGTCGCGAAAAGGATGAGGGTTACACGCGCCAATTCTCCCTGCGCCGCAATAAATTTGTCGGGTAACTAAAAATGCTGACAGCAATTTCAGGTTTTCGCGTTCATCAAAGGGAAATCCTCGGCCAACCAAATAATTCTCATGACAACCAAACGTCGCGTTGGTTTCAAGGTCGACATTGTTTTTAATAATGCCTATTGAGTCTCTCCAACCGAGCTCTTCCACTGCATCTTGAATCAGTGTATCCCCCGCGCGATCATAGGTAACGAGATCGGTCAGAGTAAAGCATTCTGGCGAAGCGTATTCCAAGTGACCCATATCTAGATATATACGCCCGGCATTTAATAAAAACCCACCGTTTTCAGGTGGTTCATCGTTGGCTCGGTAGTGCTGATCGAGAACCCCAAGTCTTGATGATTTAAAGATGTGGTCTTTGATTCTAATTGCCGCTTGCACCGGATCAAGCTTAAATTCATTATCTTTGATCAGTAGGCCATATTCAGTTTCGATACCATAGATTCGATTTCTCACAACTATTGAACCATCTCTAATTTTAAAGCAGAAATTTCACTTTCACTCAGTACTCGGTAAAGACACTTGCGTCCCGTATTATTGTTGAGGACTGCTGCTTCAAGGTTCCAACTGTCAAATGCTTCTTTTAGATCAGTTGGAATGTCTTCCGCTTCCTCCTCAGCCTGATCATTGTCTTCAACTGATGAATTTGCATCTTCTTCTAGTTTAGGTTTCTTACGGCCTTCCTCCCACATACGCAACGCTGATTGAATTGATTTATCTAAATCCAATAACATAAAATCGGTGCTTTCTATTGCTTTTTGTATTCGTTCTCTCACTTTACTATCACCCGCAATAACGGTTCCATGCTTAAATTTTTCCCAGTAACCGTCATAGTTGACTCGAAAAAATTCAGCACTCCCTTCATGGTTTATTTCAGCAAGTAACATTTGAATTAGATAAGGGGCCCGTTGAATTTCTTCAAAGTTTTGCTTGAGTGCCGGTGCGAGTCCAAATTGCAGAAGCCTTCCAATGGTTACGTCCTCTGATGAACGGTTGAATCCTTCAGCATGTGCCATATCTAGAAGTGTCATACGCAAACGTTCGACATCTGCAGGGTGGCCTAACCCACCTAGAGCAATACGGTCATAAATTTCAAAAATTTTTCCAGGTTGCGGAGAAAACCCGATAATAAGCGCCCCCTCATTATAAGGAACCCCTATAACTGGCTGTCCCTTAAACAGCTTTTCACGAACATAACTATGGCGCGTAGAAATCGCTTCCATCCAACGAAAAGGCTCTTCAAACATTTTCAACTCCTGCTCATAGAAGATTCGTAAATAGACTCCATATGATCGTCTGAAATAAACTGATACCCATCTTTAGTAATCTTCGCAATGATAGGGTAAAGTTTGTCTTCGGGCCGGGCTTGTCCTGTGGCTGAATCAAATTGAGCAGCTGTCTGTAGTAGACGTATTGATAAAGAGGTCGCTTCTTCCTCTGACCTTTCTCCTAATGGGCTACTACCCCAAAGATTTTCGTGTTCTAAAACACCCTTTATCATAGGAGATCCAGACCCTGTTGCGACATGAGTCAGTATCTGAAATTCAGCTCCCAGCATATCGTAAAAATAAAGAAATACTTTTTTCTGTTCTTTATCATAAATAGCAAAAAGAGGGCTCACCCCACCCACACCCTGCAAAGCCATCCCCACATTATCTTTGAGCAGTTTTGACAAAGCACGGACTTTCCCTTCCGTACTCATGGCCCGCAATTGTGAACGCCTATAATATTCAAAGTTATGTGATAGGATGCGTGCCATTTCGAATGCTGTAGCCGGAACCCCTGCGATAGCCATTAATGAAAAATCATCTATGGGGATTACTTTATCGCAACGATCATACATGATCGCATTTCCAGCAGTAGCTCTGCGATCACCCGCTACAATTATTCCATCTTTATAATGGAAAGCCAGGACTGTGGTTCCTTGAGGAATTTCTAAAGCCTTATTTTCAGAAATACCTGAAGGCACTTTCTGTGGATAGTGACCTGATTTTTTAAGGAGTTCGAGAAAGTCGCCAGAAGTGTGGATTCGTTCAAGGTTTTCTGTCATTGGCCGGTTCGTTGTTTGTAGTTTTCTGATTGTTTAGGGTCAACCCGTTTCATTCGCTTAAGAATATCATCACGACCCGGTCGTTCAACATTCGGACTAGATGGTCCTGATTCCTTGCGGTCGGGAGTAGGATCCTTTTTTTCTTCTCTTCTTAATGGATCGTTCATAACCATGGGAATTGCTCCTTTTTGGAATTAATCAAATGTTCTACGTCAGCCGAGCTGACAATTTGAGAAAGATCTATAAAGTCACCGCCCGTAAACTCGATACCCGTCCAGTGAATATTTTTTATCTGATCCTCGCTGTTTGTGACTGCCAAGCCACGCACCAGAGCCCTCGTATCTTCAGGTGGCTCTTTTATAGCGCGCTGAATTTCATCTTCAGAAAACATGGAGTATACATCACCCGCTTGCTCCAGTCCTCGGTACAAGCCTCTTTCTGGATCAAGATTATGATACTCTAAATCTAGGCTTTTTATCCAAGGATCATCCCAACTCACCCCTTCTGATTCAGTAAAACGGGTAAAAATATCTTTTTTTATTGCCCAATCAATTCGATCAGCTAGCTTTTCAGGGTGGTGTTTGAGTTCATCCAAAGTACGTGCCCATTCGCGGATAATCCAATCCCACTCTTTGCATTGCCCTGATAGATTTTTATCTGCTGCGTCAAGATAGAATTCTTGTATTTCAAGTGATGTTATCGTTTTGCCATTCCTACATTTCAAAGCAATAGTCCCTGTCTGGTCCCGAGAAATATTTTTAATATCATCAACTGGATTCTC
>Ga0209752_1000885_pt1 | contig 14663 bp, 12 predicted proteins | sample METZYME_3_250m_FD_187548 | JGI IMG/M metagenome (GOLD analysis project Ga0209752, IMG submission 187548) | Marine microbial communities from oxygen minimum zone in mesopelagic equatorial Pacific - METZYME_3_250m (SPAdes) (version 2) | ecosystem: Environmental > Aquatic > Marine > Oceanic...
GCCCCTAACATCGGAAATTAATTCATATTTCCCAGCAAGTTTTATCAGCTCCTGGTAAAAATATAACCCAGTAGATTTGGCGTGCTTCATCAACTGATCTTTTTTTATTATTTCCAATACAGCAAGTCCTGCAGCACAAGCCACGGGGTTGCCGCCAAATGTATTGAAATACCCGTATTCCTTGTTATACGTCTGAGCGATTTCGTCAGTGGTAACAACTGCAGCAATCGGATAGCCATTGCCCATAGGTTTGCCTAAAGTAACAATATCTGGGACAACACCATCATGGGAAAAGCCCCACATATAACTACCTGTCCTACCAAATCCTGACTGGACTTCATCAGCAATAGTCAGGCCTCCTGATGCCCTTACTGCTCCATAGATGGTCTTTAAATAACCTGCTGGGGATAAAAAAATACCGTCGCTACTGAAGATGCTGTCAAAAATAACTGCCGCCGTACCTACACCAATATCATCGAGATTATCCATCGCAAAGGATAAGTCTTTTAAGTAATGAGCCTCAGCTTGATCTGTTTGTTGATATTTTATTGGGTTGGGCAATGTATGCACCCACTCTTGTCTTGTTTCTGGCGCAAAATCCTCTGGACTCATTTGAAAAACCGCAGTCGTGTTGCCATGGTAAGCGTTTTCCGAAACAAGACACCCTTGTTTTTTGGTGTAAGTTCGGGCGATTTGAAGAGCGAGGTCATTGGCTTCACTGCCACTACAAACAAAATAACAAACACTCAGCTCACCAGGCATCAACTTTGTGATTTTCTCTGCCAAATCAACAATGTTCTCATGCAAATAACGTGTATTGGTATTGAGGGTTTTTGCTTGTCTAGTGATTGCCTCAACCACATAAGGGTTAGAGTGGCCCACATGGGCAACGTTGTTATAGACATCGAGATATTTTTTTCCTTCTGCATCATACAACCAAACATCTTTACCCCGAACAATATGAAGTGGCTCCGAATAAAACAGGCTGCTTGCATTTCCCATGTGCTTAAACCTTCTTTGTAATAACTGACTGTTTTTTGGTTTGTTGATTTAATTAATCCTCTTATTTTGGTTGTGTTTTAGCCCAAGCTGTTTTTAAGCCGCTCTGCAATGTCAGCATACTCTTGTTTGTGTAACCTATTTAAAACTTCCCAGGTTCTGTTGATGTTCCCAAGAATGTAGTCTTGATTTTCTGGGTGCTCTTTAGCTCGCCATTCAGAAATAATTGCGGTCATTGCTATGCGATTCACAACCAAGCTTGGCAGTAAATCTAGTTCCTGTTCTTGTAGAGGGTTGGCTGAATGGTACCCCTTAAGAATATCTGCAGTTCCTTGAAACAGATCCCCACAGCTGACTGTCTGGTAGGCAGCAGCTACAGCAGGGTCATTAATGAGTGGAGCATGAACCATGTCGCCAAAATCAATCATTCCAGCTACCTGACTGGAATCGCTATGCTTTACAAGAACATTATCAGGATTCATGTCGTTGTGAATCACTTGTGTTCTCAGCAGCGAAAACTTAGAGGCTATGTGATCCTGAAAATGGTCTAGTGTTTTTTGTGCTGTTAATAAATTATTTTTGTCTTTGATGTGAGACAGGTGTTGGTGAAGGCTAGGTGTTTGTTGTAGATCCCATAATAAAGCATGGCCTGCGGCTGGATGAGAAAAGCCAAATAGTCCACAATCAAGTCTGCCTAAAAACCGACCCATGCTAACCATCAAATCTTGATTCCTTTTATTATTAGGCAAATCATCTAAAAGTTTTCCTCGTAGGTAGGTAACTACCCTCACAAAATGTTTGTCCCCGTTAAGTTCTAGTCTGTGGATTTGTTTTTTATCAAGACTGAGACATGCCCTTGGTAAAGATAGGGATGAATCCTGTTTGGCCATGTGATTCATGGCTTGATTTTGAAAATCTAAGACCTCAACAGGCTCTGCTGCGTTGGCTATTTTTAGAACAAATTTTTCGCTTTTATTATTTGTTAAAAGAAAATTCTGGTCTCTTTCACTAACCAATGGACTAACATCGAGAGCCTCCTTAAACCAAAGTTTGGCAAATTCTAATGCTTCACTGGTTGTAAAGGAAGGCGCCGGATGCTCCAGAACAGGAAAAGAAGTAATCATGTTGTCCATTGTTAAGTTTTAAGCGCTTTCTTCTAGTTCTTTCCAAATCGATTGGATCCAAGATTTTATTTGTAGCGCTTCTTGCCATCGGTCAGATAATTCCAATTTTTGGGCGTCTGTTATAGCGTAACCTGGTGGCCCAAGCTCACAAAGAAAAACAAGGGTTGCATCCTCTGAATTTCTTTTTTTCCAGCGCTTAATGCCTTCGCGCCACCATTCTTTGAAAATATCCACCCAAACTTGATGTTGTGGGAAATCGAGTTGGATTTGGATTTGCTCTCTTGAAGCAACCCTGCCTTGAAAACAGTCGGATCGATCAAGAATTTGGTTTATATAATCTTGATCTTGATCGCTGATGGGCGTCCACATTTCCCGATCAACAACAAAATGAGAAAGATCGGCACACAATCGCATTTCTGGTACTGCTTCAATCAACTGCAAAGTGTAATAAAGGTCATTCAGAATGCTGTCTCTGTGGGTCTCGAACAAAACATTGATACCTATATCTTCTCCATCCTGCATCCATCTTTCCACCACTGGGATGCCGTCTCTGAAATCAATAGGCATCACTCCTCCGATGATGTTGACAAAACAAGCATCAAAATCCTTGGCCAGCTGCAATACAGGATTCAGGTCGTCTAATGCATATGGAAAAGCATTAACCATGCATTCGAGCTTATGTCTCCTAAACAAGGGTTGGGTTTTTTTAAACTCCTCTACTTCATGAGCTGCAAGGTCGATGCAAACGCCATTAAAACCAGCTGATTTGATTTTCTCAAATTTTTCGCTATTGCTTGGCTCTTCCAAAAACGGGTGTCTTTGCTCCATAGCCCAAAGCGATTGAAAAATTTTTAAGGTTTGCATTTTTATTTAAAATAATTAATGAGACCCGCTTCCTGTAAAACAGCATCAAGTTTTGTTTTATCAGATAAATCATTGTATTCATCCAACAACATAGCAAATGATTTGGCATGATATTTTTGAGGGGAACCAACAGAGTGCTTAAAGTCATTGCCCTTTATCTTCACGGTTAGTTCTTTTTCTCCTTTTGCTAGAGCATTATTATTTGCCTCGAGCCACGGCATAAAAACAGCGGCCAGGTCTTGTTTAAGAATTGGCATCAATGTTGACTCTAGGCTTTCCCAAAGCTCGAACTCTCCTTCCTGCTTGGGATGCAACATTCTTTTGATCCACTTTAGGGTTTCTGGATAACTTGATTCAATAATCTGATTTAAGGTGGGATCCGTCCACATGTTGTAGACCTGTCCCCATATACCAAAATCAGCAATGGAAGGGCGAAAACCAAAAAAATAAGGTCGGCCCTGAAGATGTTGTTCACTCAAATGCAAAAAACTATCCAAAGATTGCTCAATCTGGTTTTCGGTAGTGGCGTTAGACCCAACCACCCACAATCTGGATATCATTCTCTTTCTAATTGTTGCTGCAAGTTTTCTTTTTAAAGCCCATTTAAGCAGTGGGATTTTGTTGGCCCAAGAAGGGATCATTAGCCCCACAAATCTTTCTGATGCAGACAGTTGGTCATCTTCATATCGCCAGCGGTAATGAAACATTGCTTTGTTTAACCACTCGTCTGCGTATTCCTCCAGGATTCTTGCGACAAAAGCAGTATGGGCTTCTGGCGGAGTAACTGAGTTGTTTTGGTGTTGCTGTTCCAATAATTTAATAATTGGGGTTGAGTCTTGAAGGCCTTTTTTTTCAGGAGTGACCACCAATGGAACTATGGGCAATGTTGCAAATTTTTTGAACTCAGCATTGGATTTTTGATCCCTTATGATCCATTTGTGGGGTATTTCCTTGTATCTAAAATAGGCACGTATCTTAACCGAGTAAGGTGACAATTCTGCCCCGTATACAAGGTATTGCTCAGACATTATTCTTCTCTCTCAATTGAATGCAGTACCTGGTGAATAATAGGTGTTAATTTAATTTCGCTTTCTTCCTTGTCTTTGAAATAGCTGTTCCATACCACAACGTAGTCTTTTATTGGGTTCACTATCAAGCCCTGTCCTGCCCAGCCGCCTTTGTAAATATCGTTACTTTGGTAAACCATGTCCCATTGATAAACATTATGCCTGAACTCCTTTGGTATTTTTCGAGAGCGGTCATATCGAATTAATTCTGATCTGCCTTGGTTTAAAAGATAAGAGACGTGTTGCTCGGAGATAAGTCGATCCTTTGAAACGATATGATAGCTTGGAGTAAAAAGCAGGCCAAATCGGGCTAAATCTCTTTGGGTTGACAAAAAACCTCCGTGCGTTACGGGGATTCCGTTTCGGGGGGCAAAAATTGCCGCATCTCTAGCGGCTCCAATTTTGGTCCAAATCATTTCGCTGAAAGCATCCTGAAATTGCAGGCCAGTAATTTTTTCTACCAACCAACTCAACACAAAAGTATTTACCCCTGAGTAATCAAACTGTTTGCCCTGCTCGATGTAACGACCCACATCAAGATTGGCAATGTACTCATATGGATTGGAGGGAGAGGCTTCATCCCAATAACCATCGCCGACTGTTTGAGAATATCTGTAATAGCATGAGTTTTTGTCAAAATATTCTTCGGAACAGTTGATGCCTGTTGCCATGTCTAGAATGTTCTTTATCAAAATGCCTTTAAAGTCTGATTGTTTCAACTCAGGAAGATAAAAATCAATGGGTTTGGTGATATCAATTTTTTTCTGATCTTCAAGAATTGAGACAAGGCTTGAGACCAACACTTTTGTTACTGACCAATAGACAGGCTTTTCGTGTGCTTGCATTCTAGGATAGTGCTCAAAGACGATGTTCCCTTTGTGCAAGATGAGTACGCCCATGGCGGTTGAAAGATCGCTGTCCAAAAAATCCTTAAACTCCATTGTTCCGCTGCCGATCTTAACTGGCAATTGTGAAATCTTATCGTCGGGCTTTAATGCAAGAGGATTAATTTGTCCTTTTCTGTAAACAGTTGTGGTTGGAAAAATTTTATTAAGGTTTTTAAAGTTCCAAAGCATGTCCTTGCCATTAACAGTCCACCAAATATCGTCGGTAGGGATAGAATTTATTTGTTTAATGGTTTCATCAACCGTGGGATTAACCGAGATTTCTGCAGACAAAGGCATACACAAAAACATGGCTAGAACCAAAAAGATTAGAGGTGTTTTAAGCTTACTCAAAAGAATGCCTATTTAATTTTTTTGAATCTCTGGGTAATCCAAAGTTAAATAAATAAGAGTTTTTAAACCCTGATCAAGAGCATCATCGTCAACGGTAAAATATGGTGAGTGGTTGCCTGGTTGTAATTCAGTAACGCCTTTTTTGTTAACGCCTAAGGAGAAATAAAGCCCAGGGACCTCCTGTGCGAAATATGAAAAATCTTCGGCGCCAGTGATAGGGTCTTTCCTTTCTACAAACTGGCCTTTTGTGGCCTCAACAAGAGAGGCTTTCATAGAATGGTAAAGTTCTGGGTCATTTACCGTGACTGGGTAAAAGCCACCAATATCGAACTCGACACTAATTTCTGTGCCTGTGCCAACTGCTATCCCTTGTGCTATTTGTCTTATCTCGTCATAAATCTCGGCCCTCAACTCAGGATCAAACGTTCTAATGGTGCCAATAACCTCAGAATCTTCTGGAATAATATTATTTCTTGTTCCGGCCTTAACAATACCCACCGAAACAACCGCAGGGTTATTAATTATGTTGATCCTTCTACTGACCACGGTATTGAGTGCGGCAATTAATTGTGAAGTTGCCATAATCGGGTCAACCCCATCCCAGGGTCTTGAGCCATGGGCTTGCACTCCTTTTATTTTTATTCGGTATGCAGACGCTGCTGCCATTGCTGGCCCTGGTTTGAGAAAAACATAGCCATGTGGGGTATTGGCCACATGCATACCAAAAATCACTTCCGGGGAATATCTTTCAAACAATCCCTCAGCGAGCATCATTTCTGCCCCACCTCCTTCACCTTCTGGGGGGCCTTCCTCAGCAGGCTGAAAGATCAGTAGAACATTGCCTTTTAAGAACCGTCGGTTTTTTGCTAGAAACTCAGCAACGCCCATCAAAACAGCAACATGTGCATCATGGCCGCAAGCGTGCATCACTCCAACGTCATTGCCCAAATAATTGGTTCGGACTTTTGAGGCATAAGGGAGGCCTGTTTTCTCCTCAACTGGCAATGCATCCATATCGGCTCTTAGGGCAATTGTGGGACCGTCGAGTCCGCCTTCTATATAGCCCGTGACGCCAGTGTAAGCTATGCCTGTTTCAACACCAATATCCAAAGATCGAAGATGATCAGCAATTTTTTTAGCTGTTCTAAACTCTCTGTTGCCTAGCTCTGGATATTGGTGAACGTCATGTCTCCATGCAATTACTTTCTCCATTAACATGTCTAATTCAACATCAAGATCAGCTTTTAGGTCCTCGGCGTGTGCGTTAAATGTTAAGGCCGCCAATGAAAGGCCTAGGCTCAGAATTATTTTTTTCATAATTTATCCTCTGTTTATCTTCTCAGCTTAAAGAAAATGAGGATTTTTGTTAATACTTTATTAACGTCTTTTGATTACTGACAGCTTCTTTTTAGAGCGATTTGACCCGATCCCTTAGAACGAACTTCTGTATTTTGCCAGTGGATGTTTTAGGAAGTTCTGTAAACACAACTTTCTTTGGGCACTTAAAGTGTGCCAAATTGTCTCTGCAGAACTGAATGAGTTCCTCTTCTGAGGATTTGGTTTCTTCTTTCAAAGAAACAAAAGCACAGGGTGTTTCTCCCCATTTTTCGTCAGGCTTCGCCACTACGGCTGCTTCCGCTACTGCTGGATGTTGGTACAAAACGCTCTCGACTTCAATGGTAGAAATATTTTCACCGCCAGAAATAATAATATCTTTGGATCTGTCTTTTAGCTCTATATATCCATCAGGGTGCATGACCCCTAAGTCGCCGGTGTGAAACCAGCCGCCTAAAAATGCTTTTTCAGTGGCTGTTTCATTTTTAAGATAGCCCTTCATTAAGTTATTTCCTCGCATAAATACCTCTCCCATGGTTTCGGCATCAGCAGGTGTTTTCTGCATGGTTTCAGGGTCCATTACCGTCAGATCCTGCATAACCAAATAAGGAACCCCTTGTCTTGCTTTTTTGGCTGATTTTTCTGATGTGGGTAACTCATCCCACTCTGGATGCCATTCACTAACAACGCCGGGGCCATAACATTCAGTAAGGCCATAAGCATGAGTAACATCAAAGCCCAAGGTTTCAATTTGCTCAAGAATTGCAGACGGGGGTGCCGCTCCAGCGGTAAGTATTTTAACTACGTGGGGCAGGTTTTTTTGTTCCTTGGAAGATGCATTAACCAACATGCCCATAACTATGGGTGCGCCACACATATGGTCAACCCTATGGTCGATAATGGATTGATAGATCGGGCCTGGTTCTGTTCGTCGAAGACAAATATGTGTTCCTGCCAAAGCAGTAACCGTCCAAGGAAAACACCACCCATTGCAATGAAACATAGGAAGGGTCCAGAGGTATTTAGGTCTTTGGGGCATGGCCCAAGCAGTAATATTACCTATTGAGTTAAGTGCTGCTCCGCGATGGTGGTAAACCACTCCCTTCGGGTTGCCAGTAGTACCAGAGGTGTAGTTTAACGAAATTGCGTCCCATTCATTTTCAGGATATTGCCAATCATAGTTAGAAGATCCTTCAGCGAGAAAGCCTTCGTATTCTGTCTCCCCCAGAAACTCGCCATCCGGTGCCAGAACATCGTCCACATCAATAACCAATGGCTTAGTTTTGCACAACAACAAGGCTTCTTTAATTGTGGGCGCAAATTCTTTGTCAGTGAACAGAATCTCTGTCTCTCCATGGTCCAAAATAAAAGCAATGGTTTTAGCATCAAGCCGAATGTTTAAAGCGCTCAAAACTGCTCCACACATAGGGATACCAAAATGGGCCTCTAAAGCCGCAGGCACATTGGGCAACATCATGGCCACAGTGTCGCCTTTTTTTACACCTCTTCTCTTCAGGGCTGAAGCCAGCTTAATGCATCTTTGGTATGTTTCTATCCAGCTTCTCCTTGTATCACCATGAACAACAGCTGTGTGATCCGGGAACACCCGGGCTGTTCTTTCGATAAAAGACAAAGGGGTTAAGGCGGTAAAATTTGCTGTGTTTTTATCCAGTCCCTGTTCGTATTTATTTTTTGAAGGCTGGTCTACCATGGGAGGATCATTCCGTTATACATAACCAACCTACCTTTCATTTCTGGCTCAAGCCTATCGATCAAAGAAATAACCAAGCCTGCGCTCTTCTCAGCACTGATTGATTTACCAGTCCATCCCGAGTCACGCATTAGTTGTGTGTCCACTCGTCCCGGCGAAATCATGGTAATAATAATGCCTTTATCGTCAACGTCTGCTTGCAATGTTCCCATTGCGCTTAGGTGGGCCGCTTTGCTCATTTTCATAAAGTAATGGCCGCCAAACATACCACCAATGGTCGGTGTTCCCATGCCGCCGCCTAGACTAATAATTTTCTTCTGATCGCTGACCGCCACATTGTCTAAAAAAGCTGCGCTGACTCTTAATGATCCGATTGTATTCACATCAAAGACACGTTTTAATTCTTCGAAATCAAAAGCGCCTAAAGTTTGCTTCTCTAATGTCCCATAGATTCCTGCGTTGTTTAGCAACACATCAATAGGTTGGTTTTTATATTTAGTAGCCAATATCTCCACATCTCTGTCGCTGGTTACATCCATTTTTTCAACCACAACTTGCCTGTACTTTCCTGCCAAGACTTGCAGCTCTTTTGCCGTTTGTGGATTTCTACATGTTGCAATTACATTCCACCCTGCAGCAGCGTATTGACGAGAGAACTCCAATCCTAGCCCTCGGTTTGAACCCGTAATCAGCACTGTGGAGTTGTCTGGCCCAAAAACAACTTCGGTTGATGCAGAACTAGAGCTTGCTAATAAAAAAATAAATAGAAACCTGCAAAAAACATTCTTCATTGAGTTTTTTTCATTAAGAACACACAAAGAATCAAGATCGCCGATATAACTATTTCAAAAACTATGGTTGATACTAAAGGCTCTGAACCATGAGCAATCACTGCGTAAGACCTGAAAAGCGCTGCCGAACCAATCAAAGATATGGTTGGATAAAGCCAAATGTGTTCCGCCCTATAAGCGCCGATACAAGCAAACAGTCCTGCTGTAAAAAAGAAAGCAGTGAAATCTCCAATCTGGCTATTCGACTCTAAGCCTACAAGCAAAGGCATTGCTAGCCCTGCAGCTGCAGTAGCAGGATCCAATATCCACCACAAACAATTCAATAGCATCAGCGCCCCGACCAGGCCTGACAATATTCTTGCAATCATCATTCGTTTTCCATGTCAATTCGTCCTTGTTTGTATCCAACAGAATAAATTTTTTTATAAAAGAGGCGTGATCTTATCCATCAACTTAGCAAGCTCGGGTTTATGTGCTCTGATTTCTTCTGCTGTGAGACCTTCAAGTTCATGAGGAAAAACTAACCATCGATCGGTTTCGTGAAGGTAATAATCTGGCTTCCTCTTGGTTTCATTGTTAAGCGGTTTAAAATAGGGAGTGGCAATTCGTATCTCAGGAGTGTTTTTTTTGCAGGCTTTTTTTAAATCTGAGATTATTTGATGAATTGAGATTCCGGTGTCATGCACATCATCTACAATAAGCAGCGAGTCTTCTGATTCTAGCCTTCTGATCATGTAGTTAAGCCCATACACCTGTACCTTTTTTTTACGTTCTCCGATACCTGTATAGTAAGACGTTCTAATGGCAATATGATCTGACACAACGCCAAGTACATCAAGGAATTCTTGTACAGCAATACCAATGGGCGCGCCTCCTCGCCACACACCAATAATATAGTTTGGACGATAGCCGCTTTCATAAACTTGCCAAGCTAGCTGAAATGAATCTTCAAGTAACTGCTCTGTCTGGATGAATAGTTTGTCCATGAGATTTTAGAAATTCACACTTAAGCGCACCATTAATTGGCGAGGACCTATTAGCTCATCTCCGGTTGCGCCCACCCCAAATACGTCTGTAAATCGAGCATTGATGCCATCTTCATCGGTAAGGTTTTTTGCAATTAATTCTACATGCCAGCTTTCTGTAGAGCTAGGATAAAAACCAAGCACCAAATCAAGTACGTCATAGCTTGTGACTATATCGGTTTGAGAATTATTAAAAACTCGATGCTTAAAGTCACCACGGTATGTGTACTGAAGCGAACCACGCATTTCTCCCCAACTCTGGTCGGTGTTCCAATTAAGCGCAAGATTTCCAGTGAAACTCGGAGTTTTTGCTAAGTCATTTCCTTTTACGTTCTGAATACGGCTTGCGCGAGCTACTTGCACCTCGTTACTAAATAAGCCAATGCCTTGTCCTAGTAGAGCGTTGGTAGCTTTATCCGATTCCACATTGTCAAGAGCCAAGTGATCTGAGGTGATTTCAGTATTTAGCCATGCTGCCCGTACTTCTAGAATCATTGAATCAGATAGGAAAGCAGAGAGCTCTAATTCAGCACCATAGATTTCTGACTCAGGAATATTGCCCACGCCGCCTTCAAATACTTCAGGATCCGTTGCCTGGTATTGGAGGCCTTCATAATCGTAGTAAAAAGCCGCTGTGTTGACTCGAACTCTGCCATCTGCCAAATCAGTTTTTAAGCCTATTTCAAAGGCATCAACTATTTCTTCATTAAATGTTGGGAGCACCACGATTGGTGCAATTATGTTTTCTCTACCATAGGTTAGGTTAGAGCCTCCAGGCTTATAACCTCTGGTGTAAGAACCAAAGAGCATTGTATTGTCATCAAGATCTTTTTCGATTACAAACCTACCGGTTACCTTATTGCCGTCAGTTTCTAGAATATCAGTGCCTGAACGGCCGTAGAAGTTTGTCACTGCGCTGTTTACCTCATCTTTTGTATATCGAAGACCAAAAACAGTTCGTAGCGACTCGCTATGGTTCCATGTGCCTTGTCCGTAAAAAGACGTAGAATCACGCTCCGGCTTGGAGTTGGTTATAAACCCAAAATCCCCACTATAGCTGTAAACATCGTCAACAGTGAAGGGGTCAAAAACCCCGTCAAACCCAAAGTCTAGTCGTTCGAGGATGCTAATTTCTATCTCCGTATCTAGGTAGAAAAATCCTGCTACCCAATCCAATTTGCCAAACAACGGTTCAGATGAGACCAGGTTGATTTCTTGGGTCACTGTTGTCTGTTTGTTGGTCTCAGGGTCATATTCGCTGGGTAACTGCGCAAAGGGCGGCAAATAGTTAAGATCATTTCGGTCGTTGTCTCTACGAACGAGAATATCGTCAACTTGATAACTTGTTAGAGACTTGACACTAAACGTTTCATAATCCCACTCCAAAACCGCGCTATATAATTGAGCATCTAACTTGTGTTCTGTCAAAGAATTCTGTCGGAGCTCTCTTGCATCTGGGGTTGGGTCTAAAAGTCCTTTCTGTGCAGAGCCGTTTCTATCTTCATCAAAATATTGTGCGGTGAAATTAGCCCGGAAATCTTCAGATGGTTCATACTTAACACGAACTCGTGCGGAGATGCTGTCCGCATCATCCAAGTCTTGTCCTGTCGTGAGATTGTCTGTGAACCCATGACGTTTGTTTGAAATAAAGGAGGCCCGCATTGCCATTTTGTCATTGAGGGGTTTATTTATTGCAGCTCGAAGCTTAGTAAGACCGTGATCCCCCAAAGTTAAATCGGCTGAACCATAAGTTCCATCGGTGGAAGGAGCTTGTGTAACCACATTCATTGCACCGCCAGTTGAGTTTTGACCAAATAATGTTCCTTGAGGTCCCCGCAACACTTCAATTCGCTCAAGATCCAGAAAGTCAGTTTGAAGAGCGTATGGCGATGCTACATATATCCCGTCAAGATGGTAAGAAACAGAGGGGGTAGCAATTGCGTTCTGATTCGTTTCGTATCCCACGCCCCGGATAGTAATTACTGTCTTGAAACCTTCGTTTTTTGCGACATTCACGCCTGGTGCGATGGCGCTTATATCTACGAATGTTGAAATTTGGCGATTATCCAAGTCTTTCCCACTTAAGACGGTAACGGCCTGCGATATATCCTGCAGGCTCTCGCTTCTTTTTTCAGCAGTAACAATAATCTCTTCAAAAACAGCTTCATTCTCTTGAGCGACAACGTTAATGCTCACTAGAAAAATAACTACTGGTAGATAAGATTTTTTTAAAAGGTTTTGTAATTTCATGTAGATTCTCCTTTTTGCTCCTTTAATTACACAGTTAACTTGAGTTGGCAATAGAAGAAATAATTATGAGATAAACGAGTCCGTTTCTTCAGCTTCCGCTTACTTGCGTCTCACGATCGGTTTAGAACCAAATGTTTGTTTGCGCGTTGAGGAAATTAACCAACACCCTTATCATACTAGGGAATAAAATGGTGTTCAATCGATGCTTATAAACAAAAGTTTATATTTTTATATAGACTGGAAACTTGGATAAAAACTGATGAAATTACTTCTGGAAAAAGTTTTCAAACTAGAGTCGCATGACACTACTGCGATGAAAGAACTCATGGCGGGGATTACTACTTTTATTACAATGGCCTACATTATTTTTGTTAACCCACAAATGATGTCGGCAAGCGGCATGGACCAGGGCGCAAGTTTTGTTGGGACTTGTTTAGCAGCTGCGTTGGCTTGTTTCATTATGGGGTTTTATGCTAACTGGCCTGTTGGACTGGCGCCAGGGATGGGTCTCAATGCTTTTTTCACATATAACGTTGTCAATGAAATGGGGTACTCTTGGGAAGTTGCTCTTGGGGCAGTTTTTTTGGCTGGTGTTTTGTTTGTTATTATGAGCGTTACTCCGTTACGACGATGGATGTTAGACAGCATCCCATTGAATCTCCGAATTGCAATGGGTTCAGGGGTTGGGCTTTTTATTGGTTTTATTGGTCTAAAAAGCGGAGGCCTTATTGTTGCTAATGAGGCAAACTTTTTAAGTCTCGGTGATTTCTCACAGCCAGAGACATTACTTTCTGCTTTGGGGTTTCTTTTAATATCGATATTGGCGATTCGTAACGTGCCGGGCGCTATTATCATTGGTGTTCTCACAATAACATTGGCAGGTGTTTTTTTGGGGCTTGTTCAATTTCAAGGAGTATTGGCGCTTCCTCCTGATTTAGCGCCTACTTTTATGCAGTTAGATATCTTAGGAGCGTTTGATCTTACTATGATAAGTGTAATTATTTCGTTTCTTTTCGTAAATTTTTTCGATACTACTGGGACTTTGTTGGGAGTTGCAAATCGGGCAAAACTAATTGATGCCTCAGGAAATGCTCAGAACTTAGATAAAGCTTTAAAAGCTGATAGTAGTGCAAGTGTCTTAGGTGCTTTATTTGGTTGTGCCCCCGTGACTAGTTATGTAGAGAGCTCAGCAGGTATTGAAGCTGGTGGCAGAACAGGGCTCACTGCTGTTGTGGTTGGGATTTTCTTTTTGATTGCTATTTTCTTCTCTCCTTTAGCTTCAATAGTCCCAGCATATGCAACTGCCGGTGCACTGATTTACGTGGCAATACTGATGCTCGGCGGAATGGAAAAATTGGATTGGTCTGATGCTAGTGAGCTGCTCCCTGCACTAATTATGATTGTTATGATTCCTTTAACCTTCTCTATTGCTAATGGAATTGCTTTAGGGTTTATTGCCTATGTGGTCATCAAGATATCTATAGGTGACCTGAAAAAGATATCCTCAGGCGCTTGGTTTTTGTTGGTTGTTTTTCTAGCGAAGTTTGTTTTTTTATAAACATAAAAACGACTCAACTGTTGCTGACTGTATAAAGGTGTCTACAATTTTAATTAAATTCATTTTTTCCATCAAAATAAACTATGTTTTTTATTTCGGGTGGTTCCTTTACACACTTTAGATTAATGCTGTATGAGTCGGGATGTGAAAGAGGTTGATAAAAACTTTTTATTCCACAACTTTTACAAAATAAATGCTTTGCTTTTTTGGCGCCAAAAGAATACTCGGTAATTAGTTCATTGCCTGTAATAATTTTGAAGTCATCGTGCACAATAAAAAGGTGCTCATAGTCAAGCATTTTGCATATTGAGCAGTTACATTTCCAAATTTCAACGGACTCATTTGCATAAAATTTGAATTTTATTTCCCCACAATGACATCCCCCAAAATACTCTTTCATAATAAATTTCTTCATTTATATCCACTGATCATTTGGTGCTGTTAGTTCACTTTCAATGTTTCCCGTATTTACTACTCCCCGTGGTTCAATCAACATTATCTTTGCTTCTTTCTTGGCAAAAGGTCTATGCTTTTTACCCTTAGGAACAACTATCATTTCTCCTTCATTAATTTCGATAGTTTCATTTTCAAATTCAATGCTCATTTTTCCTTCTATAACAATAAAAACCTCATCAGTATCATGGTGTTGATGCCATATAAAATCGTTTTTTATTTTCACTAATTTAAATTGATAATCATTC
>Ga0209752_1000886_pt1 | contig 14655 bp, 13 predicted proteins | sample METZYME_3_250m_FD_187548 | JGI IMG/M metagenome (GOLD analysis project Ga0209752, IMG submission 187548) | Marine microbial communities from oxygen minimum zone in mesopelagic equatorial Pacific - METZYME_3_250m (SPAdes) (version 2) | ecosystem: Environmental > Aquatic > Marine > Oceanic...
GATTGGGAATGACCCTGATGAAATCGGTCCTGGGCTCTTCATGGAATGGGCTGTTGGTAAGCAGGGTGAGATCACCCGTTCCGACAGCGGTAAGCTCATGCTACCTGAGTCCAAGATTGTGTGGGACATTCACTATCACGCGGTCGGCGACGAGATCACCAATTCAGCTGAGCTTGCGGTCTACTTTCATCCCAAGGGCTACGAACCAAAGTATCGCCAAGTGTTACATCTGATTCATGGCATTGAGGGTGGAAGTCGTGGCCTCGATATTCCTCCGAATACCGTTTCCGTGCACCAGGGCTTTTTTGCGTTGAAGAAGGCCGGCCGTGTTGAGAACTTCCAACCCCACATGCACCTTCGCGGTAAGGCGATGTCGATGGAGGCACTGCTTCCGGACGGTAGACGCCGGATGTTGAACCACGTTGATAAATACCAATTCGATTGGCATAACAACTACGTCTACGCTGACGATGCGGCGCCGTTGTTGCCCAAGGGGACCCTGCTTCGGGTTACGGCCTGGCACGACAACACCTCAGCGAATCGTGATAATCCTGACCCGAACCAATGGGTCGGGTGGGGTGACCGAACGGTCGATGAGATGGCGCATGCGTGGGTGAACATCACTTACATGAGTGACGAAGACCTCGAGGTTGAGATTGCTGAGCGTGAAGCAAGCCAGCTTGCGTTGACTGACCAGCAGCCCTAGTTATTCAGTGTTGTCTCCGGCGGGGGCGTTGATGAGCGTGTCCTCGCCGGTCGACGCATCGACAACAATCTTGCGTTCGTCCGTGTTAACTAGACCCTTCCCTAGACAGGAGTTCCCATCGTGACCGCAGGTTGGATTTTCATTGCGCGCGTCAGTACTGCCGCGATTCTGATGGTCGGCCTCCTAGCCGTGCCACACCGGGTAATAGCCCAAGAGTTGCCCCTGGCACCGATGCGAGCCTCTGGCCAAAGCGTGACCGCGGCCTACGAGGGCTGGTTCCGAACTTCAGATGGGCAGATTCACTTGCTCGTCGGGTATTTCAACCGGAATACCGAGGAGGTGCTCGATATTCCAGTGGGACCGGACAACCGGATTGAGCCTGGTGGTCCTGACTATGGCCAGCCTACGCACTTTCTGCCTCGTCGAGCTTGGGGCGTCTTTTCCATTAATGTGCCGCCGGATTTTACCGGTCAGACGCTCACCTGGACGATCGTTGCAAACGGGCAACTCACACAAGTGCCGATGGGCCTCGACCCGCTATGGGAAGTTGAGCCCTACCTTGAACCGGCGCAGGGAAACACACCGCCGCAGGTCAAGTTCACATCGTTCGGCGAGTTCCATCACGGCCCCCCGCTAGGGATTAGTGCCGAGTACGAAGCGGCGGCGGACGACTCGTTGACCTTAACCCTGTGGGCGACTGACGACGGGCAGGTTGACCCGAATCGGCGGGCTCTTGAGGGTGCTCCCGTTCGGGTCCGATGGAGTAAGTATCGTGGCGAAGGGGAGGCCGTCTTCAGCGAACCCCGACCGGAAACCGACGAGGCAACCGGTGAGACGAGCACGACTGTTACCTTTAGTGCCCCGGGCGTGTATATCCTACGGGCACAAGCGAACGATTCATCTGGCGCCAGTGGCGGGTTCCAATGCTGCTGGACGAACGCCCATGTGCGAGTGGATATCTCGCCCTGAGTGCGCAACTTCTACCATCTAGGTTTCTGATGAACACAGGGTTTACCACTGCTTTATGAGTCAATTATAATTAGTGTTGTTCTGTCCCTTGGGAGCCCAGGGGGCCAAGAAAATTTTTGGTTTTTGGGGGCTAACGTGAAGGATTATGCATTGCGGTGGGTAGTGGTTCTGTTTGTTGTGCTGGCAGTGCCAGTGGCGGTCAGCGGTCAGGATTGGAAGGGTCGGGTCGACTTGGACGGTACGGTGACCAACGCTGCGGGAGAAGGCTTGTCCGGTAGCACGGTCACGGCGATCTATCTGGAAACCGACACGGGGCCGACCCAGGAATTTGCCGGTGGCGACGGCGATTTTGACCTTGATGATTTGAAGCCGGGGATGTGGCGGATCACCGCCAACGGAAGCCACCTTGGATACACTATGTCCCAGCGTGAAATTGAGGTTCTCCCGGGGCGCAACGAAGACCTCGAGTTCGTCCTTTATTTCATGCAGGATCTGCTCGCCGAGGCGAATGCGGATCTCGCAGCGGGCAATCATAGTAGCGGACGGGAAAAGTTCCAGATGCTCCTCTTTTCTCTTCCGAACAACGTGAATCTGCATTTCCCGATCGCAGATAGTTACAAGGCGGAGGGTAATGTGCCACAGGCACTGGATGAATATGACGCCATGCTTGCGTGGTGGGCCGATTCCCCCCCGGACGAACCAGGGCTTCCGGTCGAGATCGGGATACAGGCGATGCTGATGGCAGGTGATGCGGGTTTGTATCAGCGGATGCATCGCTACGTCAATGGGCTCGGTCGTCCGTTACCTTCCGATTGGATGACGGCGTTTGTCGACCTTAGTGGGAACACGCTGATGGAGCGTGAGGAATATGGCCATGCGATTCGGGTCTTGAGCGTTGCGATCAGGCGGTCGTCAAATACCGCGATGCCGTATTACTACCGGGGGATGGCTCGGGTGCAGTCCAATCGACAATCGGGTGAAGAGAACTACGATCCGGCAGCCGACGATTTTCAAAGGTTCATTGACCTTTCTCCGAACGACTCGGCACAGAAAAGACAGGCGATAGATTTACTTTCGAAAATCCGACCGCAGTAATTGTTCTGAGTGTGAAGTTGTTGGGTCTCGCTGGGGGTCGTCTGGAACGGCCCCCAGCTTTTTTTTGGAGTAGATGGTGTCGAAGTGGCTCTTGGCGGTTGTCATGGTCGGGGTTGGTTCTACGCAAGGAGCACTCAGATTTGATGCGCCTGAGGATTGGCTAGCGGTTGAGTCTGGGTCGTCGATGCGATACGCGGAGTTTGTCCTCCCGCATGTCGAGAGTGATGGTGAAAATGCCTCACTGGTCGTGTACTACTTCGGCGGCTCGGGTGGCAGCGTGGAAGCGAATCTCGAGCGGTGGCTCAGCCAGGTGGAGCAGCCAAGCGGTCAGCCGTCGCGGGAGGTGGCCAAGCTGGGTCACTTTGAAGCGGATGGCGGTTCCCCTGTCACGCATCTGGTCGTAGATGGCACCTACGTTGCGGAGGTCCGTCCCGGGTCCCCCGTGCGGCACGAGAAGCCTGGTTTTACACTTGAAGCGGCGGTCATCGAGACGCCGGGCGGACCGTATTTCGTAAAGGTGGTTGGTCCAGCTCCTACCCTTGACCGGTGGAGCACCAGCATCCGCGATTTCCTGCAGAGTATCCGCTACGAATAGTCTGGGGTGTGCTGGCTACGGCTGCGGCGAGTGGCCGGACACGGCTTCGGCGTTGTCAAGACCGTAGAACGCCGCGTCGACCGGTAGTGGTTCAACTTGGTAATCTTCGGTCTTATACGGATAGGATGGGCGCGGCTTTGAAATAATGAATGCAGAGACGTGTTGCGCGTCTTTATCGCTGAGGATACCAGGGTCGAGATAGGGCATCGCGTAACGAACGAAGCCAGCAAGCGTATAGAAACGGGCCATTCCGGCGCCATCGTTCCACGACCGTGGTCCCCACAACGGTCCTGCCTTCTTATCACCGACCTGCACGCCCTGGCCTTCTGGACCGTGGCAGTTCACGCACAGTTCGGTATAGATTGCTTCTCCACGTTGTGGGTCCAACGCGTCGATTGGCAGAAGGTTCTCGCGAAGAATCCGATTCTTTTTCCGCCACGGTGGGTCTTCACCAGGGGTGTAGCCCTCAGACAAATACCGTAGATATGCGGCAAGCGCGATGACTTCTTGAGAAGCAACGTTGGGGAGAACGAGTGTATCCGTGTTAACACTGGGGGGCGAGGGCACTGCCCCTGAGCGTGCGGCTGCAAGGCCACCGTTATCCGGTCCATGCACAGCGTTCTCACTGCGATAGAAACATCCCACAATCCGGTCTTCCAAGCTGAAGTTTCGGCCTGCGCGGTTGTTGTATTCGGGAAACATGCCGGATGTGCCGACGAGCGGTAACGCCAACTCACGCTGGCCCTGATTCAGGTGGCAGTTAGCGCATGTCATGCCACTTGTCGTAAAGCGAGGCGTTGCCTCTGGGGTATTGGTGAACAACTGAAACCCTTGGCGGATCAGGTCGGCGTCCTGGCGTATGTCGAGCGCGGGATCGGTCAGAGGGTTCTGGGGGAGGTCCCAGGCCGTGACCATCGTTGTGGTCTTCGGTACCAATGGGCCAACGAGTTCGTAGGTGTGAGACGCTGGGCCGAACTCGCCAGTTTGGGGTATCCGTGGTACTTCGACAGCAGGAGGAACCGATTCTCTTGAAGGTGCCGAGCATCCAAGCGCGGTGGTCAGCGGGAGAATGACGACCATCGTAGCCACACCCCGTCTTGTGATTTGCGTCATCGGCGCCCCGCTTCTACTATAGCGCACACCTCTTGGCAGGCGGGGTTGTTAAGGTCCATTTCACGTTCGTACTAGAAGGAGATGCGGTCGAGCAACCCCTTTTGTGTGGTGACAAGAATTCTCTTACGGACGCATGATCATAATATGAGCGCGGTTAGTGCCTGCTTGCATCAGCCAGATGCCGTCGTGACTTCGTTCCTCCGGTAGACCGGTTGAGGCTGACGTGGCGTATGGGAGGCGTGCCACTTGGCCGCGACGGGTTGCGTTCCCGAGACTGTCACCTGACAGGATGTACTGCATCTGGCCAGCTACCGGTAGGGGAATTTTGCCCGCCTCGACAGCCTGCACCCGCTGACGAAACACCTCAGCGCGTTCGCTACTACTCGCGGCTACCTGTTTCTCAAAGTTCACACGTGGCACGTGCCCCTCTTGGTAACACCACGCCGTAAACCCTTCCGTGTTGGGGTCGTCAGGCTCGCAGACGAGGGTGTTGGTCCCCTGTCGCAGGATGTGGCGCTCACCGTCCTCATCGTACTCGACGACCGTCGCACCAGCCCTTAGGGCTACCGGTGCCGGGAGCACGGCTGTGGCGACTTTGTCGGTCTCAGTCAGCGAAGCCATTGGTGGAGCGCCCGATGGTGTGCCGACAATCATAATGTGGGCCCGGTTGGTGCCTGCTTGCATCAGCCAGACGCCTTCCGATTCATCGGTTTCCGTCGGCAAACCTGTCGACTTAGCGGTGGCGTAGGGGAGGCGGACCGAACGAGTCGGTGCAGCACTCGCTTCGTTTGGACCTCCAAGGAAATAACCCATCTGCCCGGCTACGGGGAGTGGCAGTTCTCCGGCGTCAACCTTAGTGCTTCGAGCTTGAAAGACTTCCGCGGCGGATTTACCGGTCGCCGTAAGCTGCCGCTCGAAGTTGAGCCTGGCAATCCGGTTCTGGTGATAGCAGGTGACACGGAAGCCCTCGACAGTGGGGTCATCCGGTTCGCAAACCAGTGAGTTTGTTCCTTGCCGAAGAACCGTTCGGTAGCCCATTGCGTCGTACTCGACTACCGAAGCTCCAGCCCGCATCGATTCTGGCAGAGCCTTGGTAGCCTGAGAGATTTTCTCCTCAGTGGTTTGTCCAGAGGCTAGGTTAGTGATAACTACAAGGATCGCACAGGTCAGTGCCACACGATTCATCAGGTTGTCTCCATTTGCGTTTTAATAGGTCAGGAACTGATAGCCGTCTGCCTGCAACGTTACGACGGCGGTCATTGCCGACAAGGCACTCTTGACAGGTGCTGACACTTCATTGGCATCGAGACCATTGAGAACGCGCGATTGTTCACAAAGAAAGATCTCGACTCCGGCATCCGAGAGTGCCTCAAGTAGCGGCAAGCTTGGGTTGTCCATCTCGTAGCGTTCCTGATACGCCTCGTTTGTCATTGCCGCCCGCGTGCCTCCACCGTGCAACACCAGTTTCACTTGTAAGTCTTCCTGGGGAATCCCCGCATGAGCATGCATGTTCATGAAACGCGCGGCGGCTTCTAGACGCATGTGCGGCCGTTCCGGGGCGTTCAATGGCTGAGAGATCTCAAAAGCGACTCTATAAATATTGTCGTCGGTTCGCATGACGAAATCGGCGTTCGGTAGGTCGACGTGCCGGCCGAACCCCTCGATGAGCGGACCATCGTGCAGGTCGTTGCGGGTGTTCTGTGCGCTGACTGGCACGGTCACGAGTAACCCCACAGCTAGGTTCATCGCACACATACCCAGAGCTCTCATCATCCCGGTCCGTCGTTTTATCATTTTCCGTCCTCGTTTCTTGATTCACAGCGCCGGACATCAGCACCGCAGACAATAAATATTAGCAGAGCCGCCGGTGGTTCAAACCAAACCTATCTTACCCGCAAAATCTGTCGTAATAAGCATATGCCTCGGTGCCTTAGTTCTTCACGCTGGCTCGGGAATCCCTGTCCTCTCAGCTTAGTCATAACAGGGTGGGTAGGCGGGCGTTAATCCCCTCTGTCGACTTTGTCCGAGCCGAGGGACGGGCCCGCTATTGTAGAGTCGTCTATGGCATGATGGGCGGATGGTGTGGACGCGGTTTAGACTTTTAGAAAGATTGTCATGTCCGACTGAGTGTTTCCCGCGGTTGATGTCTGATGTTGTGGCCTGCTGAATGACCGACACGACAAGACCCACGAAAACGTTCGACCGGCGGATCGTTGAGGGTCCGCTCGGTCTCGCCGTATGGCGACTCGCCTGGCCGACGATGCTCCAGAACATGATTGGTGGACTCCAGGGCGTCATCGATCAAGCGATGGTCGGAAACTATGTGGGCCACATCGGCAATGCTGCCATCGGTGTCAGCATGCAGATCTTTATCCTGGTCATTGTCTTTGTGGCTTCGATCTTTACTGGAATGGGAGTGTTGGTAGCCCGTTTTGCCGGTGCCGGTGACCACGACAAAGTTAACCGTTCGGTATACCAGGCGTTTATTGTTTCGCTCGCGCTAGCTTTCGGCGTCCTTGCTCCACTCGGCTATTACTTCGCTCCGTCGCTACTACGTCTCATCAATGCGGCGCCTGAGGTGCAGTTAGAGGCACTGCCGTATATCCGGATCATGTTTGTTTTCAGTATTGGTATGTTGATGTTCTTTCTTTTCAGTGGGGCATTACGTGCTGCAGGTGATGCGAAGACCCCGATGCGACTTGGGATTCTTATGACCGCGCTCAACGTCATCCTCAGTATCGCGCTCATCCGGGGTGTCGGTCCGATTCCAGCGTTCGGTACGCGTGGTGCAGCGATGGGCACGGTGATCGCGAGTGGCACTGTGGGCCTGGTGTTTCTATATTTGCTCGCATCGAACCGCCTGGTCATCCAATTCTCAGGCACGATGACCTACAAACCTGACTTTAGGATCATCCGCTCACTCTTCCGGTTCGGACTGCCCGCTGGCTTTCAGGGGATTGTGATGAACCTCGGCGGTCTGATGATGCTTCGATTTATCGGTGGTCTGAGCGTCAGCGCTGAAGCGCAGGCTGCCTACTCGGTTGGTTATACGCAGCTCTTTTCGTTCATCACCTGGACCTCAGTGGGATTGATGGGGGCGGCATCGGCTATGGCCGGTCAAAATCTCGGGGCCGGCCAACCGCATCGCAGCGCTCGAACCGCGTGGGTTGCCGCTGGTTTTGGTCTTGGTTTAGCGAGCGTCATTGGAGCAGCGTTTGTCTTCGTTCCCGAGGCACTCTTGGCGGTGTTCGGCATGACTGACGGACCGGTGTTGGTGTTAGGTCGGCAACTCCTTGGGTATTTGGCAATTTCTGGACTTTTTGTCACAGTAGCCATGACTTTTACTGGTGCGTTACAGGGCACTGGTGACACAAGGGGACCACTTTACATCTCGATTCTGTCGCAGGTCATCATACCGGTTGGGCTTTGTTTCATCGTTCAATCGACTCGAGGGCTTGAGGCAAGCGACATTTGGCTGGCGATCGTGTTTGGCCACGTGACCCGTTGTGGACTGAGCATTTTACGATTTCAGCGGGGCAAGTGGCGCAATATCCGAGTTGACATTGACCCAACACCCGCCTAGGGGGGTGCGTTATAATTCTGCCTAAGGCGAATCTGACATTTCAAATATGGCATTCGACTTTTCTCGTCCACACATTTGGGCCCTAGCTCTTGGCATAACCGTTGTTCTTTTCGCGTGTGCCCCGGTAAGGGCCCAACAGCCGTTCACGGTTGAACCACTGGTGTCGCCTGCACCCGGCTCTAGTCTCACCGGAAATCTCGTAGCGTCTGACACCGGACTCTACTTGAGTTGGCTCGAATCGCTTGATGAGGGTCATGCGTTCCGTTTTGCCATGTGGGATGGGCAAACGTTCAGTGAGCCTCTAACGATTCACACCTCTGCTGCGTTTTTTGCGAATTGGGCCGATTTTGGGTCAATGCTTCCGTTTGCGGATGACCGGCTGGCCGCGCATTGGCTTGAGAAGGCGGCCAACGGAACCTACCAATACGATATCTGGATGTCAGTCTCCGATGATGGAGGAACGACTTGGGGTACACCCCAGCGGCCGCATCGTGATGGAACGTTGAGCGAACATGGTTTTGTCTCGTTGGCTGAGTACGGGAAGTCGGGCTTCGCCGGGGTCTGGCTGGACGGACGGAAGTTTCGTAAGGGTGCTCGTGACAACGAGATGTCACTGATGTTTACGACCTTCGCGGATGGGGGCTTCCAGGCTGAACACCAGCTTGATGGCCGGATCTGCGAGTGCTGTCAGACGGGCATGGCACGAACGGCCGACGGTCTGCTCATCGCCTACCGCGATCGTTCATCTGACGAAATCCGGGACATCAGTGTTGTGCGGTATGCCGATGGCACCTGGACCGAACCGGTCACGCTACACGAGGACGGATGGCAAATCCCGGGGTGTCCGGTCAACGGTCCGCAGGTGGTGGCTGATGGCGACCGCTTGGCAGTGGGCTGGTTTAGTGCGTCTGGTGGCGATCCGCGTGTTCAGGCGAAATTCTCACGTGACAGTGGGGCCAGTTTCAGCGAAGTAATTCGGGTCGATGATGGGCATCCGGTGGGCCGTGTCGACATCGAGATGCTCGGTGGTGCGACGGTTATGACTTGGCTTGAGCGTGGTGAAGGAGGCGAGGGTGCCGTGAAGCTCAGGCGGGTGTCGCCGTCAGGCGGACCTAGTCCGTCCCATTCGATCGCGCATACTGGTTCTGGCCGCGCCAGTGGCTTTCCAAGGATGGCGGTTTTTGGTGGTGACATCTATGTGACCTGGACGGAAGCTTACACGCGTGAGGGTTCATCCCAGGTGCGTATTGCCAAGGTAACGGTCGAGTGAAGACGCTCGGGACGCTGTGTTTGGTCTTGTGCGGCTTCGTCGTGTCTGCGTCAGCGCAGGAGGAAGGCGGGTCTGCCGACCTTATAAACGAGCCGGCGATCGAATTCGAGGGGGTGGACCTGGACGGAAACATCGTCCGTCTTTCGGACCTGACCGATAAGGTCGTGCTGATCAACTTCTGGGGAGTATGGTGTATAAGCTGCCGGCAGGAAATCCCTGAACTGGTCGCATTGGATCGGCAGTGGCGGGACCGAGGGTTGGTCATCCTTGGTGCTGATTATGGCGATGAGCCCAAAACCCTGCCGCCTTTCGTTGAAGAGTTCGGGATGAGCTACCCAGTATTGCTCGACGACGGTCTGGCCGATCGCTATAGCGTCATCGTGTTCCCCACGAGTATCCTCATCGATCGCTCTGGCCGTCTGCGACTGAGGGTTGAGGGGTTTCTGCCTGAGCGCTTTGAAATGATGACGGCCTCTATCGAGTACCTACTTGCCGACGGCACGTAAGTCTGGCGCACTCCCACAACGCGCGGACATTTCAGACGTCCAACTGGGTCGTGTCGAGAGTGTTTAATCTGCAGGCAACGCCTGGAGCAGGAACGACGTTGCGGTGAAGTAGATTTCCTGCACTGCCTTCAGACTGCGCGCACCGTAGCGTGTTTTACTGTGAAACGCTCGGCCAGACAGCTCCTTGATCCTGCGCAGTGATTGGACCCATCCCCTTGTAAACGAAGCGCTGGACCCGTTTCCCTTCGTAGGTTTCCGTCGTGTAGACGTTGCCCTGCGAATCGGTGGCGATACTATGCACACCGAAGAACTGACTGGGCTGGCGTCCACCGTCACCGAAGCTCGTGAGCACCTCAAGCGTATCGCGCTGGACGACGTGCACCTTTTCGTTTATGCCATCGGCGACATAGATGTAGGTTTGGTCCGCGTCCTTTGAAAAAGCGATATCCCAGACCGAGCCGGAGCCCAGCGTCTGTTTTGCGATAAACGCTTCCCGGATAAAGTTGCCTTCTGGGTCGAACACCTGGATCCGGTCGTTTGAGCGGTCGCACACGTAGAGTAGACGGTCGTGGGACAATTCGGCACAGTGGACCGGGCTGCCAAACTGTTGCGGTGGTTCGGCGTTCGGGTCGTATCGGAAGGTGATGGAGTCATCGGGCTGATTCCCGTAAGCACCCCAGTAGCGTTTGAAAGCACCAGTATCGGCATCAAGAACCGCGACACGCCGGTTACCGTACCCGTCAGCTATGTAAGCCTCGTTCTCTTCACCATCTACGAAGACTTTTGCCACGCGGCCAAAGTTTTCCGTGTCGTTACTGCCCGCATTGCCACCTGCGTTTCCAACCTGCAGAAGGAATTGCCCATCACTGGTGAACTTCAACACATGGGCATCATCACCGCCGTTCCCACCGATCCAGAGGTTACCCTTGTGGTCGAAGGTGATGCCGTGGTTCGACTGAGGCCATTCGTAGCCCTCGCCTGGACCGCCCCAATGGCCGATGAGGTTACCGGCTTGGTCAAATTCCAGCACCGGCGGGGCGGGCACACAGCACTCTTCGGCGATTGGCGGGTCATTAACGACAGGTGTTTCGTTGCGCGCATTCATCGACATGGCTCCGCGATGAACGATCCAGACATGGTCCTGATCGTCTACCGTTACACCAATCGTCGATCCGAGAATCCAGTGATTTGGTAGCGGCTTCGGCCATAGCGGGTCGACCTCGAACATCGGTGCTACGGGGCCTTGCGCCTCGGTGGTCTCAGTGGTTTCGTCCAGTACTGCCTGTCCACACCCCATTACGATCAGGACTACCGCCAACGACGCGCTAACAAGAAGATTTCTCTTTGCGTATCCCATCGTTCTCCCCGTCGATAAGTGACTACCCCTCAGGGCAACGCTTACCTGCTGTGTCTAAAAGAAGGGCCAATTGTAAGGACTTAACGTCTAGACAGCAAGTTTCTTAAGCCGACCCGGACGGCCTAAGTCGGTGGGGGCAAAAACGTGCATGTCTCGGTCCAAACTGACGGTCACCTACGATAGCCCCTTTATTGAGGCTCTACCGCAACAGAGAAAAAAGGTCGCCTAGCCGTGGGTAGCCAACCGATGCGGTGATGTCACTTCAGCTGAACTAGTTGGTCCGGGTCAATCCTAATGACTAAATAGGCGATGTCTTCCTCGATGTTGCTGAACCCGTGGGCGGTGCCGGCTGGAATAATAAGCATGTCATCTTTGCCGATCCGTTGGCTCTCACCGCCCTGAATACGTGGTCCGACCGAGCTTGGTCCTGTGAGGTTCTTGACGGTATTACCGTCGGGGTCTAGCGGTTGCCCGTCAACCAAAGTGCCGCCGGTGATGAGCGTGCCGGTTCCCTCAACAACGTAATACACCTCAGTCTGGTTGTGGTGCTGAATCGCACCACCCGGCTGCGTTGAGGGACGGCGCACTAGACCGATCCCCACGTTGTAGCCACCCGCATCAATCATCCTAATGGATTGGTCGCTGACCCGACCCTCCGGCGCTGCGGCCATCGTTGCGGCAATATCATCAGCGCTGACGTATACGGTTGAGCCCGGGGGTGATTGGGTGGCGGTCAACCCGAGCAGCATAGCGAACACTCCGGTTCTTAGCATGATGATCTCCTTGCGATGTGACTGATGTCAGGCATTTGCAGTTTACGGTTATTGCTCAGCGTGATGCGGGAACTGTCGATAGTGAGCGGCTAAAAGGTCTTCGCCGAAGTCCCCGTTGAAGTCGCGCCAGACACTGTGGATGTGGTTGGCATCGTTCTGCGTGTTGTCGTATTCGACTAGGAAGGTAGGCCCCTGAATTCGGTAATAGTGGGCCTGCCCCCTTTCGATGCTGCCCATCCAGGCGAACTTGATCTGGTTCATTCCCCCTGTGTGGAGTTGCTCGAGACGGTCGTGTGCGACCTGAGTGGGTTGCGCGTTGGCGTATTCTTCGATGAGGCGCACAAGCGCTTGCTGTTGTTCCGCTGTCAAACTTCCAAATGCCACGCCCGCGTCTCTTTGGGAGACCGCTTCACGGTCATTGGTCGTTAAAATGTCGTCTGGTGCGGTTTTACTAACGATGGCCTGTGCGCGCTGGGAAGAGTTCAGGGAATGAATGAATGTACGCGCCAAGTCCTCCTCGGCACCAAGAGCGCGAGTGCCGCGCATTGGGCCTTCCCTGACCTCAGCCGGGTTTGCGCCGAAAAATTGCGGACTGGTAGCCATTGCGTAGCCGTTGACGATCGTCCAGTGTTGCGAGATATGGTGGCCTTCGTAGCGCCAGCCCCAGGGGCCATGCTCGGAGGGCTGCCCGAAGATCGTGAAGTAATACAACTCTGGGTCGCGGAATGCCCGCCCAGACATCTCGAACAGCACCAGCTCGAGTTGACGAATTGTTTCTGCCTTGCCGTAGCCCTTTTCGCTAAAGCCAGCTTTCAGTAAGTTGAGTGCGGCTTCCTGCTGCACTGTGTCCATTGATTTAAAGGGCAGACCCTTACGGTCTACGGGCGTATAAAACCAGTTGTAGCGTTCGGCAGAATCGAACGGCATGGTGGACTGCGCCAACTGGACGGGATCGAGGGTGTCGAGAAACATCTGGGTAGCCTCCAGCATCGCCGGTGCCGGTGCCTGGGCCTGATGGCTGGTTGAGGTCGTGGCGAGGCATACGAATGCAAGTGTTGTCAGTATTAAGGTCCGCATCGTCATCGTTGCCCTCCTTAAGATGCTAACGAGCAGCCCCCGACAGAGAATCTTCATCAGCGCTCTCCTTTTATGTGGCTAAGTGGATGACGTGGACCTGACTGCTCGCTACAGTAATCGCTTTTCGAGGTATCGTCTGCCGTCTTCCATCAGTTCTTGAAAAGCCATTTCATCACCGGTCTCCACGATGTTACGAAAACGTCCAACTGCTGATTCGAGAGCGTCGAGCGACTCCATCCTAAAGTCATTGAGAGATTGGATTTCGAAGTATAGCTGTGGACTGTCATGAACAACGCGGCTGGCGACCTGCAGTTGTTCATCGAACGTTGTGCTCGAAAGCTCAGCCAAGGTTGGTGCTGCCTCACCGCTTTTGACAAGCGCTGTCATGAACGCGATGTTGGTAGCATGAGCCAACCCAAGCACCCAAGTGATCAGGCGGTCGTGACTCTCTAGATCCATACTGACGCGAACCGCCATCGTCGAATTAAAGAGGTCTTCCGCTGCCGTGGTGGCTTCTGATACGCCCACGTCGATGAAGATTACATGGCGGCCAGACAATAGTTGTGTGTCTGGTCCGAACATCGGGTGGATCGACGTGACACGTATGCCTGCTTGTGCGAGCGCAGTAAGTCCTGGACGTACGGGGCTCTTTAGCGAGCCGATGTCAAAAACGATCCCATTTGGTGATCGTTCGGCTAATCCTAGGAGGATGACGTTGGAGGCGCGTAATGGCGCCGCTACCACGATGATGTCGTGGTCGAGGTCGAGAGATTCCCAATTAGCGCAGTGTGCATGGCCTTCAACCTTGCCTGCGGGATCAGCTACGTCTACTTGGAATCCCTGGGAGTCTAGGAACCTAACAAACCAGCGTCCCATTTTTCCAGCGCCGCCGATCACGAGGGCGCGTTGTCCCTCGCCACTGGCTTGGGTCACCACCTCATCATGCTCTTGAACCGTCAACGACGAGCGGATCAGTGACAAGACTAGCTGTTCGGCAAGTTCTGGTGCGAAGCCGAGCTCGGCGGCTGTCGCTCGGGACCGATTAATAACGGCTTTTTCTTGACGGTAGTCGCGGAGGGGGAGTCCGGCCGCACGTTTTGTGGAACCGACCGTGAGTGAAAGGCGCTGCCGTGCGGCGACGAGCGTTAAAATCTGCCGGTCCAGGTCGGCCAATTCTGCTCTGAGGTCGGTTAGGGGCTTGGCCACGGCCAATTGTAGCCCAGCCTCGCCAAACAGGGATTTGGCAAAGCGAAGGCGGCGATCGAATAAAGGGCGGGGTCGGGCATTCTGCCTTCGCGCTCGCAAGCAGCGCGGATTCTGGCCTGTAGTGCTGCTCTGGTCTTAGGGAGGGGCGTAACCCTTGAAATTAGGGCCACGGGTTCCGGCTGAGCGCTCTCCTAGTGTAGTATTACCCCGATACTGGCCAAGTAATTCGGGACTTAGAACAGGCGAGGAGCACACGAATGTCAGAGAGACTTTGGTTGAATCGAAGAGCGTTTCTGAGGGGTGCGGGAATTACTGCGCTCGCTGGCGCTGCCAACTCGGGGCCTTCGCTGGTGACTCCTGCGCGAGCCGATTCGCTGGACCAGGCAGGTTCCACCACCTACGACT